>Ga0307507_10010307_pt1 | contig 12121 bp, 9 predicted proteins | sample 7_EM_MG_FD_207223 | JGI IMG/M metagenome (GOLD analysis project Ga0307507, IMG submission 207223) | Populus trichocarpa ectomycorrhiza microbial communities from riparian zone in the Pacific Northwest, United States - 7_EM | ecosystem: Host-associated > Plants > Roots > Unclassified | place... | reverse complement strand
GGTATTTAGCATGTCCTAATCTTTAAATCATGATCTCAAACCAGCTTGATTTAGGTTACCAAAATCTGATTTCAAAACGCCAAGACCCGATCTCAAATCAGAATCAGTGGCGGGCCAAACACCCCCTAAGTTTGTGAAAATTATATAATCTACATAAATATGAGTGTTGTATCATAATCTTATAAGTCTGCCATCATATTCTATGAATTGTGGCTTAAAAATTCCAAAATAGCCATGCCTGAGTTGGGAATTGAACATTAATAGAACTCTTTGAATTTGTGGTTGAATGCCAAGGCGTCCCCGTTTCAAATTCCCTGGTGCACAATACCGGTAGACGTCTTGAACCATACTCCCTCTTCTTCCCGGGTAATCCCTGATACTTTTCTTCATTTTCCGGCCTACGTTTCACGCCTCCTTTCTTAATATTTCACCAGCCGCTGTTAAGAAAGAAGAATACCGCAGAGCGGACTTGCTATAAATTTCGAGTAAACTCGACCCGCCGCCATCAAGTGTATGGTAGTTACTCTTCCAAGAAAAGCTCATTTGCCACAGGATTCGGCCCTAAGAGAGATAGGGCTCTCATCCCTAAAGAAGTATCGCGATGGATCGAGTTTACCCAGAATCTACAGCATGCATCACATATATAGCATTGAAGTTTGTTTCAGCCTCTCCAACCTGCGATATACGATAGCTTGTCATAATATCTCTATATTTATCTTTTGAAAAGAACTTGGAATTTATTCATTCGCTTGACCTCTTGCCGGTACTTCCGGTCGCAAGGATAGATAGAAAAATATCTGTCCAGGAACTTGTCTTGGAGAGGTGAGTCTCTCAGGATTCAGGAATACGCCGCATAAAACTAGCTAAACTCTTGAGATTGAGTCCTATTGATTTTTAACCTTTTCGTGGTTCCTTTTCTCGATATTTTGTCATAGGTTTCGATTCTGCTGCCAAATCTGAGGTTTAGGTCAGTTCGAGGGAAAGGTTTTAGTAAATGTAGACAAAACCACCACTTAACCCCGCGGCGAGCGAATGAAATAATTGCTTATAAATTAATTTTATCGACCGCTCTCAAAGCTTCCCCGCGGGGTGCTGTCTTGACCTCGGGGGCTCGGGGGCTCGGATCTTAACTAACCGGAACCCACAGAGGGCTGCGTAACTAGGCCGCAAAGGCCAATTCATATTCCACCCTTCCTGAGTTGGGTTTTCACGCGAACAGAAGGAGGAATATTACGGGCTATACCGAGACCGACGATACTAGTATTATACCAGAGTGGGGCAATAGACAGCACAGCGGTGGACGGTAGAGTGGGGAGATTTGCTTGGGACTTGGGCAGTATGCAATGTAGGGAGGGTAGATTTTAGCTATTTGTATATCGAGAGGAAGTAATTAAGCTAAGCTTGCTCGGCCGTATTCTGCATCCCCCCTCGCCTTCATCCCGCAGAGGAGTACAAGCAGTATGTCTTAGCCGCCCTTCCTCTCTAAACCAGCAGATCCCAAGAAAGGCACAGACCAAGCTGTTCTAAAGGTAAAATAATCTACACACCGTTATGCTCTTTCTCGTCTCCGGCCACTATGTAATGTAATCCCACCGGTGCGAACCCTCTATCAAAGCGTCTTTCACCGCATCTCCTGCTCTCTAGCAAGCACCAAAGAAAGAAAAAAAACAAACCTCCTACTTTACTTACCTACAGAGTATACTTCGGTTTCATACATACCTCTTGTTCACATCCTTCCACTCCCTACCTACTTTTCCCTTCCGGTGGTGAACACACGAGCGCAGGCTCGCGACGGGGAAGAAAAAAACATAATCGACTGGGGGATACGCAAGAATATCAATCAGAGGAAAGAGAGAACAAGGGGATTGTCCGCCTCCACATCACACCGTCAACCCTGGAGACCATACACTCCCTCCTCCCACTAAAAGTCCTATGTGCAGCGGCAAACTTCCCTGTAAAATCACGCAAATGCTATGATGGGCCCGTTTACCTAACCGTCTAGTTCTCAAATTTCGGTGGTCAAACTAGAGCGTGGGGTGTTAACCGTATCATTTTCGGGTAGAAGGTGCAAAAAGTGTTTACCTAATTTTCTACCATTCTAAATTCTTGTAGCTAGACGTTGCATCCGGGGAGAACTCGGGAGTCCCACCAAGCACTAGACGACACGCTGCGGAAGGTAAAAAGCTTGTACAGTACTTGCTCGTACTTGTACCCTTCTAACCACCTAAATGCTAGACGGCCGTCTATAGGCAAACGGGCTCTTATATAAGCAGGGATTACCCTGTCGACAGTTAAGATTTGTATAAGTTTGTCTCCCTCCGCTGCCTCCTTGTACACACCAGATCCTAGATCCCGCGCCAACACAAATACTTCCAATGTCACCCCCAATGTCACCCTCGATGTAAGCATTCCTTTCTTTTCCACCACAGCATGTACTTCTTTAGAGTCACGGCGCCCCGCGTAAAAATGAAAGTTGGAAATTGGAAGTTGGAACTCTTGGCGAATATTTCAGAGGGAAGAAAACTCCTTCACAGCAAGAAGTTTGTGTCATTGCGTATTCCTTGCTATTTTCAAGCGTTGCTTTGAGCATGGCTGCCAAGGCTTTGGACTTCTAATTTCTAACTTCTAACTTTGATTTATGCACGGGGCCGTGACTCTTTCCCCCCATTAGCTAGAATGACAACATTAACAGACCAATATAGGCAACCAAATATGCCGCCCGCCGATCGCTCTGCATGGCGTAATACTCACATCTACGCTTCCCGCAACCGTGACACTGTAATCGGAGGCCTCTGGGCTGCAGAGGGCATTACCAACGCCAATCTCTATTCCATGTTAGAGATTTTCTGCTCATTTAGCAAACCTTTCGATCTCCACAATGAGAGTGAACAATTGGTTGAGAGGGATCTGCTACCGCTTCAACCAGGTAACTACTATATTGTCACTAATGGTAGGTTTTTTCTGCGCTTCCCTCTTTGGCCACCACTCACCCAGAACAGGTTCCATCACAGTCACCGATGAAGTCTCGCTAACTCGTACGACTTCATTGCCGTCTGGGACCCGTGTTGCATCATTCCGCGATTCTGTGCGTGATCGCGACCGGAGATGCGTTATAACCGGCTGGCCAGTACAGCTCGCTCAGTTTGGTAACTGGAGGAGCTTCGATGCCACTCATATCTTCCCTTTGGCATATGAGGAGCACTGGAATCAGTTGAACTATGCCCGTTGGATCACAATCCCGCCTGCCAATGGGTGCGATGGATCGATTAACTCAGTACAGAATGGGATCTTGCTTCGGAGTGATATACGTGATTATTTTGACTCCTATGATTTAGCCATCAATCCTGATGTATGAATAGCTGGACCTTCAACTCTTCATGGCTAACAATTGGATAGGATAACTACAAGATTGTATGCTTCACACCTGATTCCATTAACTATCCCATCGCCGGTCGGCATCTTGACCAGAAATTCCTCGGTGATCCACTTCGGCCTGTTGATGAGCTTCTACGGTGGCACTTTCGCCAGGCAGTGCTCGTTAATGTGAAAGGTATGGGTGAACCTTGTTTCGAGAACGATTTCCCACCTGGTTCAGATATCATGGGTGGAATCATGAGCGGTCTAAAAGGTGGAGAGAGAATGGAGTTTGAGCTATTTAGCCGTTTCAATGCCACGCGGGATCCCGCCTAGACAAAGGTAGGCTACTAAATGATATATGCGTAGGACACCATCACATCTTATATAATGACAGTCTTAGCACCAATCTTTGTATATTCCCGCAAAAACCATGCCCGTGAGGTTCTCGGGCTGTTTTTACTTGTGTAATATTGTTTTCTCCACACACCTACTTGATAACAAGGAAAGCAATGTCGATTAGGCGGGGATGAGAGGGGGGGGCAGTGGTTGTGATAGACATGTGCATGGAGCTGTAACGGCCCTGCCGGAAATGGTACCCAGATTATCCGTACTTGAGGACCGTAATGAGGGAGATGCCTCCTCAGCTTTAGGTCGTACCGGTGGTAGTAGATGCTAGGGACTGTAGTAGCACTACCGCTCCCGCCTTACCATATTTGGAATCGTACCAGAATGGTGTTCGGCCTTATTTGTCTAGCTTATCGGGGCCGACTCCGCCGTCCCGTCCGAGTAGAATTTTCACCACTTCTTACCCAAGAACAGCAACCCAAGGGAGTGGCGTTCGGCCGCCGTTATCTGGTTTGTCGAGGTTAATGTGACGACATCTGGGCTATAGACTATTATATGAATTTCTTTTTTGTGAGAGATAGAGAGCGATCGTCTGCGATAGGAATCTGACTTCCCTCGGGGCTTGAGAAAATTTCTAGGACATGAAGAAAGAGTGGCCGTATCTTACAAGGTTATGGCGTTGCGCAAGCCTGCGCCGGCTTTGTCATCAGTTCTCGTGCTTCGGAAGTGCCCACCGACGCCAGCTCGCAAACGCATTCTGGCCTCCAGCTCAACCATGGATTGCAGAGTGATAGAGAGGTTAACTGGCACCAAATATTTGAGTGATAAATGTTGTTTACCTGCATTACGCTATCGGGAAACATAATATTAGTCTCCATAGAGATTTGTATAGGATCGGCAGAAATAGTTTTTCCAGTCTTTTAGTCCCTAGCCAAGTATAGTACACCGGCACTCAAGTAGAATGCGCTATCTGTTTACAGAAGGCAGCTAATCAAACCCTGCTTAGACCCCCCCTGGGCTGAATATTTACACGTAAGCCACTCTGGGGCCAGCCTGGTTACATACCGGTACTCCTATTGCTGGTGGCACCATACCGGTACTGTGACATACTCGAGTACTCATCGTACTATACTCCTCGAACTTAGTTGTGAATACACAACTATTCAAGTACAGTATTTTAATAAATTCGCTACCCTAACCCCTTTTGTCCTTATAGTGCTCCAGCTTGAGTTTATCCAGCTTAGCTTATGGTAGGCTACCAGCACAAATGAAATCAGTTTCTTTTTTTCTATCCCATCAGTCCAAATCAGTCATTGGCAGGACCGAGAATCCAGACAATGCTCTTACTCCAAATGGTTGAAAAGCTGTACACTACTTAGGGGAAAACAAAAAAAACCCATATATTTCCCCTCTTGCCTTTTTTTCAGTCATACATATATCCTTATAAGGTCTCAAAGCAGAAGTTAATATTATAGATTACACTATAAGATGCCTTACATCGTACCAAATCTTTCATCAGAAGATTATGGTAGACCAAGAGTTTGCTTTATATCCCAAGCCAATTCAGAGAGCGAGGGAGGGAGGGGTCAGAGATGCTCGGCAAACCTTTTCTAGACATATCAGCTCGCCCCCCGCCCCCTTTCTCGTCGAGGCTCGGCCTAGACCATCGTGAATAAAATATCGCATAAGGCTTGATATGTTCTCCAAACGCAACTTCGGAAAAGGAAAATGCACATACATAGCAGCTAAACAATATTAATATTACCGCAATCGGCCCATTGCTCAAGCAGGAAGTTTCACACTTAACCCTTCAGAGCTCCTATGACCAATATAGCGTGGTGCGCTCAAGGCCAGTCAGTAAACCGCTTGAAGAAATGTGTAGTTCAATTCACCATGTCGATAGCCGTATCCCCTAAACCGCTGAGACATTCAGAATGTTGAACACTAGCCTATTTGAGTAACCGTGATAGGAAATACCTTGTTGTTCGCTAGAGGGGTAGTACTCAGAATTCCGGGACATCAGCATTCCTCAGCATGCCCATGATGGAAAGGATGAGGAGCGCGTAAATTTTCTCCCGGTTACTCAAATAGGCTAGTGTTCAACATTCTGAATGTCTCAGCGGTTTAGGGGATAAAGCAGAAAGAGCGCAACATCAGTACTTCATGTTTATTTCCGGCTTCTGTTAAAAAACTAACTTCATTGGATATCACCTTTGCACTATCTCCATATGAATTTTCCTATAGTTTCCAATGACTTAGTCCGTTCGCGAGTTTCCTGGCATAAACTGCAGGGAAAATTCAACTACTAGCAGCTGGCGGTAATACTTTTGGGCAAATCAAAAATTAAGCATCCGAAATAAGGGCGCGGCAACGATCGTCCGTCACCAACTACTCGAGGTATTCTGGCTTACCAACCCCCCTCCGCCTACCGCCACAGCAACCGCCACGCCAAAAAAAACCCCCCTTTTTCGATTTTCCCCGTTCATACTTCTTGACCCAGATGTTGATATGCGGGCCTTCAGTTTTAGGTCCGGTCCTACGCCTCTAGAACTCCGGCGGGTATCGCGGGTATGATGGTTAGCTAACTCTTGGAAACCTTAGCCAAGTTTCCCACCCCCCCAGATCCCCGTTCTGTTGAGCTTCCGATAGATTATTCCTGCGGTGCTTCACAAGGCCTACAAAACCGGCGAGAAAGGGTGAGCAGGTGTTCGGGCTAGATTTAGAGGTGGGGTTACGATTTACTTGTGATGTTTCAAAGAGAGAGGGGGGAGGAAGCTATAGTGGTTTTAGTGTTGACGGGGGGGGTTCATCTCAAAATACGGTAAACAGGTGAGCGGCGAAAGCTAGTTTTGTAGAAGAAAAAAAAGAAAAATGTGAGGGAGACTAGAAAAAAATAGACTAAAGTCTTTGAATCGCGCACTATGAACTCTAGTAGATCGAGAAGAAAGTGTCGAGTTTATGCTTGAGGCTCAACGTAAATACGGTAAGCCATACCCATCTGGGAAACGCTGATCCATCTCAGGGTCAGGGGTGTTTCGTCAGAGATTGCGAGGGCTAAGGGCCCGACAACCGATGGGACCTCGCGAGTTTTTTCCGGGATTCTCCCAGTTGATCCCTGTCACCAATCTCATTTGAATCCCTTGTCTCGGCTATTAGCGCCCAGCGCTCAGCCGCATAGAATTAGAAACCCACTACTCGGGTATGGAGGTTAGTGATGAGATGGACACAGGTATGGACAGCTACCCGTAGAGGGCATCTCTGTGCGCAAGAATCTGTACGTGTACAGTACAGTACCGTAAGGCAGCGCCAACTCAGGAACGTGTCATGAGTGCATCTTCAAGTGGAAAGGTACCGTCAAGCTTTAGGGATTGAGCTGCTTCCCTGTTCTTGGTGCTGCCCGTACCGGTAGATATGCTCCCGGGTCACCCACATACCTCCGTCCGTCTCATTTCTAAGCTTCGTTCCTGAGTGCTTACTGTAGTTACAAGTACCTCGTTAGCTTACCCTGGAGTACGAGTACCGGTACCTTACTGTGCAGTCCTCGTGCCCGCCGAAGCCATGTTTCTTATCCGGTACTCAGCCACACAAAAAAATAAAAGGTTCATAAGATGGAGGAGACTAGATTTTACTCGGGTACCGGTGGCGTAATTTACAAAGCGTAAGAGCTCACTCATAACGGACACGAACTACGGTAGACTTAGACCCGCTGTTGTGGGTGGTCGGCCCCAGACCGTTCTAACGGCTGTCGGAAAAGGTGCGGTAGTCTAATAGAGCGCTCGCAAGGGGACAAAGAGGGACACGCGTAGCAATCGGCCTGGTCGCATTCGTTATGTGCGAAATTTTCGCGATAGTTCTGCAGTGGGGCTCTCAATCATCTCGTTTTTAAAACATACACATCATCTCGGTGAACGCCAGGAAACTAGAAATCTCGGAATTGGGATTTGTCGAGTGGGAAAGGATTGGTGCCAAATGACTGTATTGGAAGATTTTTTTGTTGTTAAAACCGGCAGCAGCCGGCCACTCTCCACAACGCCTTGTCCAAGCGAAACCCCGGGTAACATTGGGCGGGTAGGGTGCACGGGGAAGAGACCCCACGGGGTGGTGGAAGCTGCACCTCCGAGCCCCCTTGTTTTGTCAGCGGCGAGACTATCGTAGTGGTCTTATCCAACTTTGGAATTATTATCAAGCAATACCAGTATTTCATGACGCTTCAGATGGATGAAAATTGGAGTATCATACCTTTGTTGAGGGGGTTAGCACGACAGAGTACCGTGTGCGTGAGAGTGTAAATGTACTAGTACAAGTAACATCGGAGGTGGGGTCAACGAACAGGGGGTTCAACGAACAGACCACAACAAAATCGCCGCTTGAATTAATGCTTACTAACTCACTTTTCGCCTGGTGTTCGCTGAGCCCCACTGTTCGACCCCCCTCCTAGTCAAGATGAAAGATGAATTTGCGTTTTTCCTTCAGAGAGACTTGTATGTACGAGCACTTGTATCTCCTTCACGCGAGGGAATGGTGCTACCCTCAGCCGGGTCAACTAGCGACGTGCCGTAGGATCTCAAATTTTTCGACCGTGCCATATCGTTCATGTTTCATCCTTTGGTAAGATCCAGGATTTCTTGTTTTTTTTCTACTCGAATATCTTGCAGAGGGGCTAGAGGTCGTACCTTTTTGCTGTGTTCTTCGCCATTTTTCCAGGGAAGGAAATCTTGTGATGACTAGCACCCGGTCCGACCATTCGAGATTCTACGGTATTTTCGCCAAAAGCTGGCGTCATAAAATATCACTTGCGCAACAATTCCGAGTTGGATAAGATCACCCTGCTCGACCGAGATAAAACCGGAGGCCCGGAAAACACAAGCCATACCACCCCATAAGATAAGGTCAGCAAAATTCTTCTTCCTCTAGAATGCTGCTTTCTGGTGTGACGACATCGGTATCACCGACTGAACTCGTCCGTTCGGGGATGTCCTTTTCGGCGATAACAAACCTAAACCGTATTTGCACCCCGTCGCTGCAGCGACTTCTACCCGTCTAAAGTGCCGCACAAGAAACAGTCACTTTGCCTCGCTACCAGAAGCGGTTTGTGCAGCTTCCCCGCGCGTCCTTATACCACGTTCAGGCACAATCTAATCACTTACACAAACAATGAGCCCGGTTCAGAGTTCGTACCTGCGTCTACTTGCCCATTCCGAAAGTATCCGGAAATCTTGTCACACCTTGGGGATGATGGAGCCTGCGATCTGCGCGAATACTTTGAGGACGGGCACCGTTTTCTCGGCTTAGAATGGAGAACCCTACGGGTCATCAGACTGCCGTGTGGACGGGGTATACTCCAGTACTAGTGCTTGTCCCGGGCAAGGAGGACTCTACCGTAGTTGAACATAGCGGTTTGGGAAAACATATGGCTAACCATCTGTGCGTCTCTGAGCATGGTCAAAATTATACCGCGCCCTCAATACTCGGGAACTTGTTGTCTGAACAAGTATAAAGTACCGCCAATCTTCTTCTCTTGGGTGTCAAAGTGCACATCATCTTTCGCTGCTGCTACTTAGAGAGGTTCACCAACAAAAACAAAATGCTTGCTTATTGTCTTCTTGCTCTTACGGCTCTTACCGGTGTCCTGGCGGGCCCGGTGGGGTTGGAACCAGCGTTTACCCTACAGGTATTTTTACGAATTTTCATTTCTGGGATAGAGCTATACTGGGTAAAGCACGAGACTAACACCACACAGATTGGTATCGAGAACCCAATTCCTATCGGTCCGGTCATCCAAGGGTACGGACTTAGCTACACAGTACGTCTCCACTACTTCATATCGCTATTAGCTGCCTTGATGGGGGCTCGGGCCTAGATTGACGGATTTTCTAGGTCTGCCCGAATGGTACTATCGTCAGCGCTCCAGGAGCCGCAGTCCCAATAAATGCCACCATCATATCCGCGATCGACACGGTCCATGCTGACCCAGACGGATTAAGAACGAGACTCGGCGTCAATGGTATCGCAAAGTATGCATCCCCCACCCTGGAAAAAAACAATCCTCCCCCAACTCCGTATCCACAGATAAGCAAGCAGATGCTGACAGACACCACACAGAACCGCCAGCGGAACCGTAAGCCTGTCTGACCAATTAGCTATCACCCTACTCTCGCTAACCAATATCTAGATCTTCCGTTTCGGCTACACTGGGATTGTTACTCTTAATGCGGAAGTTAACGCGATCATGAGCCATGCTCCGGATTCGCACTCCAATGACTTTGGAACCATTGTTTCTTACCATACTTTTGAGATTCCGGTGCGTGGCTATCCCGATTTCAGCGGTGCTAATGTTGAGCTGATGGGGTTTTCTATGATAGGTTGCGGCTCCGGAATTGGCGGGGTTGGATACGAACATATACGTGGGCGTGGGCAGGTTACTTGTCAACCCGGACCGGAGTATCACGGTGGAGTATGTTGTTAGTAGGGTTATAACGGTGGCTTAAACCCGGCGGAGTATAAATCGGAGATGGGTAGAGAGGGAAAGGGGGAGAGGGGGAAGGAATCGTCGCTATAAATACTGAATGATTAGTAGTTTTATTTTAAAGAGGGATATGCTGGAAGAATTATTGTGCTCTGTAAAATTAGGATCGATGGTAGCAATCGGGGGGTTACGGGAGTCACACTGTACTGTACTCGTACAGTACTTTCTTATCCGGACAATGCCCCCGAGGAATCCCACACTGCACATTGCATGCCTTATTCCCAAAAACTCAACCGAACCGGAAGCTTACCACTTTAAACTACCCAAACTCAAGTACCGTAGAATCTCAAATAATTGGATCATGTGCGATGTGTTATAGTCAAGAATTCCCTACCTCGGAAAAGGGCCGAAAATCGCCGCAAAAAAAAAAAAGAGCTCCTCAGCCGCTCTAAGAGAGATTTAAAAAAAAGAACAAAAAAACTCTAGACTTTACCAGAGGAGGCAATTCCAACGACAAGGCATAGTATTATAATCTAATTATTTGGGATCCTACGGTAGTGTTTCCCAGCGCTACGAGTACTGGCCCAACTGCGTTCCAGGGATGTTTGACTCATGAGCTGTAGCTATTAGCAACAATTCTCCTGTCGTGAAGGCTGCCGGACAGGAGTAATTGCTGCCTTGCCATTGGCGGATATACCCCTGGAACGGCATCTTATTTTGCGGAGTTTATACTTGCGCACCGAGAAATCTCGGGATCGGCACCAAAAGCATCCATAGCATATACCGGTAGCTGGAAAGGCAGTTATGAATAACTTAGCTCCTCTTCCTGGCTTTACACAGCGAGGACAGGGACAGGGGTGGGAAGTATCCCCAAGCGGGGGCGGGGGAATCGGAAAAAGAGATGGGCAAGATCTTTCGGGGGATTAGGTAGAGACTACCGATGTGGGAGTGGTAGAAGTGGATGGTGTTCTAACCGAGCAAGCTTGTGGAGAGAGAAATGCGTTCGTTACCTATTATTTGCTATTCAGAATATTCTGCACCCCAAGCCACCTACTAGTTGGCAAGTCACGGTGGGAGAAAATTCTCGCCAAACTACCGTATGATATCGCCCTAAGTTAGCTCCCACAGGTATTCTCTCCCAGTGTCACCAATCTCATTTGAAGGATTTGCTCGTCTAGGCTACTGGTCTAATAGGCGCCGCAGCACTCAGCCGCATAGAATTAGAAACCCACTACAGCACTCGGGTATGGAGGTTAGTGATGAGATGGATTGAGGTATGGATGGCTACCGGTAGAGGACATATCTGTTCACTGTGCAGGAATCTGTGTAGCAGCAGCGCCAACTCAGGAACCTGTTACGAGTTGCATCTTCGAGTAGGAAGGTAGCGTCAAGCTTGAGGAATACGGTAGCCTAGTTTTACTATTCTTGTTGGTGCTGCGCACAGATAAGGGCCTGTTTGGCACCGCCGTGATTTGAGATAGCCCGTGGTCTGAAATCATGATTTGAAATCACGATTTACAAATAGTCCTCTAAGTTACTAAACATGATTGGGATTTCAATTTTTTCAAGTGATAATTTAGGGCTAACGCTATGGGAACACTTGGTGGCTCATTAGCATTTACTAACTTTAACAAAATTCTTAAAGGCACAAAAACAAAATATTATAGCTCTAAATATTTGATGAAATTTTCCTATAATATTATCATGATTTGAGACAGCGAACAGCTCAAATCACAGCGTGCCAAATAGACCCTGGGCTCTCGGGTTATCCATGCCCCTGTCCGCCCCACCGCCAGCCCCCATACCATATCGCACCCGAGTGCTTGGTTACCTCGCTAACTTACGGTACTCCCGAATAGTACCGTGCCGGCCCTTGCGCCCGCCGAAGCCATGTTATTATTGCTTACTAAGGTTTAAAGAGCGGCGGGGGGGGGGGGGGGGGGGGGGGGGGGC
>Ga0307507_10010306_pt1 | contig 12123 bp, 2 predicted proteins | sample 7_EM_MG_FD_207223 | JGI IMG/M metagenome (GOLD analysis project Ga0307507, IMG submission 207223) | Populus trichocarpa ectomycorrhiza microbial communities from riparian zone in the Pacific Northwest, United States - 7_EM | ecosystem: Host-associated > Plants > Roots > Unclassified | place... | reverse complement strand
CTAATATATATATCTATTTATCTATATACTTATTCCCCCTAAGTTTAATTTCAGACCTAAAGGCACTTATAGGCCTAAGGGTAGCGTGTATAAGGAATAAGCATGGCTACTACTAGGGATACTGCCCGATTCTAAAACTAACGCTTGACTCTATATTTAGGAGACTAGAAAAGTTTGATTTAGTATATCCCCTATATATATATTACTAAAACTACTACTTAGTTATATTGCTAGCTTATATATATATACCCTATATATATACAAACCCCTAATGTCTTCTACTAACTATAGGTTAACACGCGCTTATGCTAGGCGTATGCTAATATGAGGGAAATAGCGCGTTAGCCCCACTACTCCCTCCACTGGCTTAAAGCACAAGGTTAGTATTTTACCTGTATATATTTAGTATATGCTAACCATATACGCAGCGCGGCCTAACCCCCCTAGATGACCGTAAGGAGTCCCCCTCGCCATCTGTACGCCGCCAGAGTGGTAGGTTTGCTTTGCATATATCCTATATATACACTACTAATATTTAGCATAGGGAGCAGAAAAACAACAGGCTGCTGCTATAGTGGTAGTAAGAGCTTTAGTAAGTTTAGTTTATTCTATTGCGTATATTATGCTTATACTCTATATAAGCCACTCCTACCACGGGTAGAACCTGCCGCTTGTCCTATATTACTAGTTAAGTCCCAGCATATACTAGGCCTGCATACTGCATACGCAATATGCAATATGTATAGTTAGAGTTTAGGCGGAGTTTAGTAGACGGATAGGCTAGGTATATGCCTAATATAGGGCGCGGGGCTATAGGCCTATATTAATTAATTTTTTATTTATGGTAATAGAACTCTATAATACTTGCTCTATATATACCGTGCATATGCGCCCTATATACTAACACTATACTCCTATGCCTACTTCTTAAGCTCTGCTAGCTCCTTCGCTTTATTATATACATCTTTAGCCTATTTTAATTTATTAATTCGTTACTCTATATTTTCTATATAGAGTATATATGCCTCCTTCTCTATCTCCTCTGTAGATAGGTTAGACCTATGCCTTTTACCCACAGTCTAGGGCGTTTAACTTTAAGATAGTGGGGGCAATATCTATGCTATATATGCTATAGATACGCGCGACGTATCTAATACTGATATAATATTATTATCTGCTCTACTTATCTGCGATATAGTCTACCTACTAAATATAGTAGGTAATTCTATATCAAGTATATACTGTAGATTAGGCTTAGGGGTATTAAATAGGTTCTAAGGATTTCAAGGAAGATTTAGTTTAGGATTTTTAGCTTATTACTTAGCTACTTTCCACTGTTTCTAAGCTGCTTAAGCTTAGCATCTACTTTGCATTTATAGTGTATATATATACTTTGTTTCTATAGCTGTACTACTATCTGCTTTAAGTTACTATAATTTCTCTATATATTATCTATTTCTGTCTCTTTATATAGCTCTTATAGGTCGAACATTTCTTATATATGGAGTTTGAGCCTATACTAAAATATTAGAATATGTGGTGTATATATAGAGCGTATATATTTACCGTAGTACTGCAGTAAGTATGCATAAGTTTTGACTGGTAAAGTTATTATCTTAAAAGTGACTACTTTTACTAATTCTAGTATACTTTTATGTATATGCCCACCACTTATAAGGGACCTTTAACTTTTCCTTTACAAGCCTAGCTAGTATCCATATTTTCTTCTTATTATTTATCCAAGACGTAAGCTCCGGATGTAATATGTATATACTTTATATACGCTCTATCAGTTTCTACTTTATCTCCGCTTTCTATATCTGCTCTATAATATATCTTGCTTTATAGGTTGGAAAGCGCTTTGTAAAGTTTCGTTTAATATATACTTAGCAGAATATAAGTATATGCTAAAGGTATTTATCCCATTTATGGGATAGGTTAATTGTATATAGGTAATCCCTAAAGCCTATATATTATCAGCATATGCTAGGTATATACGCAGCGTATACTTACTACTAGCTTATTTCTTATATATATTAACTATAGCCGTGCAAAGTCCAGTTCTATAAATATGTGCAAATTATATAGATAATCGGGCAGTATTACTTAAAACCTTAAATACTAGCTAAAATATCTTTGTGTATGCAGCATATATTTCTAAGTTTAGAAATGCGTATACCTATACCTTAATTCCTGTTATAGGTATTAGCCTATGTATAGTATATGCATAGCATAGGGTATATATACGTTTAGAATTCTTGTCCTATCCCGTAATTAAGAATAAATTTGTTTTACCTTAAACCATTTTAAATAATAGGTCTATTTTAATATATGTTACATGTTGGAATGCCTTAGCTTACGCGTATATATAGCATATAATAAGGAAATGCTTATTATTAAAGTTATAAATTACCTAAATCCATTGCTCTATATTCTCTTTATGTTAGTTAATAGAGAACTCGCGTAGCACACCTACTACGCTTAGGCTCTATATATACTTAGTATATGTCTAACCTATACTTACCTATATATACCGTCCCCTCTGGGAATTATAGCATCCTTTCCTTTTAAATTAGAGCAGTAATTTGATCCTTAATATTAAGACTACTATATACTACATGTCACAGTGCTGTAATGCAAGTAGGCTAAATAACTACATTGTGGTATGAAGAGGAGAAGAAGATGGAAAGGGGGTATTGTATACAAATAGTAGGGCCAGCCCGCTAAGGCGCTAATGGTGGGCCAGCTAACAGTAGGAAATAGTACGAGACAGTATACGACAGGTTAGTGCCGTGATAGTACTCCCCTCCCTTAGAAGGTTTGGTCCCTAAACCGAATAAATAACTCTAAAAACAGGTAATGCGCGGGGGCTGGTTTTTGTTGCGAAGATGTTGGTTCTGCTTACTGCCCTTAGCCAAGCTAATGGCGATTTTCTATCCCGGGGATGGAAAATCCTAATTGGTTAGTTTAGTAAATAAAGTCGGTAGAACTCTATACCGCCACCAGAATTAATCTACGTGGCGTTTTATGGCGTTCCTTGGCAAGAATCTGGCCAATTAGATAACTTTAACTAGTGGTCAAAGTTCCATAATATCTCAATTACCATAAATTAACATTGTGGTTGGCTATAACCTTGGCGTAACTTTTCCTTATCTTGTGCCCAGTCTGGGGGTCTGGGCTTCTTAGGGTGTTGTTTATAGAACTTATATAGTGCGCGCTCGCACCCTTTTAGGGACTTCTTAGGTTCCTAGGTTTCTTTGTTATAATACTTCTACTTAATATAATATGTTAGGCCGTGCTCGTCTATTTGTTTATTATATATATTAAGGATCTTTTTAAATTCCTACTTGTTTGTAATATTGCTATTATTGTCTCTTTTAGCTATCCTTCCTATAACATTATAACGTTCCTCTTTATTAATACGTGCTTAACTAGAGATCTCTTTAGGGAACCAGAGGCAGACTTTTAAAGTATAGAAAGACTTGTTAACGCGGATATAGTCTAGGAGGTTAACTATAACTGCTCCTCTATAGGTAGCTAGGACGGGCTAGGGTCCGTCCTAGTTATCATCCCACTTCCTCTTGGGCCGGTTAGTCTTTATGTTTTTAAGGCTGACCATAACCATGTTATCCTTTTTGAATATTATACCTTTGTCTCGTTTTATATTAGCGTTGTCTTTATAGCGTCGCTGGGAGATACGAGCTAGGGCTTTAAACTAGGTTAAGATGCGCTTAAAGCAGTTAGTAATAGTATTAGCTTATAGGTACTCCTTCTTTGCATATATAGATAGGGCTGATGGCTAGGGGCCCGCTAGTTCAACGCCTAGATGTGGGTTATAGCTATAGTTGGCAAAGAACGGTGAGATTTCCGTAGTCTTATTAATCTGGTTGTTTATAGCAAACTTAGTAAGGGGGAGCTAATCTACCTAGTCGTCTTAGGTGAAGCTTATAAAGGCGCGTAGGTACTTATTTATTGCTATATTAATAATCTTGGTTTAGCTATTTGTTTTAGGGTGCCATACGGAACTAGGGCTTAGGGTTACCTTTAGGCGCTAGTTTAGGCGACGCCAGAAGTTAGAAATAAATAAAGAGCCTCTATTAGAAATAATAGTATTTGGAGCGCCGTATAACTTATAGATAGTGTGGATAAATGCTTTAACGAGCTCCTTAGTATCTAGGCCAGTGATAGGAATAAAGTGTCTTATCTTTATTAGGTGGTCAATAACGACAAAGATATATCTATATGTTTTGCCGTTACAAAGGCACTTAGGCAGGTCGATAATGTGGTTAATAGAGATATTGGTTTATAGGCGGACTGGTAGTTCTAGTGGTTTTAGGAAACCGGGCGGTGCTAAGCGTAGGGTCTTTATACGGAAGCAGAGAGCGCAGTCTTTTATAAAGGTAGCTATAAACTGTGAAATACCTAGCCACTAATAGGTTTAATTAAGGAGGTTTAGCGTCTTAACGCGGCCTAGGTGGCCCGTAGGACCCAAACTATGCGTGCGGTGTATAACTTCTAGTCGGAGTTTAGGTAAATCAGGGACAAATACTTAATTCCTATAGTAGATTAGGCCGTCGATAATTAAACATTTGGATTTATTATAGTGGAGTAACTTCCTAATCTGCTTAGGCTAGTGACGTGCTTTACGGCCTTCCTATTTACGTAGCGCAGCTAATATATCCCTAGCGAGTTTATTCTCCTTGTAGGCATTCTTAATAAGCTCCTTAAGGGGTTTTTTCTTAGGCTCTAGGTCTATTACTGTAATAAAGTCTTTAACGCTCTAGTCTTAGGATTTGCTTAGCAGCTCTTCTAGGATAGCAGGGTTGACTTTTTTTTATAGTAAGACAACGCGGTCTCGGTGTCGTAGACGTTCATTACCAGTATTAGTAAGTGCTACGCCTGGGAGACAGCTAAGAGCGTCTAGGATTGTGGCTTTAGTGCTAGGCCTATAAGTAATAACAAAGTTAAACTAAGAGAGGAACTCAGCCCATTGGACTTGGCGCTGGTTCAGTTGTTTTGTTATTATAAAGGTCTAGAGGTTCTTGTGGTCCATAATAATCTTAAACGGTTGCTTAGTTCCTTATAGTTTAGGGCACTATTCTTCTAGTGCTTTTATAATTGCTAGGAGCTCCTTATTATATATCTTATAGTTATATTCTAGGGCGGAGTACTTAGCAGAGAAGAATATAACTGGCTTAAGTTTACTATCTTCGCCAGCTTAGTAAAGCACTCCTCCTAAAGCCTAGTTTGAGGCGTCTGTCTCTACTACGGTTTTCTTTATATAATCGTAGTATGCTAGGACCGGTGCTGTAATAAACGCTGTCTTTAGTGTCTAAAAGGCTTATGCTTAATCAGGGCCCTATAACTAATTAGTACTCTTCTTCAGTAGCCTAGTTATAGGTTTAACAACTATAGAGTAGCTTTAGATAAATTATTAGTAAAAGTTCGCGAAGCTAAAAAATTACTGTAGTTCTTTAATTAACGTCAGGTCCTTTTATTCCTATAAGGCCTGCACCTTCTTAGGGTCCATAGTTATGCCATTAGTCAAGATAATTAAGCCAAGATATTTTGTTTTAGTAGTATAAAACTCAGACTTATTAATATCAATCTACAGTCCGGCGTTGCCGAGTCTCTAGATAACTTTATTTACATATTTAGTGTGCTCAGTGCGTATTTTAGAGAAGACAAGGACATTATTAAGGTAGGCAGTGCAGTAGTTATTAAGGGCGTTGTGTAAAACATAGTTAATATAGTTCTGGAACGTAGCAGGCGCATTATAGAGACTAAATAATATAACTAATATCTCATAGAGTCCGAACCGGGTGATAAATGCTATAAGCTACTTATAACCTTCCGCAATCCGGATCTAGTTAAACGCAGCAATTACGTTAAGCTTAGTAAAGTACTTAGCACTATAGAGTGCATTAAGTGTCTCGCGGATTAGTAGTAATAGGTACCGATTTTTAATAGTAACTGTGTTTAGGCCTTAATAGTTATAGCAGATTCACACACTACCACTAGGTTTTACAGCAAGGAGAAGTGGTATAACGGCTAGTAAGGTTAATTTGCGGATAAAACCCTTATCTAGCATCTCGTTAATCCATTTCTTTACATAACTAAGTTTAATAGGTAAGAGTGGTCTATTCTTATAATATAGGGCCTGCTTTCTGGGTATAATCTTAATTTTATAGTCCTATGGTTGGTAAGGGGGCAGCTTATCTACATTCTTAGGGAGGAAGTGTTTAATATATTCGCGAAACTCTTTTAGTAAGCATTATAGAATATCTTCGTAGGTTAATCCTGGTTTGCCTTTTAGGAATTTCTTAATATTAGTATTAACTATCTTTTAGCGTAGAAACTCAGGCTTGGTTTTTAGGTTTATCTTAAGGAAGTTATAAAAATAAGGGGGTAGCGCTTTGCGGGCTTCCTTTATTATATAGTCGCCTTCTACTAGCTAGCGGAAAGATCTTTCTAATAGGTTTGGTACTTCTATTAGGCCTATAAGCAGCTCTTTAAGCAGCTATTAGTGTTCTTTTTATTTAACTAGTTCTACTAGCTCCGCTATATAGATTCTTATCACCTTTATATCTTTTTGTTTACAGAACTGGGTGAAATTAACGGCATAAGTATATCTAATATTGTCCAGGTTGGGGCGTATCTGGTTCTCCAGTACTATGGCTAGGCTAGCACGGCTTAGTTGGCCTAGGGGGGTGGAAACAAGGCGGCGGCCCTATACAGTACACACAGAAGACAGGTGTAAGGTTGGGTGTTATAGGGGGAAGGTCTTAATTACTCTAGTTTTAGTCTTAGCTGTAACATTTTTGGCTATTATATATGTGGTCGCATATGCGTATAGTAAATAACTTAAAGTTAGGTGTCTTGTTAGCTAACCTAGGTTAAGTAGGTATATACAGGGGACTTATAGTTCTGGCGGTGTCTGTTTTTTTAGGGATAAGGTAGTAGTCCAGTCTTCCAGGATCTCCGCTTTATTTATTACATATATTAGGTTACTAGTGTTAGGCACCTCTTCTACTATCGGCTAATAGTATCTAAGTGTTAGCCTTGTAATGCGTCCGCATAGTACTACTCAGTTATAATTAGGAATGTGCCATAGGAGATAGTTATAGGTATAGTAATTGGAGTTAAACTTAAGCTCTAGAGCGGGGAAGTCTACCCTTAGGTTATGTTTTTTAAGCTAGGGCATTCTAAGAATTACTAGTATAGAGGGTAATAATTTCGTGATGTAGAAAAGTATAGATTCTATATAGTGGCCGATTGTTATTTTTACTATAAAGTAGTAGGTAATAAAGCTGGATGGGAGTCCGTTAGCAAGGTGGAGTAGTTTTAGGACTAGGAGTCTTTTCATTATAATATTGTGCTTTTTTATAAGCAAGTCTTCGTCTGTAAATGCTGGTGCTGTACTACCAGTGTTAATAAGGCTTACTGTTTTAATGAAAACTTGTGGGAGTAGGTTGCGTAGTAAGGAGAGGTAGGTTTAAATAAGGATAGCATTTCTATTATTATTTGCTGTTCTAAGGTTAAGTGGTAGTTAACTTAGAACAAGGTCTAACTAATCTAGTAGTATAAATTTAATCCTTTTATCCTCCTCCCCATATAGTTCTAACCCTTGGAGGCAACTTAGTCTAAGGGTTGGCCTTTTAATAACTAACTTATGGGGCTTGGCTAGTGGCTATGGTCTTGGCTAGTATGTCCTAATGTATTAGTCTCCAACAGTGTATATATACTAGAGGGTACTTTACCGATAATATAGCCAGTCTTATAATTGGTAGCGATATAGAGCACTTATCTATAGTTCGCGTATAGGACCATCGGCTGGGGCTATATTAGGGAAGGCTATCGCGGAGGCGGGTTTTTATATCCGAACTTACGTCCTCATCCGCGGTTACTGTTTTAGTTGCTATCCCCTCTACTAAAGAATCCGCCACGGCTAGGAGGGGGTTGGCGCAGTAGTATTAGAAGGGGATTTAGGTTTATCCTAGGGTTATAAGTATCTTTCCAATAGCCAGGTTGACCATATGCCATATAGAGTCTGTTATCTATGCGGTGTCTTTAGACGTCATCAGGGAGGCTACTACTACCATTACCAAATTTAACGGCGTTAAGGTCCATTGGGTCATTCTATAGTGCCAGTGCTGAGGTGTTGTTATTAGGTAATATAGGTTAATAGCCGCTAGCGGTACTTGGCTTAGCGGTATTTAGCTTTATATAGTGGGTATAGTTCTATAGGTTATAAGCGAATACGTCTATCTGCTTACTCTAGCCTTTATAGTCAGCATCGCCAATCTTACGGCTAAGGGTAAGGGCTAGGTCTTTTATCTTTAGTAAAATATTCTTCTTAAGTAAGTCCACTTTTTATTCCTTAGTCTTGTTTGCTTTAATTATTAACTTATTAAGCTCTGCTTTCCAAAACTAGTAGTTACACTTGCCCTAGCTTAAGGTATCCAACTTATTTTTAGCCGCTTAGGTTGTATTAATAGTCTTATAGTGCTTCCTTATATACACGAGCATAGACTCTTGGTTGGAGAAGGTCTATTTGCTTAAGTCGTTTGGGTATATACGTAGTATATTAAGGCCATACTTAATATAGTTATAGGCCTTGTCTGTCAGCATATCTAACATATAGAGGATTTCGTCTATTAGAGTCTTAAAGCATTTTATATCTCTTTAGAAAACGCCTTAGATCTTTATTTCCTATATCTTAAATTTTTCTTGTTTTTTAATTGGTGATCCCTTGCTATTAAATAGGGTTAGATCTTTTGCTTTACGCTTTTTTCTATAGGGCTTGGTTAGAAGAGGGGAGCTAGTAGCTATATTCTTCTTAGCAATAGTCTAGGTAAGTATAGTAATCTAAAAGCTTAGACTTTATATGGTCTTAGTATATACAAGAGCTTATTATTTGTTTTATTATATACGTGGTTTGAGCGTCTTAAGGGAGTTAATTCTATGCTAAGCTTCTTTAAGTTAAGACTTTATAGTTCGGCCTTTATTATAGACGGCTTAGAGGCCGTTCTTGACGCTAGTTAAAAGGTTGTATATATAGAAAGGTGCTAGAAGGTTCCTGCCATATTAAGGTCCTTAGGGTACTCTGGGCCATTCCTAATTGCCTAGGCAATGTGGGTGTGGGAGGTATTAAAGAGGTAGGCAAGCGCTTCGCGTAGGTTTGTTGACGGGGTATTATCCATATTATAGTTGCCCATTTTAAGGGATCTAGGTAAGGCAATTGAAATCTATAAGGCTGGCTATAATGCTGAGATTATCTATAACTGTACTAAGATTATTTAAGATTATACTAAGATTGTCTAGGACTGTGCTAGGGTTGTTTAAAACTGTGGTACGGTGTTATTAGTCGCGCTAGGTCGCGATTACACTGGGAAAACGGAGACAGTATACTTAGGAAGAGGGAAAAAACAAAGGTCGCGATAGGGCGCAATTAGAGATACCATAAACTATCATAGTGCTGTAATGCAAGTAGGCTAAATAACTACATTGTGGTATAAAGAGGAGAAGAAGATGGAAAGGGGGTATTATACATAAATAGTAGGGCCAGCCCGCCAAGGCGCTAATGGTGGGCCAGCTAATAGTAGAAAACAGTACAAGACAGTATACAATAGGTTAGTGCCATGACACTACATGTAGTGTCTGCGCCCTATACTTCTTACATAGAGTATAATACTGTGGAGATAGGATGAATCGACCTATACTATAGTAAGTAGTTTTATTTGCATATACTATGCATATACGGGGTATATGTATAGTAAGGCTTAGAACTTCTACCTACCTTATTACTTTAACTACATTATTAGCAAGGTCAATTGGTAGCTTTATTAGGTATAGTAGATGATATATATAAGAATTCCGTATAATAAGGCAAATATAAGAATACCGTGCTATATTAATAGGAATATGGCAATCTAACCATGCACTATATATTTAGCTTACTATCCTACCTTAGCCTTGCGGATGGTTAAACCCTAATAGGCTTAGTATATGCGTAGCGTATATATAGTGTATACATTACCTACCACAATTTTTTTGCTTTAACGTTAAATATCTAATATAGGTATATTATTTTTTAAGTTCCTAAACCCTATATTTAACAAGTAGATATAGGTATTAAATATCTACCCTAGCAGTTGTCGATAATAAAGGCTAAGCAGTGTGCTATAGTTTAGTATTACTGCTGCTAGAATAACCAATAAACATTATTTGTATATAATAAGCATATATTATGTATACGCTAGCCATATACGCATTCTATATTAAGAAAATATTGTTAGTCTGCTTTTACTATATACACGTTCTTATATACTAGAATAGGTACACTACCGCCATAATTATAGAATACCGTTGTAGTAGCTGTATATTATAAGTATTTACCTAATATATATAGATAATGCTTACTTCTCTATACTTTGCTTAAGCTTTTCATTAACCTCTACTACTTAGTGTAGACGACTGCTATACTTTTAGAAATTGTTAATTGATTTAAGCTTAACCCTATTATATATAGGGCATATACGGAGGACATCCTTATAAGCGTGCTTGCAGTGTTTAATGCTACTATATTTAAACGCTTAATAAAATGCTTTTTTACTCTCCCAATTATTGTTTTCTCTAAGGAGTTATAGTTATATAACTTTAGGGTCACTAGTTTTATAAAACGAAAATTAAATCTACTAAAGGTATAAGTATAGTATATACCTAGTATATGTATTGCATACCTTTAATATATACTGCTTAATAACCTTATATACTGTTTCTTTATCTGCATTTATAGATAGCAGAGGTATTGCTTTATAGATAAAATATACAATTCCTTTTTTTCTAGTTGCTGGATATTCTGGCATTATAATATAGTCTATTACCTCTTAGACGATAACTTAGTGCTTACTATTAGAGCTAACAAGTACTCTATAGTCTTGGAGTATACTCTAGATATTCTTAGTATATATATAGCCTATATATAGTATCATACGTAGTCTTACCTTAGAGAGACCTATATAAAATAGAAACCGCTGTTATATACTATCTTAACCCTTACCCTCCTTGCCCTCCTTACCCTCCTTATCTTCGATACTCTCTCTACTGATTATATTATCTTAAGAACTATTATCTTTATATTTAATGTTAGGTACGCTCTGGTGTACCTATATATCCTTAGCATATGCCTAGCATATAATTATGCATACTAACTTATAGACTGTTTAGCCACCCTACTATACTCTTATTCACTTCAGTATAGTTTTCACTTGTTATTGGTATAGTAAGGTATATATAAATGCGGTTGTATATGTGTAGGTATAGATATATGTGTATATCTGTGTCTATGTCTCTAGGTGTATGCGGAGCATATGCTCTTAACATTTTGGTTTGTGTGTTCGCTTAAGTCAAATGTGGCTACCGATGCGCGTTCTGTATGGGTAAAAGTGTAGTACCGCCGACCTTTTTCTGGGGGCTCTATTGGTAACCACGCTCAGCTTTCGCCGACCCCCATCGGTGACCACGTTTAACGTGTCCGAGACCACGATCAGCTGCGACCCGGTAAAAGTGTAGTACCGCCGACCTTTTTCTGGGGGCTCCATCGGTAACCATGCTCAGCTTTCGCCGACCCCCATCGGTGACCACGTTCAACGTGTCCGAGACCACGATCAGCTGCGACCCGCAGCGGGAACTAGCTAAACGAAAGACCAGGATTCGATTAAAAGAATGTCCGAGATGAATATCCTCCTCTTTCAGGCGACTTCGTTAGTTTGAGCTCACGAAAAATCGCTTATACAAGGGTGTGGCCAGAGCGGGTCGGCCACCCTCCCTGCAAGCGCCTGTAAGTTTCTTACAATAATACTGTCTTAGCGTCTGCTAGCGGATTAGGTTTGCCACATACTTCTTGAATACCATACATTGGTAATCCTCCTGCTTGCATTACGTTATGCAAAGCGCGTTATAATACGTGACCAGCTGTACAGTACGGCATACCTGCTAACGTAGTTAACGGGGTTTTGACCGCTACCCTAGTTATGACCGTTTGGAACTTTTGTTAGTTGTTTACCACCAAATTAGCATTTCGGCTAGTTTTGATTTTCCAAACGGTCATAACTAGGGTAG
>Ga0307507_10010305_pt1 | contig 12123 bp, 8 predicted proteins | sample 7_EM_MG_FD_207223 | JGI IMG/M metagenome (GOLD analysis project Ga0307507, IMG submission 207223) | Populus trichocarpa ectomycorrhiza microbial communities from riparian zone in the Pacific Northwest, United States - 7_EM | ecosystem: Host-associated > Plants > Roots > Unclassified | place... | reverse complement strand
AATCTATTAACTCTCTTAGAGTATCCGCATCTTCTATTAGGATAATTGCGTCCTAGACTTTAGCCTTAAGTCCCTGTTTATACTGTGCTATAAGCGCCCTATTGTTCCACTTAACCTGCGTGGCTAGTGTTTAAAACTGTGTTATATACTTAATTGCTAAAGTGCATTATACTAAGTTCTAAAGCTTTTGTTCCGCTGTGGTTGTGGCTTCTGGGTCTCTAAATATTTGCGTTAGTTACTTTGCGAACCCGTTCTAACTGGCAAATATATACCGTACGTCTTGGTTAGTAGTTGTTATGCCGTTAGCCTATATTTCTATAAGATACGGCTTAAACCACTTAAGTGCCCTCCCCGTTAGGAATAATCCTGTATAGGCTACTTAATCTAACGATATTACTAACTTCGCTCCTTTCTGTACTACCTTAAAGTGCATCTGTGTAAGAAATCCTTTAAGCTTTGACTTCTCTCCAGAGAATCGTTTAATTAAAGGTAACTTAACCTTTACTACTCCAATTCTATTAATGCGTTCTTTAAGTATCCTATTATTATCTTATAAGTAATTAACTATTTCCTATAACTAACCTTGCGTAACCACTTAAGAATCCCCATTGTCTATACTGGTATCACCTAGCCCTAAGGTTGTGGCTCCCGTTGACGCTATTATAACTGGTACTGCTCTTGGTGGCATGTTGTTTAATTTTGTTCCAATACTATAACCTTGATAGTGAATGTGTAACGGAACCTTATAGTAGGAACTACAGTAGGTTCTGTTAATAGGCTAGGTATATAGGTACAATAAAAACGACAACGTAATAACAACTAGTGGAGTGGTTGCTTAACAGATTAACTCTAATTATATTCTAAGATTCACTACTAGGAGAGAATTATCTACAGTAGGGACTGAGGTCCTTTAAATACACAACCATACTCCTAAGAAATCCTCTCTTGTATGTAAGGTACGTGTTATACGTGTTATACATAGCGTACACTGCGTACACTGCGTATACTGCGTATAATATCATATGACTTGCTTACCATTCCTTATTATATAGTTCCACTAGATCTATCCTGGACCGTGCCTATATTAACCAACTAGCTTCCTCCGACTCTTCTCCAAGTAGTCGTAACATCGTACTTAAAGCGTCCGTAACACCTATAATATCTTGAATATTTTTACCTCTTTTACGCTTTTTGTTTAATACTAGCTTTAATTCTTTATCCTTTTTCCTTTTCCTTTTAGCCAGTGGTAGTGCTTATTATACAACCTCTTCTTCCTCTTCTTCTTCTTTATTCCAGTTCTTATTCTCTTTATTATATAAGTTTATAAGCTTCTCATCCTTTTTTAAACTAAATAGAAAAGCCTAAACAATAAAATTAATAACGTGCCCCTAATAGCAAATTCTTTAATATATTGCAATCTAGTTGATTTTATACTTAAGACTAAGCCATTGGCCAATTATACAATAGAGAACATTATTTAATCCAGTATTATCGCTAATAAGAGCTCCAATCTTTGTTTTAATGCTATACTTAATAAGAACTAGACAAAGCGCCTCCTATTAATCTGCACTACTTTAACTAGATATTGTATAAAGGGCAATTAAGGGGTTCTGGTATTTATCTTGGATATTAATAAAGCTAGCACAGATTCCGAGAAGAAGGGCATAACTTAGAGAGGTCCAGACGTCCATAGTAAGGTAAATATTTGTCTTTACAGATTAAAGTACTTTTCGTATAATATCTTAACTCTTAGTAAAGTGTTTAAGAATCCAGGCTATAATCATTAAGTGGTATATAGGGATAATTAAGGGTGCTTCTTAATTTAATGCTTTCACAAAAGTATAAAACTCTGGCCATTCTATATATAAGAAGGGAAGCTGTCGTACAATAATTAGATCTAGAAGTGCTTGCTTTATAGTATTTTAATATACCATACGCTTTAGAACCTTACCCTTAAGACCTTAAACTTCTCCTTTTGCTAAAAGCTTTTGATATAGTTCTGAAAGAGATCTCTCCCCCTAATCTTTTACTGTTGTATACTCCTAATTCTCTACTAGATTCCATTTAATATTATATTTTCTAAGATGGCCTTATAATCCAACGGTTGAGGAATGGTGTCCTTTTGGGTCTTAAGGAGGATAGTATTTACAAAAGTAGCGTTTCTTTGTACGAGCTTTTTCTTCCTTTGTTGCCGTATAAGTATGTTTATAAATTAAGGAGACTTGTCTTAAGGTCTGTGTAGTTAGAATTGAACCGGTATCAGCTTCGGTCTTAACGCCGCTTAGGGGGGTAGAGGGTATATTAACTTTAAGAGGGTTATTATTAAGGTTTATAGAATAAGTTTCACTAGTACTAGCCATATTTATAGCGTCGTATAATAGAAATAGCTGTGTAGTTAAAATTCTGCGGATGCTAAGACTTATCTGGATATTATCCGATATCCGGGCTATCCTTGGATAGGATTATTATCCGCCCGACCGGATAGGATAATTTATCCTCCGCAAGCCTGAGTCGTCGTTGAAGCTTGCGCACGGACCTTTATTGGCATGATTTTGAATGTGGCACGAGCAAGACACAAGATGATTTTCGAGGAGCAAGAATGCGCTCTCGATTATTCAAGTCCGGTGTAGCAACACCTTACAAACAATTCTCTAGGTTATTGCATCCCAATCCTTGGATCTGCACGTCCTGCAAATTCCGTGCGGTAATAGCCCGAACATACTCTACAGAGCAGTCAACTTCCGAAAAAACCTACTACATTACAACTCCTATATTTTACGTCAATGCTGGTACAATCGCCTCGTATATTTACTCTAGGAGGCCCATGGAACTTACTAAAAGCTCTAAATAGCCCCTCATGTTGGCCACCTATACACAATGGTCCTCGCGGACATCCTCAAGCGATGGCAGGTCCTCCAAGGCAAGAAGGCAATACTTTGTACCGGAACCGATGAGCATGGCATGAAGGTTGTTTTTACTACTCCTGTGGCACTGGTATTGCTTTACTAAACACTGGTGTGATAGTAGATACAACAAGCTTCTGTAAAAGCTGGCATAGAACCGAAGCCTTTCTGCGACAAAGGCGCTGAAATCTTCAAAGTACGCAACAGAGAGCTCGATGTGGAATAACGCCAAGTCTAAGTGTTTGCACAGGATCTTGCGGCGAGAGCAGAGGTTACCAACGATCATTTCGTTCGAACGACGGATAAGGAACATAGGGATGCTGTGGAGTATGCTTGGGTATGGGAGATATAACCGGAATTGAATTATGGGACATAATTGGAGGCTGATGGGATAACAGTTTCTGCTAAAAGAGAGAGGCTACATATACACCTCGAAACATGAAGGATGGTATTCTGTTAGCGATGAGACTTTCTACCCTCAATCGGCAGTTCACCTCATCCTTCAGCCTGCTACTGGCCGAAAGATTATGGTAAGTGCGCGATATGGGACTCAATTGAATTTAATACGGTAGCTTATTTTGAACAGGCCTCGATTGAGACTGGGAAGGAGGTGGAATGGACATCAGAAACAAATTACCACTTCAAGCTGTCGGCATTCAAGGAGGAACTACTCGAATTCTACAAGGAAAATCCTAACTGGATATACCCACGACATCGGATGAACAACGTAGTGCAAGCAGTCGAATCTGGTCTCGGTGACCTATCTGTATCCCGGCCTGTGGACAGACTTTCTTGGGGCATCCGCGTTCCGGGCGATGAAAGCCAGACCATCTACGTTTGGCTCGACGCTCTAGTAAACTACATCACAAAGGCCGGATATCCATGGCCTCCTGGGAAAGAGGAGGCTGGGGGATGGCCCGCAGACTGCCAGGTCATTGGGAAAGACATTGTTCGTTTCCACTGCATCTACTGGCCAGCCTTCCTCATGGCATTGAGTCTTCCTCTGCCTAAACGTATTCTGACCCACGCACACTGGACGCTTGGAAAGGAGAAAATGGCTAAATCAACTGGGAATGTGGTTAATCCATTCTTCGCCCTCGACCGCTTCGGCGTCGACGTTATGCGATTCTACCTTGCGCATGACGGCGGACTAAGCCATGACGCTGACTACAGCAATTACCACATTATCGAGCGCTATAAGAAAGCGCTAAATGGCGGTCTGGGAAACCTTGCTAGTCGGATTACGAGAGGTAAAGGGTGGAATGTGCGTCGTGCCGTGGAGACGTTGGTTGGTTCAACGTCAGTAAAGGATCGGTACCTGGCCACGGACCAACTCGCATTGGACCATTTTAATCTTCTCGTAAGAACACCATACGAAGTAAAAGAATTAGTCGATAAAATGGACGTCAAAGGAGCGCTGAAGACCACTATGCATTTGGTCTACGCAGTAAGTAGTCTTTAGCAGCACTCCCTGATTTATCTAATCCCTTTTTATCTAGACAAATTCCTACCTCCATCAAGCTACCCCTTGGAGTCTTGCGAAAGAACTTGCTGAAGCTCCAAATCCTGAACTTCAGCCCGAACTCGATAAAATAATTTTCCTGGCTGCCGAGAGCTTGCGCGTAGCGGGCATTCTACTGCAACCTTATATGCCGAATAAAGCATCTCGGTTACTTGACATGCTAGGGGTAGATGAGAACAGTCGGACTTTCGCACATGCTCGGCCTGGTCGCGATAGCGAATACGGCACCGGTAAATTTCCGCTCGGGAAGGGGACGCAAGGTGTGCTATTCCCGCCCCTCACTAGCGATCTGTGATGTTGGAGTTCAACATTCTGAAATTGCCTTACGAGGCTTGTATTACTCTGCGGTGTCTCTGTTCAAAGATGGGTGTCCTTCCCAGCCGTACTAGGATTGTAGCCATATCTGTAGTCATATTGTATTTATACAGATTCATTTCGATGCCGAGATGAATAGTTTTGCAAAGAACCTAGTTCCAGAACGACCGTACCCAGAGTTTTTCCCTTCTACAACTGCTCAATCCCACTAACAAGCGTATCTAATTCCTGATCTTCTCCCTCCACTAACTTCTTCATCATGCTCGACCTAGAACGGCATACAAGTTAGCAAAGAGTGCGTAGAGTCTTGTCTCACCGATCTTAATCCGAGGAAGGAAACTTACAGATTACCCATTCTCACCCCGGCCATCCTACCCTCCAACTCCCGACTCTTGACCTCAGCAACACCCAGCACGCTCTCCGGCACCTTCGCCAGCCTCGCCACATTGAGCCCATAACTCCGATGCGCGACGCCCTCCCCAACCTCATACAGAAACACAATTTCCTTCCCGCCCTCTCCCTGCTCCTCAAACTTGACATGCACGTTCTTCAGCTCGCCCCGAAACATATTCTCCGTCCTGCTCAAGTTCTGATAATGCGTGATGAACAAAGTTAGAGCCTGGATATCCTCAGCCACGTATCGCAGCACGGCCTCGGCGATGGCGACGCCGTCATGGGTGCTGGTGCCGCGGCCCAGCTCGTCGAGGATGACGAGGCTGCGCGGCGACGCCGACTTGAGGATGTCGGCGGTTTCGGACAGCTCGACCATGAAGGTGCTCTCGCCCTTCAGCATGTTGTCGAAGGCGCCCATGCGCGTGAAGACAGCGTCGAGCAGCGTCAGCTGCGCCGATGCCGCTGGCACGTACGAGCCCACTTGGCCCATGATGGCGATGAGCGCGCCCGAGCGCACGTAGCTGCTCTTGCCGCCCATGTTCGGCCCCGTGATGAGGAGCGCGCGCGTCCCGGGGTTGGAGAGAACTAGATCGTTCGGAACGTAGGCATCCAGAAGCAATTGCTCCACCATTGGATGTCGGCCTCCGACGATGTTGAGCTCGATGTCCGAGGTGAAAGTAGGTTTGACATAGCCAGGTTGGGCAGCGAGCACTGCTAGGGAAAGTAAGCAGTCAAGGGTAGCTAGAGCATGGACGGCGTCTCTGAAGATCTGGTACTGGGCGGCTATATCTGCGAGAAGTTTGGTGAAGGCCGAGTCGCACGCCGCGGCTAGTGCTTCTTTATGCTGGTCGCGCTCGCGGACCAGCTTCACTACTTCCGGAGTATGGAAGCGTGAGAGTTGCTTCGTGCCGCTAATTTTCGCCCAGCTCGCTGGTACATTCTTAACATCAGAGTTCTTGACTTCGATTAGGTAGTCGATCCCAGATGATGTGACGTATGTGACAGTCTTTTTCTTTAGCTTTGAAGCCGCGACTGCGAGATGCTCGTTAAGATCATGCTCGACGGCTGCGATGCCGAGCTTATGTTCTGTGATAACTTCGGTTTCGTACTCCTCGCGGAAGAAGGAAAATTTGTCGTCATCTTTTGCGGCTTGTGTGTTGACTTTCTCTAAATGCTCAACCACGTCTTCTGAGATTGTTGGCAGACAGGCTATTGCTTCATTGATCAAATATGAAGAAAACCCGGCGTTCTCAGGGGACGTAACATGCGCATACTCGCTGGCTATACGCTGCAGCGTCTGAAGCGCGCCGAGCAACTCTGGACGGGTACATTTCTTGTAGTATATCCGAATCAGAACCTTCTCTAAATCAATCTTGATTTGGGCAAGGAGACGCTGAATCTTGTCGACGCCAGAGGTGCTCTCCCCCTCTTTGAGCTCTTCCACCGCCGCAATCCGTTCTTCCAACTTGACTTTATCAAGCAGCGGCCGACCGACCCATTTCCTGAATAGCCGCTGACCAAACCGGGTTTTTGTACGGTTCATAGTCCAGAACAGACTGCCCTTTTCCGTATGATCTGTTTGATTCTGATATATCTCTAAGCTGGATAGGGTGTTCCCATTGAGCAGCATGTGTGAACGAGCGCTGAAGGGTTGGAAGCATTTGGTAAGGTCGAAAACATGCTCAAGACCATACTCGCTCATGTGAGTGATCATAGCTGAAAGACAAATCGTGACATTTTGAGAGAGTTGATGGACCTTATCTAGGAGAGCGCCTTGGCTATCTGAGTTGCCAGTGTTAGTTTTCATCTTGTCAGCGTAAAAGTTAGAGATGTGACTGTAGGATTGAGCAGCCATTGTCTTCGGTTTCTCAGCCCGCTCGACTCGAGCTTTGTCGCCGAAGACATTTGTCTTACTCCCAGAAAGATGTTGCACGAGCTTGTCAGTAGCCTTTGATAGATCTCCAACTATTAAGAATTCGCATGGAGCAATGTGGAGCAGTCTCGTTTCGACCTCACTTCTCATGAAGCCATCTTCGAAGTCGTCATAGATGATATCTCCAGTAGCAGGTTGAACGGCTACAAGGCCAACATGGACTTTCTCATCTGCACCCAAGCCTTTTGTATTGGACTCTGTAAGACAAAGCAGGTATCCGGTGGCTGGTGCTCCTACACTGGGTTTGGCAGCCGGGCCTTCCAAGCCTTCAACATCATCCACGTAGGTGGCCTTGGTATAGAGATTGGTGAGTTTCCGCACGAAAGGGCCGCTGCGGTTATCACCAGCCGCCTTCAATGCTGCAGTTTCAATTTGGCGAACTACACCCACTTTATGATTGGCTTTGACGAGTCTCTTGACATGGACTTGTAGTCGATGGACTGGGAAACTTGCAGATGCAAATCGGTCAAGATGTGCTTCTGAGGGGTCTAGTACAATGTCAGCAAACCCCAAAAGGTATGTTTCGGTTACAGAACATTTTCACATTATCTAACTTACGTTCATCATACCTAAACTTCCCAGGTATACACACAATACCTAGCTCTTTGGACGCGATTCTTGCATCTTCACCAAGTAGCTTAAACTTATATCCTACTTCCATAATGATCAGAGCATCCAGGTGCTTCCGCTTAATCTCCAAATACTGCTTATCCATCGGTGTTAGCTTGCTCCCACCCTTCTTCGCAGCCGCACCCTTCTTGCCCTTAGCCGTCGGCTTGGACGCTGGCTCACCCTCTTCAGCCTCATCACCTTCGGCCCCATTCTCGCCTTCAGCCGTCTCCTCCGAGATGAAGTTATTTCTCCTCTTGATCTCCGCGATACTATCCGGCCTACCCAATTTCTTGACAAAGCGTTGATGCAGCCTCTCTTTTCGTCTTCGCGCCTCCTCAAAATCCGGTTCGTCCTGATTCTCATCTCTAATAGGTGAGCTGGAGAAGAGGTATCTCGCCGTCCTATCAGAAACTTTGGGGTGCTTTACGGCGTTCGCTGCAGCCGTGGAGGCTTGCCCGAGGGGGTTGTAGTGGGAAGGTGGAGGCGTAGGGGAAATGCTGCCGCCATCTTCGGCCGGCTTATCAATGGACATTGCCTCATCGTTCCCAGCATCTCGAAGCTCTGTATTGCCTTTGATGCCACTCTTCTTGGACTTCTTAGGGTCCGGCAGCTCGTTGCTTACATTCCCCCCGGCTTCATCTAGTATTCGTTTCCTTGGTGGGGCGCGTCTCTGAGGCAATACGATCTCCTCATCGGAGCTAGGGACGGATTTACTGTCCTTTGAACCATTGGTAGGTGTGGGATTTTTCGAGGAAACTGGGGGTTTCGGAGTAGAGGTAGGTTTCAGCGTTGAAGAGGGTTTAGGAGTAAAAAAACTTGAGATTGATTGCTGTTTCTTGCTTTGAGAGGAGCTCGGTTGGGATGGGCTTCTGGCTGGTGCCATTGCGAGTGTTCGATGTAGGGACGATATTCCGTCGTTGGAGTCGAAATGGGGTTCACGCGTAAATATGTAAAAGAGGGGACGCGAGTGGCGCGTCACGCAGTCACGAATTAAATTGGACTAAGGCTAAAGGAAACGGATTCCTGGCTGCTTAAACACAGCCTCCCTCCAGATATGGCATTGATTAATGTTTTTGGGTAAAAGTCGACTCGGCAAGTTCGGTCTTTCATTTGATCAATAACATGTGTCATAGCCAATATTCTCATAGAGAATGATGAGTTGAAGATAAATGAGTGCATCTGGCATTATCCTATCGATATGTAACTTTTATGAAGGATCAGATATGTCTATATCTAACGACTCAAAAACTACCCCTGTACCAGTTCTAGTAGAGCTCCCCAAGTCTAACTATATTTATGTCCTCTTATTAGAGACCCAACAAAGCACTAGCACCAGGTTCGCTGGAGACATAGACAACATCATGGCTGTCCGTGAATCCATTGAAGCGGGTTGCTGAGCATTTCGTGTATGCTATAAATATGCATTAGCTCTATTGTTTTTCTAATAGCTTCAAAGCGTAGACTTACCTCCCATGTCCTCGAAGTAAAGCCAATCGCCAACATCGACTGTTTCAGCGAATGTGCAAGTGGCAGAAATGCAGTCAATCCCGTCGCAAGTCGGACCCCAGATAGAGTACTCCGTCATAGCTGGAGTGTCGTATCCAGAGCGCTTTGCATTATACAAGAAGCGATCGCCACATTTCAGGACCTCAGGGACTGGATGTTGATGGTCGAAGATAATGCTTGAAAAATTACCGTAGACACCATCATTGAGATACAACATATAAGACGTTGTGCCCAATGTCGCATCGGCAACGGTACGGCGAGCGATCACGTGACATGCGATTGTGAACGCTGTAGAGACGTAGTACCGACCAGGTTCTCCGATGACGCGTATGTATGATGGAATGTATACGTCCAGGGCACCAGAGAGCACCGCAGCCATTTCCTCAAACGTATCTCCGCAAAAGCCCCCACCGACGTCAAGCGTGTGCATATTGAATCCAATCATCGCAGCTTGGTCAAATACGAACCTTGCGTCCTGAACGGCCTTGAGGAATGCTTTTGGATCGGACGCACCGGATCCCACGTGGAATGCGACTCCAACCACGTTAAGCTCCAGTTTCTTGGCTAGCTCAAGCAATTCGTTTGTGGAGTCCAGGGAGGCGCCAAATTTCTGACTCAGCCGACATAAGCTAGCAGAATCATCCGTGAGAATCCGAAGGAACAGTTCTGCATCTGGAAATAGCTGCTTCGTCTTATATAATTCATCCGCATTGTCGAAAGTCATCTGCTTCACGCCATGTTGGGCAGCATATCGGACATATGACTTGGTCTTGCATGGCTGAGCATAGATGATGCGAGAAGGGTCAATGCCCATTTTGAGAACTTGCTCGATTTCAGTCTTGGATGCACAGTCAAAACCAGTCCCAAGTTCGGCCAAGAGGCGAAGGACCTGAGGGTCAGGGTTGCATTTAACGGCTATGACAATGTAAGCAGTAGCCACCTCAGAGCTTACGCTCATCACCACCACTTACCATAGTGAGGCCTGACTCTCCCCAAGTTTTTCTTCCAACGGATGTGTTGGCGGTAGACCTCGCCCAAATCGGCTACGAAGAAGGCATCTTCTTCTCCTACACCACAGGTATCTTGATCAATACTTTCAACACGATTCTTCAGAGCGCCACCAATCAATTGTTTTGCGTTATGAAAACTATGGTTGTCTGGGAAGACAAAATTGCTATCCACTGACGCTAAGGTTTTGAAAGGCAATGGTGTATATTCCTCAGTAGTTGTGAGAGCAGGTGCCATTCCCAGGAAAACGGGCTCCTGGGAGGGTACAAGTATAGATTTTTCAACTGCCCGAAAGTCGTGTTAGGGAGGTCGGAAGGGCACGAAGCCGAGACTGAGTTGTGGGCGAGGCCTCCTCGACTCTTCCTCTAGAAGAGGAAGAACCACAGAGAGCGTCCTATGCGGCAGCTGAGGTTGTGATGAGACGAGGGGTTGGTTTTGGTTTTGGCAAAATATCAAGCGCTCGAGATTGGCCGAGGTAGACAGCAGGCGGGGGAGGCAAGTTGTTGAGAATGTCTGGATGTGGTCGAGTAGAGTGCTGAACAGGGTGCCTTTGCAAAGACCAAAGGCAGTCTTCCCACTGAAACTAGTGGGTGCAGGTGATTAGGTAGTGCTTGAGAGACTAGAGGTGAAAGAAAAAGATGATGAATTTTCAGTGGCAGCTGTGGAAAGTTGGAGGGGTGATGTAACATGGTAGCAATTTTGACTCTGGCGAAAGTGCGGAGCTAGGGTAAGAACGGAATAAAGTCTACCATTTTACGTACCAAATCACAAACACAGGCGACCTCTCCTGTTATTCTACTCTTCTGGTCCCGCGATCCTCTACTCTTCTATGCGTGATACGGTTTAAAATAGAGGGGGGCGAGAGAGGGGATGAGAGAGGGAAGAAAGAGATGAGGGCGGTTGAAATAGAAGCAGCAGAAAAGTGCGCAAAGTTTCCTTCAGCCTGGAGATCCTGTGTACCTCCTCCAATTCTGTTCCGAGTCGCACGTGTCATCATCCGTCCCATCTTGACAGGTGCTTGGCCCTTAAATCGCTCATGGCCCCCTGGTGAATCGAGGGTGGAGCGCACATCGACTGAATTCACTGACACTTACCCCTGGGAGGATGGGTGGCGCGCGTCGCTCCTCACCGCCTGCAGGACAAACCTTACAAAACGTTGTGAATCTTGTAACGTAGGTGATAGGTTATGACGATCGGCATAGTTATGACGGTTCCTAACAAATTTCGTCTGTGCGCAGTTCTGATGTTCCAAACCGTCATATTGCCCGAGGGATTTCGACAATTTACTACAATCCGCCATTTTCGCGCTCAAGTGGATGTTATACCGCGTCCATAATGACGTAACCGTCACAGCCCGCGAAGGCTTAGCAGTCCTTAGCAAAGTAAAATGGCATGTGCTCTGCAGCGCGGGAAGACCGGCACTCGTAAACCTCAGCTGAACCCCATCCCACCAAACACTGTCTAATAAGACTCGAAAATACATGTGCTTCTAGAAGGGACAAGGCACGCTTGACCGGTTTGGGAAACCACATCCTGTATGAAGCCTTCTTATCCCCCATTGCTCGTACATCGGATTTTCGAAGCATCCATTGCCACCAGCTGAAGATGTTAAACACAGCTAACGTAGTTGATCATCGAACCGTGAAGATCACCGAACCGTGAACGCCTAGTAGGCGTTGGAAATTTGGCCCTTTTGTGACGCGTCAATAGCTGAAAGGAGCCTCCCTTCCCTTTCTTAAGCAGTATTAAAGTGTTTTGAAGGCATGGCGTTGATGCAGAGAGAGAGTGTTGAATATTTGGTGATGACTTAGGCTGCGTTCGGTTGCAAAACTTCAGATCAGATCTGAACTGAAAGTCCGGCAGAAAAGGACGCGTTCCTTCCTCATTTGGTACGCGTTTGTGGCTTTATAAAAGCACGGGCATGTGCAAGC
>Ga0307507_10010303_pt1 | contig 12124 bp, 11 predicted proteins | sample 7_EM_MG_FD_207223 | JGI IMG/M metagenome (GOLD analysis project Ga0307507, IMG submission 207223) | Populus trichocarpa ectomycorrhiza microbial communities from riparian zone in the Pacific Northwest, United States - 7_EM | ecosystem: Host-associated > Plants > Roots > Unclassified | place... | reverse complement strand
TGGTATCTAAAAGGTTTGATAAACGTCAATAAAGTAAGATGCTTTCTGTGTCAAATGGGGGGGGGGGCAAGATCTTCCATCCATTGAATGTGCAGTACACGGCCAATGGGCACAGTGTGGCAAGGTGTGCCTATAGCTCCTATGTCGCAGTCAATAGGCTTTTCTCTCGTATACAGGGGTTTTTTTATTAAAGAGATCATAGTGAGAAATAGCTCCCTCCTGACCTTATTGGAGCGGCTTCTCTCACCACAGCAGCCAACGATGCTCTAGTTCAGTTCCATGAGCCGGAAAATTCGATAACGGAATCCCTCGGGAGAGCTTGGCTAAGACACCAAGAACCTATTCACCGCGGGGGCAAGTTTTTGCCAACAAGCAGTACTTAACCAGCCGGCGGGAGGTAATGTATCAAGTGACGGGTTGGGCAACACCCCCGAGCTGATCGGACTTAACATTTTATCCGCCACTGGAAGAAAATACAATGAGTGCCGGAGCAGCTAAGATAAAATCTCTCAGGAAAACGCTCGATCGCATTATTGATAATGCTGGGACCGGGGGTGCCGGCCGATTTGGATGAGCACATTAGAGTCTCAGGACCCGGGTCCCGGTGTCTGCTAGGCGGTAGACTTCACACCTTCCTGTAGTCGTACAAATAAAGGTTAGCTTAGAAATGCTTCTGGCTGCAGAGAGTAGGGCTTTCCACAGCTTATGGGGCTGTATCGCTATGTAGGGAAATGCCGACTTGAGGATTCAACGCTGAAATTGTCCTAACTCTAATTTTTCACTCAGTTGGGGAGGGAGTCTACGCTGCTAGCTTTCGCAATAGAGTTTTGGGGGAAGGATTGTTGGTTGTCAAGTTGAGATATGGGTTAACTTTAGCTGTGGGAGGCACAGTTGGGCTGGGGTGGATAGGGTTAGGGTTGGTATATGCACCTCCCTGCATAAAGTGGCAGGGTCGATATGGGAGAGGGTCCACTCGTGATGGCTAGCCATATGTTAGGAATCGTTGAATACCAGCAGGAATGAGAATAGTATTACCAGCAGGATAACCGGTAGAATAACCCCCAACTACGAGACAGATGAAGCCTGAAGTTTACTTCTGCCCTGTAGCAGTTAATACCCGCGCGGTACCGTACTCCTGAGGCTCTTTTAGTCTCGTAGGGGTGGTAGAAGAAAGGTTTAGGATTGAATCAATAGTACGCTCTTGCAAAAGCTATATAGATGGATATTCTCAGCACCCTTGTGAGTGTTGAGTATAAAATAATTCATTTCGGGGTAGGAACCGAAGATCTACTCTGTCCCTCACGTCGTACAAAGTCTAACGTAGCTTAACACCATCAACGACTTCCTCGCCCTTGTTCGTAAATGATCAAAAATTAATGGATCAAGAATAAGTGACCACTGTAGAATCCCTACTGCGGAGACGTAACTGTCTCTGCGTCGGTGTTAAGAATATCATGCCTTGGGCCCTGTAATTATAAACAAATGATCCAAAGTAATTTCTCGAGTCGCTTTCTACAAGAGCGCGACATTTCTTAACCTTTCCTTACGGCCATCATTCCAAGCAATCACCTTTGAAAATGAACGCTTCAACAGCATTTATAGGGCCCGGGAGAATTGACGTGAGTCACCCTCGTCTCTGGCGCGCGAATTTGCTAACATAATATCTTAAGACACATCACCACTACTTCGGAGACTCAGTCCCAGAGCTCGTATCAGAATTCACAAACGATGGAGCTCAAGCCTTCTTCTTTCCGAAAGGCACGGATGACCACCTAAAGTATATGGATTCCATGGGAATCCAGACGGCCGTGCTAGCGCCAAGTATCAAGATGGAATGGCATACCCAATGGCCACCGGCGAGATGGAAGAACCTCTGCGAGAGGACACTGAAAGCTCAGTTGAAGGTTCAGGAGTCGAATCCACTTCGCTTCGGTAGGCTTTACCTTTTATTTTTAATTGCGCTTAGGTATGACGAGAACTAATTATTACATGAAGGGACATTTGCTATGTTGCCGTTCCCACATGTTAATGAGACCTTGGACTTCGTGAGGGATATATACACCCAGGAGGTCAAGCCGGATGGATTCGCGTTATCTACGGCTATGGGGAACAAATACCTTGGCGATCCAGCGTTTGATCCCATGTGGGATGAATTGAATAAGCACGGTGCTGCCATTTTCGTCCACCCATCGGACACCGCCATGCCGCCGGGGCTAGAGTATAAGCCATGTGAGCACACTACCTCGAAATACAAGCTCCAACTAACCTTACATACCTAGACGTTTTTGAATACGCCTTCGACACAGCCCGCGCTATGGCCAGCACCATAATCAACGGCGTATTCACCCGCTATCCGAACCTCAAATTCATCTTCTCCCACAACGGAGGCGCGTTCCCGTTTATGGCAAAACGCCTAGACGACGTTGGCCCGTCCGCTAAAAAGATGAACAACGGAAAGTCCGTGTTCGAGGTGATAAAGACCAGTAACATCTTTGTTGACACGGCCATTTCTGCTCCGATACAGTGGCCGGTAACGCTGGATATTGGCTTCCCCGTAGAACGCATAATTTATGCGTCGGATTATCCGTATACGGCGGCCGTCGGAGATGTTGCGTATCATGGGAAAACGGCGCCGGAAGAGTCGGGGCAGTTCACGAGACATGAATTGGACGTTAAGATCGCCAGGGAGAATGCTTTGAAGGGCCTTTTTCCGAGACTGGCTACGGAGTATAAGAAGGCTTTTGGGGATAAAGTTGACTGCTGAGAGAGGGCAGATGTTGGATGAATAGTAATTTTTTGATGGATAGAGTGGTTGAAAGTGGAAGCCTGTGCTAGAATTGGTACCTGTGAAGTATATGATTAGAGCTAGGCGTGAATAGAAATCAATACTTCCGTCAGTTAGTAGAGACTTCTCTTGAAGGGCTTCACTGATGGGTTGATTTTTCCCGAATACTTAAACCCGGGCGGCACACCTTGTGAGATATTGGGGATAAGCTGCTCCATGTTCTTAAAGGTTTCTAGAAAGGGTAATAGCTTACGCGATTGGTTTATAGTAATATTGATAACCTCACAACACCAGAGTTCGTAGGAGCTGGGATAGCTCAGGCCCACGGACATGTGGCTCGCGTTTCTAGGACTTTAAAACCGTCGAGCACATCATGAATAAGAATGCTTGTGACCATGTGGAGTCACTCGGTGAAGAGAGTAGCAGGTAGAACACGAAACGTCCAGGATTCCCTGCAATACAGGCTTTCTGCACTTTAATAAATTGGATTGGGAGGTATGCTGTTGTTGCTCCGTGGATAGCGTAATAACTAGTAGCAAGCATGTGGAGGGTTGGGGGGGGGGGGTTTTTTGAGGACACTGAAAGCATAGCAATATTCATGTTATGGGAAAGCTGAGGAAGTTTGAATTTGGTTTGTGAGATAGGAGTCGAGCGCACAATAAGAGAGCTATCCGGAGGTTCTAAAATGAGGCATTATTATACATATGGCATGGGTGTGATACAGCAAATTATAGTCGATGATACCACAAACTCGTCTTGTATTTGCTTTCGACGCGAGTGACATCTCATGCTCAAATTGCCTGAACGGATCAAAAAACCCCAATTTTTCCCACCGAACCCACAATTCCACTTCTTGGCACGAATCCATATATCCCCTTACTACCTTCCACTTTCCATCTCTCTCCCTCGTCCTCTCCTACCCTCTCCTCTCCTCTTCTCTTCGTTAACTACGCAAACCCTGCAACCACCCGCAACCTCACAAACCTGCGAAACATGCCCCACGTAACACGCCCCAGCCTACAAGCCCGCAGCGGCCTCGACAACATAGGGTTCGGAGAACTCTGGATAACGGTTCGCACCGCACTCCTCTGTCCAGAGAACCGCATCGGCCTCGCAGGGCCGACCCTCGGCGGAGGTCTGTTCGAAGAGTGGGTCACCGCCAGTCTCGAGAACTGGGCGGGTGAGATGTATTGGGGTGCCGAGGCGAGGGGGATAGCGAAAAAGAAGCTAGTCTGGGGGAATGGTGGAGAAGACGAGGATCGTCAAGAGTGGGTATACCCTCCTATAATATTATGATTCTCTGGGGGTTGTTAGTTGATGTTTGTTTATTTACCTGTCTTTGTGTTTACCGGAAAAGCAGGATTCGAAAGGTGTTTCGCGACTTGGTGATATACATCGCTGGCAACGCTCGCTATACAAACAAACTTAGGGCGATCTCACCCGCTGCTCGCGGTCGGGAATATTCCCCCGCGGTTAACGCCTCAGGCGGTGGAAACGATGTGATTGAGGGTAATGGAGCATGTGTCCCTGCACAACTCGGAAAGTGCGCTGGATTGGAGTTTTCAATACCATACATACCCGGGCCGAATGAGTTTCCGAGATTCCAACGAGAGACCGCACCACCTGCTGCCATTCAAAAGAGCAAACACAAATACCCGACGAGACAGCGGTCAGCCCCATTCCGTATCAAACTCCGCGAGGTAATCTCGAAACCAGAACCGAGGAGGAGGAGGGAAAATTGGACAGTTCACAAGAAGAAAGTTACACGGGCTCCTGAGCAGGAAGATACACCTCTAAACCCTACCCCTCTTCCCTTAGTCCCACCCTCTCATTCTCTACCACCAACCCCTCTTCCACCTGCTTGGACATCGCCCGCCTCACCTCCGGCCCCAACGCTAGTCAAACATTCCGAGGCCCCATCATTGGAGCGCAAACCCCCGAAAGCCTACTCCTCTCATCAGGTATTTGTAACCCGCCTCGCCGAGAAAGCGCCCATGGAACCCGGCTCAACCCTAGTGAAACTGGTATACGTCAGCGACGTGCAAACTCTGGATAGCTTCTTGAAAAAACTCTGTCAGAAATGGGGGCTTCCGGAGGTGAAGGGGGTTAGAGTTGAGGTGGGCGGACAAGTTTTCGAGGTCGATTTGGAGGAGGAAAGGGACTGGGAGGTGGTTTTGGGGGTTGTAGATAGTATGGCGGGGGTGGTTGTTTGTGGTTAAGAGAGATGCAAGGACGGAAGGCGGATGGGGAGATAGGGGAGCGACGGGGGAGGGAATACAGAGTTTGGGAGATTTTGGTTGTGGGTCCGTAGATTACGATCTAGGAGTCTACGAGTATGAGTGGGATGGTTTTATGGTAGTCATCATACATTGGTTTATGTCTTGCTAGAGAGGTCTGAAATAACTGAGCTCGCAGTACCAATCTTGTTGCAACTAGTTGAAGTTTACAGTGTGAAACCTTGGATTATAATTGGATGGGTGTTGTGAACGAGACAGCTGCAGCATGAGACAAAGATGGAGGCAAAACAAAAACGATAAGTAAGAGCAATTGTGTTCACAAGGGTTCTTCGGCCTTACATACAGTGCCTGTACACAAATATAAGGTTCTAGATTGTACCCAGGATTGACCGTACTTGTACCTCGCATAAAGTCCACCCACGTGCGTAAAGTTCTTATACCCCTCCCTGCACCTCAGAAACAATACCTGCCAGCAGCAGCAGAACAGCACCAGTCGTTTAGATGCTGTGAACTTTTGCCCTTATTTATTTTAGTTGAACGAATGAATGGACCTAGAAGGAATCTCGAAGCATAAGTTTGTGGATAAGTCTTCTGCTCCGGGGCGAATCTTCTAACTTTTTTCTACTACGATACCTCAACTAGTCTACTTACTTCCCTACCCCCCCCCCCCCCCCTACAAAGACCCAGATAGCGATAGCGACCAAGAAGGAGCTATTTGGCACGGTGACGTTTATGTGGTAAACCCACTCAAACTACGGTTTAGGAAACCACTCAAACCTCACCATGCCAAACAGCCCCTAAATCATCAACAAACGAAAGGACTGAAGGAGAAAATTACCCGTGCACTGAGCGCCAAGAAAGATAAATGAACTCCGTTGATTTTCCACATTCCCAAGATACTATACTCCATCTCATAATGCTTGAAATCTTCCATAGATTTCTAATGTCTCTCTGTTGTATCTCCGTATCTCGACATTCTACCTAGATTACTTCAATATTTGAATTCGAAACATTTCGTTTTGATTTTCAGAAATCTAAATGACATTGCTTCTCGCCGATTTTCTCCCTCAACCTTCCTGGGTCTCCCCCGTATCTCGTTAATCCAAACCTATTTTTTATCGTTTTCTCATATTAGATCAACTACCTCAGCTGATCTCCAATACTACGGAAAATCTTCACAATCATATTAGTTGCATTCATTCTCTGCCCTTCCTCCTCAGCTCGTGCTTCTGAGCCACCCGGGGGTATCAGCGATCATATCAGATGATGAGGTCTATTATATACCTCGAGATCTCTTACCTGGTATTAAATGCGATTTCCTCCCCGCTCTCAAAGTCGAAACCCAATAAAAGCGTTAACGAGTCTAGACCCCTTATACATCCTCAGTAAATGTTAATAATATTCTGCAAGCACTTTGTTATCTTTGAGCCCGCTCTTTTCTTTTCCTTATGACGCAAGTTAAGATAGTTTGTGAATCTTATAGCAAAAGTTATACAGGTGTTTTAGATATCTGGTGTCAATCACATTATTTACAGCATTTCCAAAACTCTCTTATCAATCAAATCACTTCTCGGTTCTCCCCAATAGAGATAAGATCCTCGCTAGCCACTATGAGCATATAACTTTAAGTAAACTGGAACCTTCCAAGCGCGATGCTGTTAGGAGAATTTTCACGAATGTGAGCTTTTTTTTTTTTGTTTAAGGCATTTCTTCATTCCAAAGAATAACAGTAGAGCCATACTACTACATTGCTTGCCGCGATAAGTGATTTCGGGCGCCGGTCAACAAAATACATATCCTTACACACGCTAAAACATCCTACCCTAACCCACACATCCTAAGGCGGAAAACAGAAAAAAAGTTCCATAACAGCTCACGCCGGATCACTTCGTACAAGTTAGCCAATACAACTCGCAACTCTCGTTTTGTTTGTAAATTGGAAGGGGAGAAAAAAGAAAGCGAGCACATACTCAAGAAGCTTTTTGATTGAATTCTGAAACTCCTCCTTGCCAGTCATTTTGTGAATAGATCCTGCGCCCGTATCCTCCCATCCCATTTTGCCAAAACCGGGCTTAAAGAACAGTGGAGCGTTAAGGTACTTCCCTGAAGGAGCCATCAATTTGAACGCCCTACGCACGCGCCTGTAGTCATCGCTCTTTTGCCGTTGAGTTTCGAAGGACTCCAAGCACTGGGACGAGTATATATCTATACAATGCAGGATTAACGCCGCAAGGCCGGACGCTAGTGCAGTGGAGACTGAACTTCCACTTATCGTATTTTCATGGTCGTCGGTCACTTTTATTTCTTCCCCGGGGATGAGGTAGTCTACTTGGTCAAGGCGGACACCTGTGGCTGGATCCCCGTCAGACGCGCCTGAGCCAATAGTAATTACGGAGTCGCAGCTAGCGGGATAGATATCCTTGTTGCGGTCGGCCTCTCCTTGGTCACTTGCTGAAGCGAACATCAGGATGTTTTTTTGTTTTGCTTCTTGTATAGCTGTGTCCAGGTTTGTTATAGTTTCAGGCTTCATCCCGGAACCTTCGAGGGACCAGCTCATAGATATAACGTCAACGTCTTGCTCAGTTGCCCATTTGATTGCCTGAACCGAGAATTAGTGAGGATTATTGAGGCCTAGTAGAACGGTGTTTTACCTTGACTACAGAATCTCCAAATAGCTGCCGCTTTCCATCTGGAGCCACACATTCATCAAGCCGGGCAATGTACAGGCTTGCGCTAGGGCAAACCTTGCAAATTAGATGTGCCATATTTGTGCCGTGCCCACCCGAAGCAAAGTAATAATGTTTTGAGTAGTTTTCCCGCCCAGAGTTTTTACAATACGATACACCGTCGCAAATTCGCTCGCATATCTCCTTGGAGAACCCGAGGACACCATCATCGATTATGGCCACCTTGATCTTCTTTGGCATGAATGCAGGTTCAACTCCTTCGCCGAATTCGGCATTGCGGATGAAGCGAGCAAAACCTTCCATCGTTGACAGCCAATGGGATCTATCCCGGTCAGCATAGGCATATATGGGACAAATGGAAAACCGGGAAATTACCTTTCTCCCAAACCGGCCGATAGAAGAGGTGTAGATTGGTCTGCTCGGCTACCCTGGCGCTTCTCGATTCCAAATATTTTGCAGTTTATATCAATACCTGGAAGCTGTGTCCTCAGCTTCCTCTCAAAGTCGTTCTTGTAATCGGCGATCCGCTCCCTCGTCTCGTGTCCCTCGTTGTTGGTCAGCACTCCAAATACGAACACTCTGAAGGTGCGGTCATCATACCAGATTTATAGAAACTTCCACCTTTTCTAACTATACCCAAGACAAAATTCAATAAAAGTACAAAGACTATGCCAATATGGAAAAGGAGTATCTAACCATTTCCAAGATTCTTAGACCGGAAGTGCTGCACCAGCTTTGTAGTACGGCCCGGTTTCCACTCGAGTATAAATGTAACTCCCTAACCTTTGGTGCGGCTGCAAGAATGGTATAGCTACACAGATCCAACTTACGCCAATCCCATATCTCAACATCAAAGTTTTTCAGGCAATTTTCGATAACCTGATCGCTGTGCGGAACGCCAGCCCGATCTTCTACCACAACCTTAAGTATTTTTTTCACTTTATGGTTCTTTAGCCAATTGAACAACTTCGAGATCTCTGGTTCCCCCATCATCCCTGTAGACCTGCCCTGCCCTGACCCCGTCGGGCTCCCATTCCGAGGCTGGGCTGGTAACTTTGGCAGCCGGACGTATCGTAGAATCTCCTCATACTTCAGGAAAGTTAACATCTCTAGATGTTCAACAATTCCTCCCTCAATCGTGCTTGTACCAATTTCGCAGAGGTCGAAATGGATCTCAGGTTCTATACCCTAATTTTTAGCGTAAACCGATCCAAAGGTATGATAGTAACAAGGTCCGACTAACGTGATCTACTTGTAAAGAGTGCCTTTTTTATCATATCTGGGCGATCGTAAAAATAGCGCATGGACCAATATTTTAAGCTCATACAAATCTCCTTTTGCTCCTTTGCATCCTCCTCATCCCTCTTCGGAACTGGTTTTATGATTGCCGGGCTGGTTGGTTTGGTGTCCACCTCTGTGAGTGTTGTCTGACGGTACAGGTAGGGAGATAAGTTCTGCTTGTTGTAATGATGTAATGCGTCCTTACATAGGTGGATGAGACATTTTACAAGACTTGCCTGCTCTTTCAAGCCTTCCTTCGAAGAACTGTATTTGGCTGCAATGTGAAGTGGTGTATTTCCATCACTGTCGGGCCTTTGGAACGGCTTCCTATCCAGCTCTTTAGTTTCAGCTTGGGCCTCCTTGTATTTATCTAGCACAAACTGGACGACTCTCGGAACTTTCTCTATCAATATATGCAGAGAGGTTCCCCCTTGCAGCAGTTTCAAGATACACTTTGCCGACGCAGACTCAACCATTTCTTCCGTATATTCAGCATGAAACTCCACTCTTCTAATTGCCATTTCGATTGCTGTTTCTTCATTGTTGTTCGAGAGCGATAACAGGGCAGGATAGTTTCGAATGAGGTAGAGCATTAGCAATTTCCGGTACCTCTTCTTTGTGGCGCGCTTGTTTGCATTGCCGGAAGGTCCGTTGTTCATTATCGTATGTAGAAGTGTGTTTTGATCTTTATCAGCATGCCTGAGGTATTCACCCCATTTGGATTCGAAACGCTCACGACCTCCTGTTTCCCCCAAATCCTTAAAGTTCCCCTGGTCGACTTCCTCTAAGATGTCATCATGTTTGGCAGCAATTGCATCTTCCTCGCCCACGTCGTCCTCGTTTGTGTACTCCGGGGGCAGTTTTTTAGCAGGTAGCAGTACTGGTGAACTTGAGCGCATTTTGACGATGGGGCGAAAACCTTGCGTCAAAGGGAGGAAATCGAAAGTTCAAAAGCCTGATACGGTCAAAATTCGTGGCGCTATAATTTCTCTCCCCTCCTGATGTACTCAAGTGCGGAGCGTCGAGGTAGCTTGTTGGCCTTTGAGTTGGGATGTAAAAATTAAGTCAGATACCCATAGTTAGCCCATTCAAGCCACCCACACTTATGGCAAACATTGTGTCTTACCGAACAAGCATGGAGGGGAAAAGAATTCTAACACATCAGCTTCTAAAATACAAAATGTGCCTCTTGGCCTCATCTGATTGATCACAAGCGCGCAGAAGCTATGTCTCACCCTAGCCTGGTCATTAAACCAGCATTGCGCATGGACGAGGAACAATTGTTCCCACTTTGTTTGTCAATCAACTGCGGCGGGGCGCGACACACTGTCTAGGATTTTTGGGAGAGTACCGCGTCTGAGATCATGCCCTTTGCCCAATCAACAGGGTTTTCGTATTGTCACTGCAAAACCTCGTGAAATCCAGTATTTCCTCATCCCCCAGCCCCCGGACCCAGAGACAAAGGCTCCTGAGAGGCATTAACATTTCCCCGACACAATAATATTATAAGATTAGCCCTCCGGACTTGCTGGATCTCACTAGCTCGAGAGTTCCGAAGAAGGTTGGCATCCAGAAGGTTCTATGGTGAGGAAACTCTGTAGTCGGAACAGGCGGACATTCATTCTGATTTATTAACAGTAGGTTAGTCTGCCAAGAGTGAACTTTATACAGGTTAATGTCTTGGCAAATATCAATTAACAGTCCCTGTCAAGGAGGTTCACAGTAATTAACCTACCCCAAAATACCCCAGACATTTCCCTTGTATTTAGTAAAATTTGCCAATACTTTAAATCCCAATATCTCTATGAAAACTTAAGATATTTCTATTTTCTCTCTATTAGTGTGTAGAGGATCACCTACTCTATCACCTAATAGAGCCATAATTCTCATTAGACTTGTGGTTGAAAATCCTTTGGCTGTTGAAGATGGTCAATATTTTCTTGGCAAAACACTCCGGCTACAGAGGTCCCTCACCATAGGCGAGGGTTCTAGGTCCTCGTTTTACAAGTCACGCAATGACGTAGGGGTGAGCCGAGAGGCTTGATATAAATAGGGATCTACACCCCCCACATCCTTTCCTCTTTCTCTCTTTCCTCCACCATCCTTGTTTCCTCTGCTGTCGCTTCCCTTTCCTTTTTCTCTTTTTCTTTTTCTTTTTTTTTCTTTTTCTTTTCCCTTTCCTTCTTCTCTCTTTTCTTTTCCTTTCTTATTTTATTTTTCTTTTCTATTTTTTTCTTTGCTTTTTTTCTCTTGCTCTCTCTCTCTATCTCTATCTCTATCTATCTCGCTCTCTCTCTCTCTCTCCTCTCCCAGGCAGTGGAGCTTTTCTTTTTTTCTTTTCGTATCCTTACTCTAAAATACTAGTGGAAGCGCCTTTCGGAAGTTGAGAACCATTTGAGTAATCTCTTGAAGGGGTTTTTGTCTTCTTTCTTCTCTTAATTTACAATAGTTATACAGCTTACTAACTCTGATAATAGAATGTTTGTGAACGCCAGATGAGAAGTGGAATAAACTTCAAAGTAATAAAAGCCGCCCAGCGGTTGATCAGATGACAGCTGTCAGCATTTATTGTGGCTGGTATTACTTTCTTTAGTGCTGCCTTTGGTGTAAGTTTTTTTTTTCTTTTTTTTTCTTTTCCACTTGTACTGGGATAATATACAGGTGGTGGTCTGGTTCATCAATAAATGGGAGAGACACTTTCCGGCTTCTGTGGTCGCCGTTCTCCTCGAGAAAAATGTGAGAAGCCTCCCTCAAACCGGAAGAGTAAATTGCTAATATAGTTGGAAGCTTGTTCTAACCACTGCCCCCTCAAACCCCACTGAGACCCTGGCTCCTAAGACCTCCACTCTAGCTAAGTCAGGGCCTTCCCTTTTTTTTATTTTTTATTTTTTATTAATTTTTTATTTTTTATTTTTTATTTTTAAAAATAAAAAAAGCCCTGCACGGCATGTCACAAAAATTGCAATTTTTCCACTTTAATGCCTTTTGTTTTACTATTTAAATATATTTAAGGGTGCGTCTGGTGGCAACCGGAAACCTCAATAATGACCCTCATTATAGAGTTTTGAGTGAAAACATCGTTTTGTGATAAAGTGTCGTGTCTGGTCAACAACAAATGGCAACAATCAAGTTAG
>Ga0307507_10010302_pt1 | contig 12124 bp, 2 predicted proteins | sample 7_EM_MG_FD_207223 | JGI IMG/M metagenome (GOLD analysis project Ga0307507, IMG submission 207223) | Populus trichocarpa ectomycorrhiza microbial communities from riparian zone in the Pacific Northwest, United States - 7_EM | ecosystem: Host-associated > Plants > Roots > Unclassified | place... | reverse complement strand
ATTACCGAATGACGACGTAGTCGTCATTCTATTTGCAACCTATTTGTCACCTATCTGGTGTATATATAGAGGCTCTAGAGCCCTCTTTAATAGACAGAGTTCTCATACCTGGTTGTCCGTTCAACAATAGTCTAAGTAAAATTTCATCATAAAAGTCTTTCTTAAACAATTCATGCTCCTTCGACAAATTAGCTTTGGTGCAAGCTCGAGAGTCGGATGACATCCTCCAGGGCATTTGGCTGGCCAACACGATTCCTAAATCATTGGCTCTGCTACGTCTGTGCATTTCCCGAAAGCTGGAGAGCTCTGGGCTTCAGTGCCTGAAGATAGAAAGAGGAAGTTTCTCCCAATAAACTTTATGTGCGGTTAGCTCTATGTTTAGCCTAGCCAAATCTATAGTGATCAGCTCACCACCAGCAAGAGGATAGAGCTGTGGTGGGACGAGTAGGCGTGCAGGATATTATAGATAGCGTTAGTCTACATGAGGTCACAGTTGTTTACTTGGTGCTTGCTTAGGGATTATTTAATTCCGATGATGACGTTACTTGAGCGGAACGCTACTTGAGCAGGACGCTACCGTGGACTCGTGCTTCTTGCTGCTTATCCTATGACCGCAGCGACACCAGCACACGTACCAATCCAACGGCTAAACACATGCCAAGCAGCTGCAGATAGTTGTGGCAACCTAGACTTGGAACTAAGGGCCGCCTTCCGAAACGGTTATGCAAACCGAGCGCCTTAGCCGCCTTTGCGAGAATTCTTAAGGCCCCTAAAGGTAGCTGCGGGAGAATCCTGAAAATTGGGTAGTGTCCATCTGATCCAAAGCCGCGCCCATTTTTCTAGCCAAACTTAGACCTACTCTAACACTGACGGGACGTGCGGGAGGGAACGGCTAAAAGGCTTGACTAGGGGTTGAGCGCTAAGCTAGGGCAATCTACGACAGGGCATGGGTAATGAAGCACATTTCGTGACCGCACGATATCTATCACATGTAGCCCCTTGCGTGTTTCTTTAGCACCACAATTCGGAGCACCACGCTTCGGAGCATCACACGAGCTCGCTCTTTATGAGTCATTTTTTACACTTCTCCACACAAGTTTCGGAGCACGAACCCACCTTTAATTGCAGTGGAACCCTTGAACTCGTGGTTTCAAAGCAATCCAATCGACCAGGTAGCTACCACTGCCCCCGAAGAACCGGCTCACTTCCTCAATTCACGACTGGAGCTCTGCAAACAAGTATATAGTCTTACACCTCTAGAGTAGATTTCTCCCGGGTACTGCGTATCAAGTTCGATATTAACCCTTTCTAGTGTACCTCCAGCTTACCTGGCATTTGGATAACCTTACCATCGCTATACCAATTCCTAAGAAAGGCCCACCGCATTCAGCATCTATAGATGGAATGCGATGGCACACTGCGACGTACCAAACCACCATTCTACATCAACGAATTGGAGCCCGAACTCGGTCTATTTAATATCGCATTTCTACTGCAACCTTTTAGCCCAGTGATCTTTTGGACTGGGTTAAAGTTGGAGTGGAGTGGAGTGGAGTGGACTGCTAGCCTTGATAGGCAAGCGTTAGTCCTGTTTAGGAATGAGCTAAACTGCAAGTAATTTGGACTGGAGTGGATTTGAGCTCAAATCCACTCCACTCCAGTCCAAAAAGATCACTGTTTTAGCCTCCTCCACATTATTGGCCAGCTAGAGATTAGAATGCTTAGAAGACCACTAAATGATCTCTAGTCCAAAACCACACCACTACAAGAATTCGCAACAAGTCTCGAGCAACGGATGAAGTCACCCATATTGCCGCACATGCAACACTAATAGATTCTTCTAAAAGCATGCGGATCGTTGGTCCTCTTAACGAAAATTTTAAACCGAGTTTATTATTATACAGACTTTAATTAATATATATAGAGATGAGGTTTTCCGGGGGAAGACCCCCTAGGACCCCCCTATATAGAGCTCTTGCTTAATTTAGAAATAGTAGTAAGACTAAGACGCCTTGGTTACTGCTAGGTAAGGATCCACTACAGTAACTAAGGAGCCCTACTTAAGCTAGACTTAAAAATTATATTGGTTATAAGTCTAGTATATATTTGGACTATAGAGCCCTCTACGTAGGATCTAATATAGTAGATTATAATTCCAATTTGAAGCTTTATATACTAAATATTTTTTAATACCTAATAACTAAATCGCCGTATAGCTGGAATTAAAGTCTACTACCCTAACTCGATTAAACACGCGTATAAGAAGAGATATAACTATATGCTAAGAACCCTCCCACTAATAGGCGGAGGCGGTGTAGCTATAGTAGCAACGCCTAATATAATCGATTACACTAGTTTGGACGTACAACGACGCGATAGCTCGGCGATAATGTAATAACTTAGCGCCGAATAATAAGAGGGAGGGGAGGGAGGGGAGAAGATTAGAGGTGGCTTGGCCACTGCAAGAAGGTTATAATAGTAGTATAGTATTAAACTTTAAAAATTATATCCGGGGAGCTTAATTAATAACCCCTATATAAAACGTTAACAACGTTTAATTATAGAGCTTTAAAGCGGTATATATTTTAGGAATGCCTATTATAAGTAGCTCTAAGTGCGAAATTAAAAATATTTAGTAGTAGTATAAGTACGGGACGGGGTATATATTTATATTCCTAAATATTATTATATAACGCAATCTTTAGGTAACAAAAACCAGCTATTAACGTTGCTTAACTAATACCTATTAGAGGTTCCTCCGTCTTTTCTATCTTCTCTCTTACCCATTATCTCCTTATCCAATACTATTTATATCGCTATATTAACTAATAAATCCCTTAGTAGGGACTAAGAAGGAGTATTAAAATACCTCCAGCTTCTATAAGGAAGGAGAAAAGAAGAGAGGAAGGTATAGAGGAGGGAGTATTTATAAATAGGAGGAGGCCTCTAGGTATAGGAGATTAGGCGGCTATAAGATAGCTATTAACGTTGCTTAACTAATACCTACTAAAGGCTCTTTTGTCCTTCCTATCTTCTCTTTTACCTATTATCTTCTTATCCAATACTATTTATATCATTATATTAACTAATAAATCCCTTAATAGGGACTAAAGAGGCGTATTAGAGAACCTTTAGCCCCCTATAAGGAAGAAAAAAAGAAGGGAAGAAGGTATAAAAAAGGGAGTATTTACAAACGGAAGGAGGCCTGCGAAGTTAGAAGTAATATACATTTTTAAAGGTTATATAACTCCTTATATAAGTAACATTTCCGCCCTATGTAAAAAAAACCAAAAGATTCTAAAAATTAATTAACGCTATAGATAGCAGTAATATTAATCCGGTAATACTGCCAATTCTCTTTATATACTATTATATATATATATATTTAATAGCTCTAAAAGTGGTAAGAAGATAGGACAAATAGAGGGGTTAAAATTTAGAAAATTAGATTTCGTAGTTAAGCTGTTTAAAAGTTAGGAAACTAAGATAAATACCGCATTCTCTACTTACCTCTAAACTAGTATATAATTTCCTATTTAGGAAAAGTTATTTATAAGTAGTTGCTGCTACCTCTATAAAAATCTTCCTGTTATACCTCTTTAGTCTTACTTATAAATAAACTAAAATCGTTCTATATTAAACCTATATTTAAATATAAGCCCTAAAAGCTTCTTAACTTATAAAATTACTATATAGGTTAGCCCAGCCGTCTTATCCTTTTCTTTAACATCTAAAACCACCTAGTTAAGTATTAGGCCCTAGCTTTTATATACGGTAAAAGAAAAAGCTAGAGTAATAGAAAATTAACGCTATAAATAAAAGCCTCTTATACCTTCCCATTTATAAAGTATAAAAAATATAGAAATAACTTTCTTACTATCCTGCTAAGTAAATAAGGCAGGTCCGTTATACTATCTACTATAACTAGTCGTAACTAAGGCTAATCCTTTTTAATATCCGCGTATACCTTCCATATAACGTCTTTAACTATACTAGTAGTACCGTTTACTAAGCCTAGTTCAACCTAGATATTCTATATTAGTATTACTTTCGCACTAATATATAGGGCCAGATTCTCTATAGTATTGCACTAATTAGGAGTAACTTTCTGCGCACCTATACCAGTATTAACTAACTTAATAGCTACTATTGGCTGTAAAAGGTCGCGAAGCTAAATAGTGTTATACTTACCTATAGTAGCGCGTGTGCCATATAGCCGAATTATATTATTAAAGCCCGCAACCTTATTAGTAGGTAGGCCCTACTTATACCTAGTTAAAAAAGCTTCTAGGTTAAATTACTTATAAAATTACTATATAGCTCTATAAAGGCGGTCCTAAATATAAAGCTCTTAGCGTTATTACTGCCCTACCGCATAACTTAATCTAGAATAGCTATTTGGTTAATCGCCTTATAGGCTCCCTTTATATAGCTAGCGAGCTCTAATAGCCTAGTAGGTAGATTACTATATAAGGCCGCCTAGCCTATAGTGGGAAGCTAATAGAAATTGCCTACTACTAAGATATTTAAGCCTTTAAAGTAGTTGTTGTTATATATAGGGTAAATTTAATAGAGGCGGCGATTAATCTAGGCTAGATATACTTGCCTAATTGTAGATTTCTTATTAAAAATAAAATAGTAAATATCCTTAAAAGCTTATTATAAAGGTATAAGACTAACAGCAGGTAATTTCTCAAGTAGGTAATTTACCGGTAGCCTTAATAGATTATATATAGTCCTGCCATTAATATTAAAGTAGTTGCCCTAGTAGGGGCGGCTTAAGTCAATAGCAATAGCTTGTTATTAGCCCTTACTATAGTATAGAGTATAGTAGAGAGAACAGCAATAAGATATAATTTGCCAGTTCTACCTCTCTATTAATATTAATTTATAGTAAAAAGGGGCCAAGGCCTAATTAGATTTCTCTATAGTAATTAACTATAGCATTATAAATATAACACTAGCCTAGTTATAAGGAAAACGGAGTTACTATTTAGGATAGGCGGCTTTATAATAGAGGCTATAATTGTACTTTTTACTAATAAGTCCTTTATTAAGCTGCGGGTACGTACCCCAATATATACCCTAATTATAGTTATAATTAAGCTTTATATTACTAAGCCTATTAAAATCCTTAATCTTAACTCTATTAGTGTTTTAAATATAGGTATATAGGGCCATAAAAGACTAATACAGCTCTAATTGTTTGCGAAATCGCCCTTAAACTTATTAATATTATTAACAGTTTTATAAGCTTCCTCTAGTTTTTAATTATAGAAGTAATTAAGCGGGTACTAATAAGAGTTAATATAAGCCTAATAGGAAGCCATATAATTAGGGGCCCTAAATCTATTATTATAAATAGCTACTTCCTTATACTCCCTCTATAGATAATAAAGAATAAACTTTACACAGTAGAACTTAAGATACTATAGATAGAAAGGATCGCCCTTATATTGCGGAAAGTATAATATAACTTTAGGCCTTGCTCTTAGTCGACACTTATAAATAAAGTAATTAAAATAAAGTAGAAATTGAGGAAAGTAACATCCTCTACTCCATTTAGGCGGCACTTATATTTCTTATAGTTAGACAGGCCGTGTTTTTATAATTACCTATTCTGAAGCTTATATATAGCGCTCTAATTATCCTCCTAGCGGCAATCTAAAGTTATTATATTCCTAGAGCCTTTATAAAGGGAAATATTAAAAAATATATAGTATACCTCCTACGCTAACTAATTATATTTAGTAATAAGCTTATTTATATACCTAGCTACTACCAAACTAAAGGTATAAAGGCTGTTAGCATACAGCTGTACTAATTAGAGTAACTTTTAATAGGAAGTTAACTTCTTCTCTTCCTTACTACAATATTTGCCTATATAGTTAACTATTACTAATATGCTTATAGCTGGTAATATATTAATAGTCACCATCCAAGATAATATTATAGCTGCATTATAACCATTAAGAAGCTTATTATTACGCTATAAATAGAACATCCAGTAATATAGATCTAAATTTTTTAATATAGCGGCCTTATTATAAAGAGAGCGTAGAAAATAAAAGCGGCACTCCTTTACTCTAATAGAGCCTTTCTTTAATCTTAAGCAGTAAAATTTGGTATAATTACGATGCCGTTAAAATTGATTAAGGTAGGTAGTAAGAAGCTTACTAATATTAAGCTATTTTTTATAGCTAAGAGTAGAAGGATATTAGAGATTAGGAAGCCTAGATTAAATAGGATTTATTACGGATATAAAAGTAGTCTAGTACTTAGTAAAAGCCGCCCTTAATTTACTAGATAACGGATCTAGCCTTAGGGCTGTTAAACCCCATAAAAAGCCATATATATAGCCGCTACCTTATACTTACTACTTATACCAGGACTAAAAGTCTGTGCCATTAAATAGATTAAAGCGGTAATATAGCCAATAAGCAGCAATATACGGATTATTATTAATATTTTAAGAAGCAATCTAGTAGCGCTAAGCCTTATTAACAGCCTTATACTTATTAAATAGAGGTATATAAGAGTGTAGGTTATACTAATATAGATTAGTAGCGCTAAGTATAAAGAATAGAGACCCACTCTTAACGTTTTTAGTATAAGCTATAAGCTTATTTCTCTTCCGCCTCTAGTAAGGTCTAATACCCTTAAGGTTCCGTATATGCCGTATAATCTTATTTAGCAACTAATTACCCCTATTACTGTTTATAAGATTACTAAGCTTATTTAAAGATAGACTATTTTTATTTAATTGGCCGTAAAGGAAGTGGGTAGCGTTAAAGGCTTACTCTCTTATAATTTAATTAAACATATAGTAGCAAAATAAGGGGCAGCGGCTAAACGGACCGTCCCAATACTTAAGTATATACTTGGCGTACGCAGCCAAGGTAATCGTACGGCTTCGTGGCGTATTAAGATTGGCTTTGCTATAAGGAAATAGAGTAAAAAAGGCACTACGGATAATAAAACTAGCTAATCGCTTAGAGATAGGTGTGACGGTGCTAGAGCGCGTTACCTGCCATATTTAACCAATTAGGATTTTCCATGCCCGGCATGCAAAATCGCTATTGGCCCGCTTACTACTAGCGCCTTGGCGGCCCTCGCGACATGCCTACCTACTGCCCCTAAACAATTCTTCTTCTTCTTCTCCTTAGCTTAGTATTCTTATATAGTAGCAATCTACAAGCTTTGGTTTAGAAGCATTTATATAAGCCCATTATATTATACTAAGCTCTCCATACACTGCTTGGGAAGGCCTTAATAATATCCCACCCTAAAAGAAGACCTTTATCTACAATGACGCATCGACACGTTATACTTAGATATTAAAAAACTCACACTACTACGCCTAAGAAGGCCCTAATAATATCCCACTTTATAGGCCAGACTGTACTTAATCTATACCCCTAAAAGAACCCCAGAATTAAAACCGAATTGTACAATTCTAACGAACTTTAGGAAGCCAATAATGGCACCTAAAGCGAGCTTATCTAAAAGACCTGCCTCTACCCGAGAGGAACACAAGATCTAGTTAGGATCAGAAATCGAAGACAATAATAATATTATAGGTATACATGAGCAGATTCGTGCCCTTGCTGCTAATTAGAAGGTCGATTGTTTTTAAGCCTAAAGTATATAAGAGACTCTAAAGGAGATCCTAGAAAGCCTTACTGCCTTATAAAACAGCCCAGCCTCCCCTTTATAAAGCCTTAGTTAACCCATTCGCTTAACTAAATGTAATATACTAGAGAGTACAGACACGATAATAAAGTAATTAAAGTCCGTTAAGCTCCCTAACCCCCTACTATTATTGGATGGCATAGACCCGACCTTTAAGAACTAGAGAATTTAGGTGTAAGGAAAGCTTTATATTAACCACAACCATTTCCCCTCTAAAGAAGCTAAAATGCTCTACCTCTTTAGTCGAACCATTGGGGACACCTAGCGACACCTTTAGGCCAAGTTTGAGGATAAGTTACCTGTTCGGTTTATATCTGTTAATAAGATAATATAGTATCTGGCTACTATTTATGTTAATCTAAATAAAGTACGGGATGCCTATTATAACTATAATTGCCTAATAATGAAATTAAACTAATCCTTTACTAAGTTCTAGACTTAATTCTTATACCTAGTAGACGAAGGCCAGGTTCCCCCTAAGAACTATTGTTTGGACCTATATAACAAGCTAATAGTCCGACTACAAGAGAAGATTATGGTAGCCTTAAACGACCTACTAACCTACTAAAGACTCGTAGCCTAATATTTGTTGCTGGATTTAGAACTAAAATAAATTAATGCTTATTCTAATCAACTAAAGCGGCCCTATAGCGACCGTAATCTATCCGCTACACTAATAGGAGCTGGCATCGGAAGACAAACCACGACCGCCCTTATACTAAAAGCGGTTACAACTGCCTACCCGCGAACCTTGCCTAACCCACTATGTACCATACCTTTAACTAATGCTTATTATAACACCCTAATTAACCCTGCTATGGTCACGTGCTTTAATTGCGGAAAGGATAGTTACTTTACTACGTCCTGCCCAGAGCTAAAGGATATAGGTAATATTAAGGAGATAAAGAAAGAAGAAACGTCTAATAAGTTAGGAAAAGAAGAACCCTAGGGAAAGACTCCCCCCTAGGGTATCCTATTAATCTTAAAGAGATTAATCTAAGTTAGCTAATAGGTGGAAAACACTTTATAGTTCCATATATAGTATCTTAAAATGGATATAGAGTTAATATAACTGCCCTTATTAACACTGGAGTAAATGGCTTTACCTTTATAAATACTGCTTATATAAATGATGTTGCTAAGTTCTTAAATATAAATGCTACCCAACTAGAGAAGCCTGTTCAAGTAAAAGGCTATAACGGTTAAGCCGGCATACCGGTTACCTATGTTTTAAAGCTATATATCGCTATTAATAGATAACGCCAGTTTGGTATCCCCTTCTGCATCCTAGACTTAGGGTTATACGACATAATTCTTAGCCAAAAATAGATATCCTACTTTAATATTTGGCTAAACGTTTAATAAAGACAGTTTGTCTAGCTGGAGAATAGACTAAAGTTACCCTCCTTTATTAGGGAAATCCGCACTAACCGCAAGACGTTAGCCGCAAAGGCTAATCCTACCTACTAGTAAGATATTAGGAATTATAACCTAGCCTTTACCCAAGAAGATGCCCGCTACGAGGCTGGCAGGAACTCTGTACCAACAAGGATACTCCCCCAAAGGACTATAGTTAAGGAGGACTCTACTTACGGAAGTAGAACGGACACTAATGTAGACAACTTCTAAATTGCGGAGATCCGGCCAATAGGGAAGAGGATGTACTAATAGGATATAAAGGACAACCTTTAAAAGATGTAATAAGAGCTAAGAGGAGTAAGGATAATGCTAATACCCCAGAAGCCCCTAAGGCCATGGATAACCCTACTATTATATAACACCCCTATAGTAGACATCGCGGCAATTAGTGCCATAGGTTTCCACTTTAATATATATTGGAAGGATAATGAAGTCTTTACTACTAGTTTATACAAAATTAACCAGATTATTGCTAAGAGGGAAGAAGTGCTAGTAGAGGAAACTAATAAGGAACTAGTTAAGCGCCTCCTCCCTAATTACCTCTTAAACTATAGAGACGCGTTCTTAAAAGTAGCTTTAGATATACTGCCCCCCTACTAAACCTATAATTATAAGATTTAGTTAGAGACCAATAACTCCCTAGGCTACAGCCCCTTTTACTAGCAAACTATGGAGGAACTAAAGGCAACAAAGTAGTACCTAATTAATAACCTCTATAAAGGGTTTATTGAGCCAAGCTAGGCTCCCTTTACTTCCCCTGTTTTATTTATAAAGAAATCTAATAAAAGCCTTTATTTTTGTATCGACTATTAGAAGCTAAACGCTATTACTTAAAAGGATTAGTACCCTCTCCCTTTAATTAATAAAACCCTTGCATGTCTAAGCCGGGCCAAAATCTTTACCAAGCTTAATGTCCGCTAAGCTTTTTACCAAATTAGGATAGACCCTGCATTAGAAGACCTAATAATGTTCCGCACCCGTTACAGGTCTTATAAATATAAAGTCCTTTCTTTTAGACTAACGAATAGGCCAGCCACTTATTAACGGTATATAAATAATATTCTTTTTAACTACCTTAATAAATTCTGTACGGTATACCTAAATAATATTTTTATATACTTGGATAACGAACTTAAGCACTAAGTTCACGTTAAGAAGGTCCTAGAGAGACTACGGAATACAGGCCTACAAGTTAATATTAAAAAATATAAATTTGGAGTAAAACGCACAAAGTACCTTAGGTTTATTATTAGTATAGAAGGAATTAAAGTTAACCTAGAGAAGGTTAAGGCAATCCGCAACTAAAAACCCCCTTATACTATAAAAGGAATCTAGTTCTTCCTTAGCTTTTATAATTTCTACTATTAGTTTATCTGTAACTACAGAGTTATAGCTAAGCCTCTTATACGACTAATTAAGAACGACACGTCTTTTATCTTTAATAATAACTGTATAAAAGCCTTTAAGGAGTTAAAGGACCAACTTATCTCCTCTTTAATCCTTTATCACTACGACCTAGACCTTAAATTAATGCTGGAAACGGACGCCTCTAATAGGGTAGTAGTGAGAGTCCTTTTATAGCTATACCTAGACGGTAAATAGTACCCTATTACGTTCTTCTTAAAAACAATGGCCCCAACTAAGTGCAACTACGAAGTGCATGATAAGGAAATATTGGCTATTATATAATTATTGTCCCAGTGGCGCGCAGAGCTTGGAAGTACAGACTCTTAAATTAAGGTTTATACTAATTATAAAGCCTTTAAGTATTTTATAATAACAAAACAACTTACCAGTTAATAGGCCTGGTAGGCTAAAATACTCTCCTAATTCTTTTTTACGATTATATACCGCCCTAGTAGGCAAAATGCTAAGGCTAACGCCCTAACCTAGAGAGAATAGGATATGGGGCTATAAAACGAGCTAAAGGCTTAGTACTAAATACGCGCCCTCCTCTATACCAAACAACTTAACCCGCGTATCCTTAAGGAACTAAGCTCCGAACAGAATAAGGTAGCATCTATAGAAGGAGAGACCCTAGATAAACTAATAGGACTAATTAATTACATCTTAACTATAAACCGTATAGCCAAATCCCTAAAAGCCCTCCGCGATTAAGCTATAGGGGGTAACCCTAATTTAGAAATGGAAGATGGACTACTTCTATACTAAGAACGGCTTATAGTTCTAGATATTAATAACCTACAAACAGAGCTAATCTGTAAAGCCCACTATTAAGTCTCTACGGCGCACCCTAGTTAAGATAAGACCTACTAACTACTATTGCCTTGTTACTATTAGCGAGGACTCCTGTCCGATATAGAATAATTTATTAGAAATTATTATGCTTATAAACACGCAAATACCCCCAGGGACCGAACTCCTGGATGGCTGCAACCACTGCCAGTCCCCGAACGCCCTTAGCAACATATTATAATGGACTTTAAATTATTCCCAAAGGATAAACACGGCTACGATATAGCCTTTATAGTAGTTAACCGACTAAGTAAGCAAGCTATTTCCCTCCCTTGCTTTAAGACTATAACCGCAAAGGATATGGCCTGTATGTATGTGGACAACATCTACCAGATCTATAGCGCTCCTAAATTAATTGTCTCTAACTATGGACCTTAGTTTATATTAGACTTCTAGAACAAATTCTGCCGTATTCTTAGGATTAAGATTAAGCTCTCTACTATATTCTACCCTTAGACTAACGGCCAAACCGAGATTATAAACTAGTACCTTAACTAGTAACTTCGCCCCTTTGTTAACTACTACTAGGACAACTGGTTGGAACTACTACCTATAATAGACTACGCACAGCTCACGCTCCCTTATAATAGTATAGGAATGTCGCCATTTAAGTTACTCTATGGATACAGGCCACAAATATCCTTTAATTGGGATAGACCTATAGGACATATAACGGCCCGCGAACGCCTTAGCTATAAAGAGGCCCAGATATTCGCCAAGAGAATATATAGGGCCTAGGAGACTGCCCAAGCAATTA
>Ga0307507_10010301_pt1 | contig 12125 bp, 3 predicted proteins | sample 7_EM_MG_FD_207223 | JGI IMG/M metagenome (GOLD analysis project Ga0307507, IMG submission 207223) | Populus trichocarpa ectomycorrhiza microbial communities from riparian zone in the Pacific Northwest, United States - 7_EM | ecosystem: Host-associated > Plants > Roots > Unclassified | place... | reverse complement strand
CAGATGCTAACGGGTAGGCAGATATAGACAGGTAGGCAGATGCAAACAGGTAGGCGATGCAGACAGGTAGGCGATGCAGACAGGTAGGCAATGCAGACAGGTAGGCGATGTAGGCAGGTAGGTAAGTTAATAGGTAGATAGGTAGAAGAGAACTATCGCTATATTATATTAAATTATCTAAAATAATATTATTTATTTTGCTAGCCTTATAAATAGCTTTAAAGTAGCTTTTATTTATTTAAAATATGTTATTAGTATAAAAGAGGTAAATATAATTATGGTTACCAAATGCGTAGATTACTGGTAGGTTGCGCGCAGGCTGCGTATCAAAAAAACACGACATAGGCTAGTCGGTCGAGTTGCTAAATGACCTCAACTGCGCGCCAATTGCGTCAACCACCAACCATTGAGGCCATTGAAAGGGTACTATATTTTGCCGATATAGCTAAATATAATTACAAGATCTATAATAAGGAATTATTAGCTATTATTAGATACTTTAAGTAATAGCTACTAGAACTGGAAGGAGCTAGATTCCTAATTAAAGTCCTTAGCAATTATAAGAATCTATAATACTTTACAACCACAAAACAGCTAAGCTATTATTAGGCCCGCTAGTTAAAATACCTATCCCGTTTCTAATTCTTAATTATATACTAACTAGATATTTAAGGCCAGAAGCCTAATACCCTAACTTAACGTTTATAAGACATACTAGCTTAATGTCACGGAGTGAGTACAAGTAGTGATAATATATAGCGAAGTAGATATTATTAAGCTATGTACATGAACTATATAATGAAGTCAAGACGTTGCGTAAGGAGAGAAGGTAAGGAAACGGGAAGAAAGGGTATATATCGCTAGTTTAGTTGCTTGGTCGACACGTGCACGGAGCAGAATAGGATTCGAGTAGCGGTCCTAGCAGAACTTGGCAGGATTTAGTAGACTTGGCAGAATATAGCAGAATGCGGCAGATTGCCGTCGGATTGCCGTAGATTACCGTCAGATTGCCGTCTTATAGTTGGTCTCTTCTTACTGCGTAGGTGGAAACAGGTGGATGTGTGTAAGGTATTACGGAGGAGTCCTATAACAGTACCCCCCCTTTAAACTCAAGCTTCTGTGAGATGGGGCTAAGGTAGTTCTAGATAGAGTTTATGAAAGTCTTTTACGGCTTGTATAAGTCCTATAGAGTTAATGGGTTCCTATAAGGGCTCAGTAAAGCCTTTCCATTTTGTAAGATATATATATTTGCGTTTCCGTTTGTTATACTTAATGTCATCAACTCTTTTAATAAGGTATTTATTCTTACCATCTACTTTAACTGGTGGGGGAGGGTCTTAGATCTGTCTAGGTAGGGCATCTAATACAGGGGCGGCAGGGCGGAGGACTAACATATAGAATATAGGGTGGATTTTAACCGTATTAGGGAGCTTCAGTTGGTAGGCATAAGGAGAGACAACTTTTTCAACCTTATAAGGGCCGGCGTTCTTCCAGTTAAGTTTCTTAGTAGGTTGTTTTATGTTCAGATTTCTTATATCTAGCCAGACAAAGTTACCAATTTAGTAAGCTGGTGCTAGGATTTAGTTCTTATTTGCTACGGCTTTATAGATAGACTGGGCCCATATTATTTCGTTAGTAAGGAACTCTTATAGTTCTTCTATCTTCTTTATAAATTCGTTTGCTTCTATAACTTATAAGGCCTAATAAGCTAGGCAAGGAACATTACTAAAGGGTTTAAAACCTATTTGCGGGTGCTAGCCGTAATTAGCCAGGAATGGGGAGACCTTTATAGTTTCTAAGACGGAGTTATTTATAGTAAACTCGGCAAATACAAGCTAGTCCATCCAGTCGTCCTGTAAATACAACGTATATATCCGAATATACTGTTCCATTATAGCATTTGCATGTTCTGTTTGACCGTCTATTTCCGGGTAATATGCCGTAGATAATAGCGCTTTAATGCGGAGTTAGGTAGTTAGTTCTTTCTAAAACACCAAGATGAACTGGCGGCCTCTATTAGAGATAATTATTTTAGGAAGTTTGTGGAGTTTTTATACGTAATCCAGGAACAGTTGGGCGATGGTAGGTGTTAATATATTAGGGCAGGCGATCAAGTGTCTTATTTTAGATAGTTAGTCTATAACTACCATAATATTCGCACAGCCTTTACTTACGGGGAGATTAACAACGAAGTTAATTAAGATATCCTTCCATCTTCGGTCTGGAACAGGCAGTGGCTTTAAAAAGCCGTTGTACTTCTTATGCGAGGCTTTGGCTTATTGGCAGGTATAATAGCTGGAGACATACCTTCATGTTATATCGTGTATGTTTAGCCAGTAGTACTTCTGTTAGAGTAGCTCTAGGGTTTTTCCTTAGCCTAGGTGGCTGGCTACCAGTAGATTATATACGTATTTAAGGAGCTTGAGCTTAAGTTTGTTATAGTTAGGTATAACTAGGCGGTTCTGGTAGTATAAGCGTTCTCCGCGAGCTTTATATTTACTTAGAGAGATCTTTTTAGAGCGTCTAACGCTATCTTGAATTAACTTAAGTGTCTCTTAGATAAACTTGTTATTTGGGTATTTATTAACTATAATCTGCTTAATTAATTGATTAGTTATTTCAAGGACGTATACCATAAGGTCTTTAGCTAGGGGATTAAATAATTTGGGGCAAAGCAGCGTTTAATTGTAGTAGGCGCGCGCTTCTTCCTGTGCTATTATGTTTTATGAACGTTGAGTTAGGGCATTAGGTTTTTAACCTTAAACGCCTAGGCGGTATATAATTAAGAATTAGAAATGAGACAGATATTCTAACTAGCGGGCTTAATAATAACTTAGCTATTTCATAGTTGTAAAGTACTATAGATTCTTATAGTCGCTAAGAACCTTAATCGGAAATCCGGCACCTTCTAGTTTAGGTCACCATTGTTTAAAACATCTAATAATGGCTAATAATTCCTTATTGTAGATCTTGTAGTTATATTTGGCTGGACTTAATTATTTTAAGAAGTATGCTACTGGATACAGTACTCCTTCTTTATTATACTAAGACAGAATGCCTCTAGTAACGTAGTTAGATAAATCAGCTTCTATAACACTCTTTTGGTTTGGGTTAAAGTGTTAGAGTACGGGTGTGGTGGTAAATATAACTTTTAGATAGGTAAAGGCCTTCTTACATTCCCTGTTAAAGATAAAGGCTTTGTTCTTTTATATTAGAGCTATAAGAGGTGAAACCAGGGCAGAGAAGTTATTAATAAACTGTTAGTAGAAATTAGCAAATTCTATAAAGGCTCTTACGTCCTTAATGTTCTTGGGTTCTTGCCAGTTTATAATTACTTTAATCTTCTTTAGGTCCATTTATATGCCGTTTATAGAGATAATAAGTCCGAGGTATAGAACTTCTGTTTTATAGAACTTATATTTATCTACATCTAATTATAGTCTAGCTCTATGTAGGGCTTTTAGGACAAGGTTAACGTATTTCTTATATTTAGCTAGGTTATTACTATATACCAGGATATCGTCGATATAAGCAGTATAGAAAACGTCCAGGTAAGGTCATAAGGTATTATTTATAAAGTGTTAGAATAAACTCGGGGCATTTACGAGGCTAAACGGCGTCACTAAGTATTTAAACAGTCCATATCTAGTACGGAATGCGGTAAGCTATTTATCTCCTTTTATAATACGGAGGCGGTTAAATGCGTGGATAAGGTTAAGTTTTATATAGTAGCGAGCCTTACTTAATTAGTTTAGTGTCTCTTAAATTAACAGGAGCGGGTACCGATTCTTAATGGTAATAGCGTTAAGAGCTTGGTAGTCTATATAGAAGCGTAGACCACCGCTAGGTTTCTTAACAAAGATTATAGGTGCAGCTATAGGCGAAGAGCTTACTCTAATAAATCCTTTACTTAGGTATTCGTCTAAGTACTTCTACAGTACTTGGAGTTTGTTTTAGGACATTCTATATAAGGGTCTAAATCCTAGCTGTTTTCCTTCTTCAAGTACGATCTTATGGTTATATAGTCGGTGTTCTACTAGTTTATTAGCTTTCTTTTATAAAAATACTTCTAGGTTATTATGGTGGCATACTAGTACTTTTATAGCAGGGTTAGTGTGTTTCTTTAGTGCTAAGGCCTTTTTAATATCGGCTATTATAACAGTAAAGATTGTATATTTAGGTTTCTTAGCAAGTTGTGCTAATAGGGTAGCTCTAATTATATAAATATTTAAGGTGTTAAGCGAACTCAGATTATCCTTAGTTTCTTATATAGTTTCTTATTTAGGTTTAAGTTTAGTATTAGGTATAGAGTTGGTATTAGATTTAGGTTTAGGTTCTTTAAGTATCCTTTTTATAGTAGAGTACTAGTTCTTCTAGTACTTTTATATATTAAGCTTAAGCTTCTACTTGGTTCGGGGTATAGCAGTTAAAGTTAGTTTATATGGTCATATATTATTTCCAGGTTCTTAGTAGATATCGGTGGAAATCTTAAGCTAGTGGATCTTAGTAGATTTTCCAGATTTTAGTTTAGGGTCTAAGTAGTAGGTTATAAGACACTTCTGCTTATAATGGGAGGTAGTAAATAGAAGCTTAAGGTTGTCCTAATTAATAGTTACCTTATATAGCTTTATCTAGGGTTGTTTAAGGATTACTAAGTAACCTAGGGTAGTAACAAAAAGCCTAATCAGTTCTTTATGGTTCAGGTATTAGAGTCTTAGGAATACTACATAGGTAATACGGCCTAAGATAGTGCGTTTGCCATTAAATCCAAATATATTAATATGCCGGTTAAGGGGGGTTAGAGTAAAACCATTATTTTATATAAAGATCTTGTTAATAAATCCTATGCCGCTAGCTCCTATATTAATTAGGACTTAAGTATTAACCTATTAATTATTCTGCCGAAGATAATAGTTAACGGTTATGCTGCAATCCTAAGAGTTAGAGTTTATAATATCTAAAGCATTTAACAAGATCCTAAGGCAGCGCCATCCCGGAGAGCGACTTAGCTCCAGGACCTTCCTTTTAGAGGCGATTAGGGTGGAGTTCTTATAGCATATTAGTTATAGCTTCGTCCTTATAAGTAGTACTTACTAGATATAGGGCTGGAACCAGGTAGAGATTGGGGACAGTAACTAGAGGATTAATGTGGTAAACGGCTGCTAGTATTAGCCGTTTGTAATTCGCGTTAGGGCAAGGGGACGGAGTAGTGGTTAGAGAAGTAGGAGCTACTTCTACACTTAAAACAGAGGCCTAGCTTAGTGCGTCATTCTTATTTAAAGGACCCTAGTGGGGCGTATTCTAGGGTTCCAGTATTAATATCCATGGCGTTAGGGTGCTTAGGCTAAGACAATAGCTTAGTAAACGTTTGCGGGGTTATTATATTATATTAAGGAGCGGACTTTAGTGTTAGACGTAGTATATCATTATACTGTTTATTAATAACGTTTGCGCAGGCATTAAGGGCTCCTAGTAGGTCTACACCTATTAGGGAGGTTTTTAGTTTAGGACTTAGGGATTTAATAAGGCTGTTAATTAGTGCGGAGTTGTTCCAGCCTATTTCTTTTACGTAATGGTTGAATTCGGAGAAGTATACTAGAAAGCTTTTTATTCCTTAAGTTATATAGTTTATCTTTCTCTAAGTAGTAGCTTAGCGGTTTGGGTCACCATATATAGCTTTAAGAAGTACAATTAGGCTTAGTACTGAGTTCGGTTAAAGAGGTTTAATAAGGTTAGCTGCATCTCCTCCTAGTTAACTTAGGGCATAATAGAGTCGGTTAGCTTTAGTTAGGTAGCGGTTAGCATTATTAGTTAGCTTATTTTTAAGCCGGCTTAGGAATAATTAGAGTTTTTATTATTTACTAGTAAATATCAGAGGGTCTAGTAATCATTCAGATTGTTATAGTGCAGTAATTAGTTCTACTGGTGGGATAACTATTGCTAGTTTAGGGCTCATATTCCACGTATTAGTTTTTAGTAATAGCAACCGGTCTTAAGGGCTTAGCGTGGACATTTTAAGGGTGCGGATTTCTTCTTAGAGGGCCTTAATTGTTTTCTAGTACTGTACTTCTTGTTCGGCTTGCTATTAAGCTATAGCAGCTTAGTTTTGTGCGAGGGCGTTTATAAAGGACTTTTGCATATCTGCCAATTGTTCCCGGAGTGCGGATATAATGTCGGCGGCCGTTATAGGGGCTTTAAGGTCGTTCTGCATTTTAAACAGGGTGGGGCGGAGTATAGGTTTTAACGTAATATAGTGTTACGGAGTAAGTACAAGTGGTAATAATATATAGCGAAGTAGATATTATTAAGCTATGTATATAAACTGTATAATAAAGTCAAGACGTTGCGTAAGGAGAGAAGGTAAGGAAACGGGAAGAAAGGGTATATATTACTAGTTTGGTTGCTTAGTTGACATATATACGGAGTAGAATAGGATTCGAGTAGCGGTCCTAGCAGAACTTGGCAGGATTTGGTGGACTTGGCAGAATATAGCAGAATGCGGCAGATTGCCGTCAGATTGCCGTAGATTACCGTCAGATTGCCGTCTCGTGGTCGGTCTCTTCTTGCTACGTAGGTAGAAACAGGTGGACGTGTGTAAGGTGTTACGGAGGAGTCCTATAACACTTAAAAAGAACCGCGCTCTTACTATAATTAGACCCTACTCCGCCCTAAGCTATTTAAACCCCCTATTAAAGATCTTATGGTATATGTCATAGAGTGAGTATAAGCGACGATAATATATAGCAAAGTAGATATTATTAAGCTACGTACATAAACTGTGTAATGAAGTCAAGACGTTGCGTAAGGAGAGAAGGTAAGGAAACGGGAAGAAAGGGTATATATCGTTAGTTTGGTTGCTTGGTTGACACGTGCACGGAGCAGAATAGGACTCGAGTAGCGGTCCTAGCAGAACTTGGCAGGATTCGGTAGACTTGGTAGAATATGGCAGAATGCGGCAGATTGCCGTCAGATTGCCGTAGATTGCCGGCAGATTGCCATCAGATTGTCGTCTCACGGTCGGTCTCTTCTTGCTGCGTCGGTGGAAATAGGTGGAAACAGGTAGACGTGTATAAGGTGTCACGGAGGTGTCCCGTAACAGTATACGTCCTTAAAATAACTAATTAAACTATTAAACAGATTATAGCTAATAAATACCTAAACAATAAGTTTATCTAAGAGATACTTAAGCTAATTTAAGATGGCGTTAGATGCTCTAAAAGGATTTCTCTAAGTAAATGCAAAGTCTATAGAGACCGCTTATACTACTAGAACCGCCTAGTAGTACCTAAACACGACAAACTTAAGCTTAAGCTCCTTAAATATATATACAACCTACTAGTAGCCGGTTACTTAGGCCGAGGAAAAACCCTAGAACTACTCTAATAAGAATACTATTAGCTAAATATATATAATATAATACGAAGGTATATCTTTAGCTACTATACCTACTAATAAGCTAAAGCTTTATATAAGATATATAACGGCTTTCTAAAGCTATTACCTGTTCCAGACTAAAGATAGAAGGATATTTTAATTAACTTTATTATTAATCTCCCTGTAAGTAAAGGCTGTATAAATATTATAGTAGTTATAGACTAACTATCTAAGATAAAATACTTAATTGCCTGCCCTAATATATTAGCGCCTATAATAGCCTAACTATTCCTAGATTATATATAGAAAATCTATAGACTCCCTAAAATAATTATCTTTAATAAAGGTAGCTAGTTTGTCTTTATATTTAGAAAAAACTAAATACCTAACTCTATATTAAAGTGTTATTATCTATAGCATACTATCTGGAAACGGATGGTTAAATAAAATATATAAATGCTATAATAAAATAGTATATTTGGATATATATATTGTATTTATAGGACAACTAGATAGACTGGCTTATATTTACTAAGTTTACTATAAATAACTCCGTTTTGGAAACTATAAAGATCTCCCTATTTCTAGCTAACTACGGCTAGTATTTATAAATAGGTTTTAAACCCTTTAGTAATGTTCCTTACCCCGCTTATTATACCTTATAAGTTATAGAAGTAAATAAATTTATAAAGAAGCTAGAAGAACTATAAGGGTTTCTTACTAATAAAATAATATAGGCCCAATCTGTTTATAAAGCCGCAGCGAATAAGAACTAAACCCTAGCATTAGCCTACTAAATTAGTAACTTTGTTTAGCTAGATATAAGAAATCTAAATATAAAATAACCTACTAAGAAATTTAATTAGAAGAACACTAGCCCTTATAAGGTTAAAATGGTTATTTTTTCTTATACCTACTAACTAAAGCTCCCTAATACAGTTAAAACCCACCCTATATTCTATACATTAGTCCTCTGCCCTACTACCTCTATATTAGATACCTTACCTAAACAGATCTAAAACCCTCCCCCACTAATTAAAGTAGATGGTAAGAATAAGTACTTTATTAAAAGAATTAATAATATTAAGTATAATAAATAGAAACGTAAATATACTTATAAAATAGAGAGGCTTTATTAAGCCCATATAGGAACCTATTAACTCTATATAACTTATATAAGCCGCAGAAGACTTTTACAAACTCTACTTAGAACTACTATAACCCTATCTTACAGAAGCTTTAATAATCGTATAGTAGCTATAAGTGCCGTTGCGAAGTATCCTTCCTATTTGCTAAATAGTAAAGCTATACTAATTATATAGTATAGGACTACTAGATTTAAAAGTATATACACTAAATTCCGGGAGACCAGTCTTCTTAATTAACTAATTAATACCTTAACTGTACCTAATAAGCCTAAGGGCAAATATAAAAGTAATATATTAGTAACGTAGAGGATTATAAAAAAAGATTACGGATTAATATTTTAGTAGTTAAAAGGTGGTAATAAGCCAAGGCTCTATACGCCCAATCCCATACTAAAGGTTCTATAGAACTATAGTAGAAATACTAAATTGCTTATAATACTTGCGATTAATTACAAACTGGTATAAAGGCTTAAATATAGAGTTGCATAAAAATCCTTAGGTTAATCTAAATAATTACTAGTATATTTCCGATAGGCTTCTAATAGGTCTTTTAGCAATCTTTATATCTTTTCTTTAGCTATAATTTTTCCTTATAGAAGTTTTTTAAGAGTTTAAAGTAGGGGTTAGATAGCTAAATTATATATAGCGGTATACTAATACCTATCTAAACCCCTTCTAGGATAAGCCCTTTATAATTTCCCTTTACTATAAGGTAGTGGCAATTAGGGGTCGACTGTAAAAAGAGGGGGCAATATAAGGTTTATTATTGTGGTTACCTTAAAATTGTAACGGGCTCGTATAATTGCTTCTGAACCGAAGCTTGTGGATTGCTACTATATAAGAATACTAAGCCGAGGAGAAGAAGAAGAGGAAAGGAAGCTCTAGGGGGTAATATATATACGGTACGGGCGAACTCCAGAGATTACGCCAAGCCAGCTACAGGGGCGGTGCCCCAGCACCGTTACAAAAATACCCACAGAACAACCCCTAAATACCGCTTAAATGGTTATTGGTTAGGTGCTAAAGACATATACCTATAGTATATAGTCTTTATAATCCTAGAGGCATTACCTCTTTAAAACTTTGTCTTCTTTACAATCTATCCTATTTCTGCAATTTTGCCTTATAGCCCCCTCTTTACAAAGTCCTCTTAAGATAAAATTAAAACTAGGAACTAGGAACTAGTTTAAAGTTTTTTTTATTTATAAGCTTACTAAAGAAGAGTTAAGAGCACTTAAGAAGTTTATTTAAGAAAATCTATAAAAGGGATATATTATATAGTCCTACGCTATATACTCTAATAATTTTTTATTTTCTAAGCTCCATAGTTTTTTACTATACTTATAGTATTTTTTTTAGTATATAACATAAGCCTTACTAAGCCTCTTTATATATCGCTTTAACTTAGTACTATACTATTTTATCCTAATCTATAACCTAATTAATTCCTAGATTATATTCTTATAACCAAGGTATCTCTAATAGTGCCTTATCTCGTCCTAATAGTAAGATATTAAAAGACATTATAATTGGTTTCCCTTTAATATTTATCTAAATAGATCCTATTTTAAGGTTAATAATACCTCTTTTATAAGCTATTAAATCCTTCAAAATTATTACTAATATATATAAGTACTCTTTTATCTATATGGTAGCTCTATCCGCTTAACTACTACTAGTAATATATAGTTCTGTATTACTTTACTCTACTATCTATTAGCGCTCTAAATTTTTAATTTTACTAATTAACTTATAAATTTAAATATTGTTCTTAAATTTCTTTAAGGGTCTAAGGCTCTACTACTAGCTCCCTCTAGTTTTATAGGTCTCCCATTTTTCTAACTATTAGCTTAATTCTAGTTATACTTAGTCCACTTTTAGCTAATACTTTATTCTTTTCTTTTCTTTAATATGCTATAATACGTATTTTCTGGGTATTTCTACTACTATAATTTATCTAGGTATTTTTCTATAAGTAATCTTCCTAGTTAAAGTATTGGGTTATTTAACACCTAAACTTCTATTAAATGCTACCTATATATATCTTTAGCATTTTTATATTTTCTTTTATTTGGTACCTACTATATTTCAGTTAGATACTTCGTTTTTTTTACCTTTAGTACTTTATACATTTTGTATATATAATCTATATATATAATCCATAATAATATATAATGCGCTATGCGTTTTAGGTTAACTCTTAGCTTATTATCCTTTAAGCTCGGATCCCCCAAACTCGGGTACTCCCCAAACTCGGTTAACCTACTAAATCGGCCGCACCACTTTGGAAGCTATTTACACTTAACTAAATTAAATTGATTATTTGCTCCTATATACTATTTAGTATATTAGCTTCGGGCTTTCTATCTAGCGCATTTTAAGGCTTCGATTTTGGCTCATTTATCCTTATTTTAGTTTTTTTCCTCTCCCTTCTCTATTACTTAGTTAATTATATCTATATATTTTAATATTATATTTAGATCTACCAATATCTATTTATAAAAATTAGGCTTTTAAGATTTTTAAGTTGCAATTATAAGCTATGTATTTAAGCGCCTATATATATAGCCTTTACAATAACTCTCTAAAGTTATTAACTTCTCTTTTATAAAGGTAACTAAGTCTTTTAGTTAAGTATATACTTATTATAAAGGCCTTAAGCTATTTCATATATATTATAAGGCTTCTTTATGGTAGTTATAATATTAAATTAATTACTATTGGCTTATTTAAAGCTTAACCCCTTAATTAAAGCTCTATTTTTAGCCTTTATATGGATTTTATAAATGAATACTAATGTATAATTACAGCACCTGTTGTACGAACCGCGTGCTTAAGCGTTCGGTACATCAACCACGCGTTTACGCGTTCGGTGCACCAACCACCCGCTTACGCGTCTAGTGCACTCCTAGAGCACTAACTAATCAAGGGGGAGGCGCATTAGTATATAGACTACATAGTCTGCTTTATACAATCGACAGTTACCACTATCCAAAAGAGCATACAATACTATACGTATTTCGTGCCCCTGGATACGACTCAATTGTACTATTAAGTTGGTACAAACACTAATCAGTAAGCGCGCACAGATTAGCAATCACTTAACACCTCCCACCAAGCGATACACAACAGCGACTACCCGTTTAGACTCCTAGTACAACCTACTAGAAGGTCAGAAGTTGGGGATTACGGACTTATCACCAACTCTATATACTTATTTAAGTCTTAGTACGGTTTACCAGAAGTATAATAGACGCAAATATAGAACTCCTACCCTTAATCTACCTCTAAACCTCAAACCCTTATTCCTACTACACCCTCTAACCTCTTTTTTAGACCCTTTACAGAGACCCCTTACCCCTCTATAAACCACTATGGACCTATTAATCGCTTTTACGGACTGTTATAAGACCTTAAGGAAACCCTCTACCCTCCTATAAACCGTTACAGACCTGTTAACTGCCTTTACGGACTACTATCCCTTAACCCGCCGGCGTCCACTCAGCAGGTGGTCCGTGCGGAACACCAGAATCAAAACTACGCGTATAGTCTCTATAGATTTGATCAATTAATTACCATCAACTATGCCTTCCAATCGTACTT
>Ga0307507_10010300_pt1 | contig 12126 bp, 6 predicted proteins | sample 7_EM_MG_FD_207223 | JGI IMG/M metagenome (GOLD analysis project Ga0307507, IMG submission 207223) | Populus trichocarpa ectomycorrhiza microbial communities from riparian zone in the Pacific Northwest, United States - 7_EM | ecosystem: Host-associated > Plants > Roots > Unclassified | place... | reverse complement strand
CCGTGAGGTTCGCCGACCAGGTCGAGGCGATGTACGCCCACGGCGCACGGGTGTTCGTCGAAGCGGGGCCCGGCTCGGTGCTGTCCGGTCTGGTGTCCGCGACCCTCGGCGACCGTCCACACCGGACGGTCGGCCTGGAGTCCCACGGGCAGCAGGGGATCCGCGGCTTCCTCACGGCGCTGGCCCAGCTCGCCGTGGCGGGCGTCGACCCGCGCACCGCGTGGCTGCACCACGGCCGCGACTCGGTCGACGCCTCCGTGCCCCGCACGACCCGTGCGGCGGGCTGGACCGTCGACGGCCACCTCGTCCGCACCGCCGCAGGCGTCATCCCGACCGGAGCGCTGCGCCCCGCCGAACGCGTTCAGGAGATCCCCATGCAGGCCCACACCGGTGGCGGTTCCGACGAGGCGCTGATCGCGGAGTTCCTCCGCGGCAGCCGGGAGATGATCGCCGCGCAGCGGGACGTCCTGCTCAACTACCTCGGCGCGACCGAGCGGGTGCCGGTGCGGCGCGCGCCTCAGCCAATGGTGCTCCAGCCCGTGCCGGTCGAGCAGGCACCGGCCGTCGTGGCCGCGCCGACCAGCGTGCTCCAGTCCGTGCTGGAGATCATCGCCGAACGCACGGGCTACCCGATCGACATGATCGAGCCGGACCTCGACCTGGAAGCCGACCTCAGCGTCGACTCCATCAAACGCACCGAGATCGCCGGAGAACTCGCCATCCGCCTCGGCATCACCGCCGACCTGGAACAACTCTCCCAAGCCCGCACCGCCGCCGCCATCACGGCGTTGCTGGGCGGTGGCGGCACACCCGCGCCCCAGGCGGTGGAGAGCCCCGAGTCCGCGGCGGTCGTGATCGCCCCGCGGCGGCTGGTCATGACCGAGTTCGCGCTGCCTGCCGCGGCCGTGCCGAAGTCGTTGGCCGGTCAGCGGTTCCTCGTCATCGGTGACGGGGAGGAACTGGTGGCGCGGCTGGTCGACCTCGGCGCCGGGGTCACACGGGATCCCGGTGTGACGGTCGACGGCGTGTTCCACCTCGACCGCCGCCCTGACCTGCCCGAGGCGTTCCCGGTGTTCCGGTCGCTGCTGGCGAACAACCCCCGCCGGCTGATCATGGCGGGCGCGGGTGAGGGCCTGCGCGGGTTCGCCCGCAGCGCGGCCAGGGAGTACCCGGACACCGCGGTGAAGGTCGTGGAGTTCGAGGGCGACCTCCGGGTGGACGCGCTGGTCGCCGAACTCGGCGCCACCGACGGTGAACCGGTCGTGCGGATCACCGACGCGGGCCGGGTCGGGCTGCGGATGGTCGAGACGGACCTGGGGCTGCTCGGCAGTTCCGGCGCGGGTCCGGCCGGGGACGGAGCGGCCGAGGCGTCGGCGATCGGCCTCGACCGCGACTCCGTGGTGCTCCTGGTCGGCGGCGCGAAGGGCATCACCGCCCGGTTCGCCGCCACCCTGGCGAGCGCGAGCCGGTGCCGGATCGAGTTGGTCGGCCGCACCACGCTGCCCGCCGAGGACGAGCCCGCCGCCATCGCGGCGGCGGCCGACCCGGCGGCCCTGCGGACCGCGCTGATCGCTGGCGGCCTGCGGGTCCCGGCCGAGATCGAACGGGAGATCGGCCGCGTGCTGGCCGTGCGGGAGGTGCGCGACACCGTGCGACGGCTGACCGAGCTGGGCAGCCGGGTGCGCTACCACTCCGTGGACATGCGCGATGTCGAGGCCGTGCACCGCGCGGTCAAGGAGATCCACACCGAGCACGGCAGGCTGGACGGCGTCGTCTACGCGGCCGGGGTCATCGAGGACAAGCTGATCGCGGAGAAGTCCGCCGAGTCGTTCGGCCGGGTGTACAGCACCAAGGTCGACGGCGCCAAGACGGTGCTGGAGGCCGTGGACGGGCTGCCGAACGGGCCGAGGTTCGCCGTGTTCTTCGGCAGCATCGCCGCCGTCCTCGGCAATCGAGGCCAGTCCGACTACGCCGCCGCGAACGACGCGCTGGAAGCCCTGGGCCGCCGGTGCTCCTACCGCGGCCTGACCGTCCACTGGGGACCGTGGGCGCCGACCGGCGTCAACAACGGCATGGTGACGCCGGAACTGATGCGGTCCTACGCCAAGCGCGGCATCAAGCTGATCGACCCGGAGGAGGGCGCGCTCAGCCTGCTGCGCGAACTCGCCTGGGGCCCGGAGACGGTCGACTCGGTGGTCTACACGGCATCGGGCTGGTGACGACGATGCCCACCCCTGTCGCCATCGTCGGCATGTCGGTCCTGCTGCCCGGCGCGCCGGACCTGGACACGTACTGGCGCAACATCACCAGCGGCGTGGACGCGATCACCGAGGTCCCCGCCGGCCGGTGGGACGCCGACTACTACGAGCCGGACCTGGCCCGCCGGGCCGACCGGGTCTACTGCCGCCGCGGCGGATTCGTCGACCCGCTGGCCGAGGTCGACGTCGTGAGCTTCGGCATCATGCCGAACTCCGTGGCGGGCACCGAGCCGGACCAGCTGATCGCGCTGCACGTCGCCGCCGCGGCCATCGCGGACGCGGGCGGCGACGCCCGGCTACCGGTCGACCGCGAACGCGTCGGCGTGGTCCTCGGCCGGGGCGGCTACCTGACTCCCGCGCTGGCCAGGCTGGACCAGCGGGTCCGGACCGCGCGGCAGCTCGTGCGCACGCTGGGCCAGCTGATGCCGGAGCTGGGCGACGAGAAGCTGGAGCAGGTGCGGCAGGCGTTCAGCGACCAGCTCGGCCCGGACTCCCCCGAGTCCGCCATCGGCCTGGTGCCGAACCTGGCCGCGTCACGGGTGGCGAACCGGCTGGACCTGCGCGGCCCGGCCTACACCGTGGACGCGGCCTGCGCGTCGTCGCTGGTCGCGGTCGACCACGCGGTGCGCGAACTCGCCGACCGGCGCTGCGACGTCGTGCTCGCGGGCGGCGTGCACCACTGCCACGACATCACGCTGTGGAGCGTCTTCACCCAGCTCGGCGCTCTGTCGCCGAGCCAGCGCATCCGGCCGTTCCACAGGGGCGCGGACGGCGTGCTGATCGGTGAGGGCACGGGTGTGGTGGTGCTGAAGCGGCTGGCGGACGCCGAACGCGACGGCGACCGGGTGTACGCGGTGATCACCGGGACCGGGGTGGCCAGCGACGGCCGCACCGCGAGCCTGGTCAACCCGGACACCGGCGGCCAGGTGCGGGCGATCCGCCAGGCGTGGCTCGCGGCGGGCACGGACCCGGCCGAGCCCGGCTCCATCGGCCTGCTGGAGGCCCACGGCACGGCCACTCCCGCGGGCGACGCGGCCGAGCTGGCGACGCTGGCCGAGGTGTTCGGCCCGGCGAGCGCGACCGACCGGCCGGTGATCGGCTCGGTCAAGTCCATGATCGGCCACACCATGCCCGCCGCGGGCGTGGCGGCCCTGGTGAAGGCGGCTCTGGCCGTGCACCACGGGATTCTGCCGCCCACGCTGCACTGCGACGACCCGCACCCCGCGCTCGCCGACACCCGGTTCCGGCCGATCGCCGAAGTCCTACCATGGCTCGGCGAGGTGCGGCGGGCAGGCGTGAACGCGTTCGGGTTCGGCGGCATCAACGCGCACGTCGTGCTGGAGCAGGCCCCGACGAGCAGGCCCGGCCCGGTGGCCGTGCTGGAGCCCGAGCGGGTGCTGCGGCTGTCCGCCACCTCGCCGGGGCACCTGGCCGCGCTGCTCGACACCGACGACTCGACCGTACTCGCCGCGAGCCTGGACGAACGCGAGGCCGCCACCGGCCCGACCCGGCTCGGGATCGTCGACCCCACACCGAAACGACTCGCGCTGGCCCGCAAGGCGGTGGCCAAGGGCGCGGGCTGGCGCGGTCGCAACGACGTGTGGTTCGCGCCGAAACCGCTGCTGGGCAACGGCGGCGGCAAGCTGGCGTTCGTCTTCCCCGGTCTGGAGGCGGAGTTCACGCCGTCCGTGGACGCGCTCGCCCGCCGGTTCAGCCTCGACTGGCGGTCCACCGCGCTCGTCGGCGACGTCGGCAGGCACGGCACCGGCGTGTTCCAGCTCGGCAGGCTGATGGACACCGTGCTGCGGCGGCTCGGCATCCGCCCGAACGCGGTGGCGGGGCACAGCGTCGGCGAGTGGACCGCGATGGCGGCGGGTGGCATCCATTCCGCGCCGCAGGTGGACGCGTTCCTCGACACGTTCGACCCGGACGCGCTGCGCGTGCCCGGCCTGGCGTTCGCGGTGCTCGGCGCCCCCGCGGACCGGGTGCTCGGCGTGCTCGCGAACCAGGACGACGTCGTGCTGTCCCACGACAACGCGCCGAGCCAGTCGATGATCTGCGGACCGGCGGACGCGGTCGAGGCGCTGGTGCTGAAGTTCCGCGCCGAAGGCGTGATCAGCCAGGTGCTGCCGTTCCAGTCCGGGTTCCACACGCCGATGCTCAAGCCGTACCTCGGGCCCATCCAACGGGCCGCGGAGACCTACGACATCAACCCGGCGCACGTGCCGGTGTGGTCGGCCACGACCGCGGCCGAGTTCCCGACCGACCCGGACGACGTGCGCGCCCTGTTCGTCCGGCACCTGCTGGAGCCCGTGCGGTTCCGGCCGATGGTCGAGGCCATGCACGCGGCCGGGTTCCGCGCGTTCGTGCAGCTCGGCGTCGGCCAGATGGGCTCGCTGATCACCGACACCCTCCAGGGCAACGACACCCTCGTGGTGTCCACGCACTCGCCGCACCGCGACGGGATCGACCAGGTGCGCCGGGTCGTGACGGCACTGTGGGTCGACGGCGCCGAACCGGACGTCCGGCCGCTGCTGCCCGCGTCGGCCCAGCGCCGCCGGGCACCGGTCCGGCTCGACCTCGGTGGCGCGCTCATCTCGCTGGACTCCCGCACGAGGCTGCGCATGCCCGGCCAAGTGTCCGCTTTGGACGGTCTGGTCGACGGCTCGCCGCTGGCGGCCGAGTTGTCGTTGCTGCTCAAGGACACCGCGGACACGGCAGCGGAACTGCTCATGATGCGCAGGCCCGTGCCCTCGCCCGCGCCGAAGCGGCTGGACGCCGTGTTGCGGGTGTCGATCGACACCATGCCGTACCTGCTGGACCACTGCTTCTTCCAGCAGCGCCCCGGCTGGCCCGACCACGTCGACAGCTGGCCGGTCGTGCCCGCGACTACGGTGATCGGCCACCTGATGGCGTTCGCCGAGCAGGCCGCGCCCGGCAGGCGGGCCGTCGCGGTGCACGACGTGCGGCTCAGCCAGTGGATCACCGCCATCCCGGCGGTCGACGTGCCGGTCAGCGTCGTGCCCGCGGGCGACGACCGAGTGCTGGCCTCGTTCGACGGCTACTCGCGCGCCGTGGTCGAACTGGCGTCGGTGTTCCCCTCGCAGACTCCCGAGCCTTGGACGTTCACCGACGAGCGGACGCCGGACCTGACCGCTCGCGAACTGTACGACGAGCGCTGGATGTTCCACGGCCCGAGGTTCCAGGGCGTGCGGGAGCTGACCGCGATCGGCGCGAAGCACGTGCGGGCCAGGCTGGTCACCCCGGCCGCGCCCGGCGCGCTGCTGGACAACGTCGGCCAGGTGCTCGGCTACTGGATCATGGCGTCGCTGCCGGACCGCACGACGGTGTTCCCGGTCGCGATCAGCCGCATCCGCTTCCACGGCGACCACCCTGCCGCCGGTGAGGAGCTGGAGTGCCTGGTGCGCATCACCTCCGTCACGGACACCGCGCTGACCGCGGACATGCAGCTGGTGCGCCGCGGCCGGGTGTGGGCGGAGTTCGACGGCTGGGCGGACCGCCGGTTCGACAGCGACCCGAACATCCGCGCCAACGACCGCGCTCCCGGCCGCCACACGCTGTCCACTGTGGAGGATGGTGGCTGGACGCGCGTGCACGAGCGATGGCCGGACCTGGCGACCCGTGAGCTGATCATGCGCAACCAGCTCGGCAGCGGCGAGCGCGAGCAGTACGACCGGCAGTCGCCGCGCGCCAAGCGGCAGTGGCTGCTCGGCCGGATCGCCGCCAAGGACGCCGTGCGCCGCTGGCTGTGGGACCACGGCGAGAGCGAGGTGTTCCCCGCCGAACTCCTGTTGCGCGACAACGACATCGTCGGCGTGCACGGGCGCAAGGCACCGGAACTGACGGTGTCGTTCGCCCATCACGCGGAACTAGGCGTCGCGATCGCGAGACGCGGCCGCTGCGGTATTGCCGTTGAGCCGGCAGACGACCCGGATGCCGAGCGCACTGCGGCCAGAGACGCATTGGTCAAAGCATTCGGAGCACGCTCCGCACCCTCCGAGGACGGCGCGGTCCACGTGGTGCGGAGCACACGGATCGGCAACCCGCCGGGCTTGCCGCACCGGGAGTACATCGTGGCCTGGACGGCCGACGACGAACAGGAGATGGAAACATGAGCGTCGAAACCACCGCGCCGGTTACCGAGGACCAGGTCACCGAGGACACCGTGCTGGCGGAAATCTCCGGGATGCTGCGCGTCCTGCTCGACGAGTACGGCCTCGACGACGTCGAGATCACCATGGCGACGAAGTTCCACGAGGACCTCGAACTGGAGAGCATCGACCTCGTCTCGCTGTCCGCCGAACTCAAGGAGCGGTACGGGAACGAGGTGAACTTCGCCGAGTTCATCGCGGGGTTCGACCTGGAGGAGATCATCGCGATGACCGTCGGCCAGCTCGTCGACCACGTCGTGGTGTCGCTGCGCGAAGCGGCCCGCGGATGACGAAGATCCTCGCGGGCGACCTCGACACCCACGTGCAGCGCCTTCCCCCGGCGATCCCGGTGGACGGCGAGGCGCCGGTGGTGGTGTTCATCCACGGCCTGCTCACCGACAGCCTGGCGAGCTACTACTTCACCCTCGGCCCCGCGTTCGCGGCGGCGGGCGTGGACGTGGTCATGTACGACCTGCGCGGGCACGGCAAGTCCGACCGGCCCGCGACCGGCTACCAGCTGGAGCGGTTCGTGTCGGACCTCGTGGCACTGCTGGACGCCCTGGACATCACCCGGCCGGTGCACCTGGTCGGCAACTCCTTCGGCGGCAGCATCGCCTTCGGCGTCGCGGCGGCGCACCCGGACCGGGTCGCCACGGTGATCGCGATCGAGGCCGAGCCGCCGGTGCGGGCGTGGACCGTGCGGATGGCCGAAGGCCTGGACCTGGCCAAGTCGCAGCTCACCCAGGACGCCGTGATCGACTGGATCGCGGTCAACAACGGCAAGCACACCGCGCGGCTGTCGCGCGCCGCGGGCAGGCTGCTCCAGGTGACCTCGATGCTGGAGGACATCCCCGTCAGCGACACCATCGCCGACGACCTGTCCGCCATCCGCTGCCCGGTGCTGGCGATCTTCGGCGCCGATTCGGGGCTGTCGCGGCAGGTGCCGTACTTCGAGGCGTACCTGGCGTCGTGCCGCACGGTCGTGTTGGCCGACCAAGGCCACTCGGTGCTGATCGAGCGCACCGACGAGACCCGCGACGCCATCCTGGGCTGGGTGCGCGACCACGCGTTGGGCCGCGTCGGGTGAGCCGGTTCCTGTTCGTGGTGCCACCGCTCGTCGGGCACGTCAACCCGACCATCGGGGTCGCCGCAGAACTGGCGGCGCGTGGCCACGAGGTCGCGTGGGCCGGGCACCACGACGTGGTCGGCGAGCTCGTCGGCGCCGACGCGCGCGTGTTCGACTGCGCGGCGCCGGAACTGGTGCCGCGCGGCTCGGACCTGACCGGGCCCGCGGCGTTCCGCTTCCTGTGGCAGGACTTCCTGCTGCCGCTGGGAGAAGCCATGCAGCCCGGTGTCCGAGCCGCGGTCAAGGCGTTCGCGCCGGACGTCGTGGTCTGCGACCAGCAGGCCATCGCGGGTGGCCTGGTCGCCGAGGAGCTGGGCCTGCCTTGGGTCACCTCGGCCACCACATCGGCCGAACTCGTGGACCCGTTGGCGGGTATGCCGAAGGTGAAGGCGTGGCTCGCCGAGCGGATCGACGCCCTGCGCGGCGGAGCCCCCGGACCGGACCCGAGGATGTCGCCGCACGGCATCCTCGCGTTCACCACGCGGGAACTGCTCGGCCCCGTCGACCTGCCGCACGACGACGTGTGGCTGGTCGGCCCCTCGATCGTGCCACGACCGTCCACAGCGGACTTCCCGTGGGAGTGGCTGACGGCGGACCAGCCCACCGTGCTGGTCACCCTCGGCACCGCGAACGCCGACGCGGGCCACCGGTTCCTCGCCCAAGCCGCGCAAGCGCTGGCGCGACTGGACGTCCGGGCGGTGGTGGTGGACCCGGACGGTTCGCTGAGCGAAGTGGGCGACAACGTGCTGGTGCGCAGCCACGTTCCGCAACTCGACCTACTCCCCCACGTCGACGCCGTCGTCTGCCACGCGGGCCACAACACCGTGTGCGAGGCGCTGTGGCACGGTGTTCCCCTGGTCGTCGCGCCTATTCGCGACGACCAGCCCATCGTCGCGGGCCAGGTGGTCGACGCGGGCGCGGGCGTGCGGGTGCGCTTCTCCCGCGCCACCTCGACCCACGTGACCGACGCCGTCACCGCCGTGCTCGACGACGCGAACGGCCACCGCAAGGCCGCCGCGCTGGTCGGCGACTCGTTTCGCGCGGCAGGCGGCGCGACCCGCGCCGCCGACCACCTCGAGAAGGTGTGAGGACCCCGATGTCCGGATCTTTCGGCACGCTGCTGTCGTACGCGAGACCACATCGTGCGGTGCTGTTGTCGACACTCGCGCTGACGCTGCTGGCCAGCGCGTGCGGCCTCGCGCAACCGCTGGTGGCGCAGGACGTGCTGACCGCGCTCGGCACCGGCGAAGGCGTCGCCGGACCCATCGCGATCCTCACCGCGCTGCTGCTGGCCGGGGCCGCGCTGACCGGCGCGACGGCGTGGCTCCAGCAGCGGACGTCGGAGAGCGTCGTGCGGGACGTGCGGCGCGGCCTGGTGTTCCGGCTGATTCGGCTGCGGGTGCCGGAACTGGACCGGCGGCCGCCGGGCGACCTGATCGCCAGGGTCACGTCGGACAGCACGCTGCTCCAGAGCGCGGCCACCGAAGGTCTGATCATGGTGGTCAACGGGGCGCTGACGCTGGTCGGCGCGATCGTGCTGATGGGCACGCTGCACCTCGAGCTGCTCGGCGTGACGATGCTGGTGCTGGTGGCCGTGGCGACGGTCCTGACCATCGTGCTGCCGCGCATCCGCCAGGCCGTGGCGCGGGCGCAGGAGTCCGTCGGCGCGATCGGCGCGACGCTCGACCGCACGCTGGGGGCGGCGCGGACCGTGAAGGCGAACGGCGCCGAGGACCGCGAGACGGCGCTGGCCGAGGACGCCATCGAGCACGCCTACCGGGCGGGGCTGGTCGGCGCGCGGTACGCGGCCGTCGTGAGCGTCGTGTCCGGTGCCTCGATCCAGGGCGCGTTCCTGGCCGTGCTCGGTTTCGGCGGGATGCTGGTGGCCTCCGGCGACCTGTCCGTCGCCTCGCTGATCGCGTTCCTGCTGTACGTGTTCTTCCTGGCCGGACCGCTGGCTTCCCTGGTCGGCGGCGCGAGCAAGATGCAGCAGGGCCTGGGCGCGGTCGGCCGGATCCAGGAGGTCCGCGGGATGCCGATCGAGGATGACGTGGCCGCGCTCGTGGCGCTGCCCGACGACGTGCCGCCGCCCGCGATCGAACTGCGCGACGTGCACTTCTCCTACCCCGGCCGCACCCCCGCGCTGAAGGGCGTCTCGTTCACCGTCCCCGGTGGCACGCAGACCGCGCTGGTGGGGCTGTCCGGCGCGGGCAAGACCACCATGTTCGCCCTGCTCCAGCGTTTCTACGACCCGGCCGACGGCACGGTCCTCGTGGGCGGCCAGGACGTCGCGACGCTGACCCGCGCCGAGGTGCGCCGCCGGATCGCCTACGTCGAGCAGGACGCGCCCGCGATGGCGGGCACCATCCGCGACAACCTCCTCTATGCCGCCCCCGAGGCTGGTCCGGACGACATCGCCGAGGCACTGCGCGTGACATGCCTAGACCAACTGGTCGACGGCCTGGCCCAGGGCCTGGACACCCCCGTCGGCCCGCGCGGCGTGACACTGTCGGGAGGTGAACGGCAGCGGCTGGCCATCGCCAGGGCACTGCTGCGCAAACCGCAGGTGCTGCTGCTGGACGAGGCCACCGCGCAGTTGGACGCCCGCAACGAGCAGGCGCTGCGCGACGCCGTGGCGCAGGCCGCCCGGCGGTGCACGGTGATCCTGATCGCGCACCGGCTGTCCACGGTGACCGAGGTCGACCAGATCGTGGTGCTGGAACACGGACTGGTGCGGGCGAGGGGCACGCACCGCTCCCTGGTGGACGACGACGACCTGTACCGGGAATTGGCGTCGACCCAACTGCTTGCCGATGCTATGGAATAGTCGGGTAGTGGCCGTACGCAAACCGCTCGTACTCGCGATCTGCTGCATGAGCCTGTTCATCGTCGGGCTGGACGCGACGATCGTGAACCTGGCACTGCCCTCGATCCGCCGTGAACTGGGCGCGTCGGTGACCGGTCTCCAGTGGACCGTCGACGCGTACACGCTCGTGCTCGCGGCACTGCTGGTGCTGTCCGGCTCCACGGCGGACCGCCTGGGCAGGCGGCGGACGTTCCAGGTGGGCTTGGTGCTGTTCAGCGTCGGGTCGCTGCTGTGCAGCATCGCCCCCACCGTGGGCCTGCTGATCGCGTTCCGCATGGTGCAGGCGGCGGGCGGCTCGATGCTCAACCCGGTAGCCATGTCGATCATCACCAACACCTTCACCGAACGACGCGAGCGAGCGCGGGCGATCGGCGTGTGGGGCGGCGTGGTCGGCCTCAGCATGGCAGCGGGTCCCCTGGTAGGCGGCGCGCTCGTCGAAACGATCAGCTGGCGCTCGATCTTCTGGCTCAACGTGCCGGTAGGCATCCTGGCCGTGGTGCTGACCGCCCTGTTCGTCCCGGAATCGCGCGCCGACCGCCCCCGCAAACTCGACCCGGTCGGCCAACTGCTGGTCATCCTGATCCTCGCGGGCACGGTGTTCGGCATCATCGAGGGCCCTGAAACCGGCTGGGGCTCGCCCCTGATCGTCGGCTCGTTCGCCGTGGCCGCACTGTCCCTGATCACCCTGCTCCGCTACGAACCGCGACGCGAGGACCCGCTCCTGGAGTTGCGCTTCTTCCGCAGCGTCCCGTTCTCCGGCGCCACCGTGATCGCCGTGTGCGCGTTCGCGTCGCTGGGTGGCTTCCTGTTCCTCAACAGCATCTACCTTCAGGACACCCGAGGATTCTCCGCACTGCGCGCCGGCCTCCTGACCCTGCCGATGGCCGCCATGACAGCCGTGTTCGGACCCCTGTCCGGACGCATCGTCGGCGCCTGGGGCGCCCGCGTCCCACTGGTGATCGCGGGCATCGGTCTGACCACAGCGGGGCTGCTCCTCACCACCATCACCCCCACCACCCCGCTCCCGCTGCTGGTCAGCGCCTACGCCGCGTTCGGCATCGGCTTCGGCATGGTGAACGCACCCATCACCAACACCGCGGTTTCGGGCATGCCGGTGCAGCAGGCAGGGGTAGCCGCGGCCATCGCGTCCACCAGCCGCCAGGTCGGCGCCGCACTGGGCGTGGCCCTGATCGGCGCGTTCGCGGGCGGCGTGGTGGGCTGGTGGATCATCGCGGGCTGCGGCACGGCGGTGGCCGTCCTGGGTCTGGCCACCACAGGTCAGAGGGCGTTGAAGTCCGTGCTGTAGTGGATCTTCTGATCCGGGTGGGTGCGCGCCACGCGCAACATCGCCAGCCCGAGTTTCTCAGTGGTGGTGGTCGCCTTGGGCAGCATCCTGTTGAGCAGCGGGTAGGCCTTGCCGAACACCCCGTACATGACCCGCATCCACTGATGCGGCGACACGACCCCGTGCAACGGCTGAATGTAGGCAGGCCGAAACGCGTACCCGCGCAACGGCAGCGCGATCACGTCGTTCTCCGTCTTCCCCTTCACCCGAGCCCACATCGACCGTCCCTGCGCGGAACTGTCCGTCCCCGCACCCGACACGTAGATGAACGTGGAGCCCGGATTCACCTCGGCCAGCGTCCGCGCGGCGGCGAGCGTGAAGTCGTAGGTGATGCGCGTGTACTCCGGCTCCTTCATCCC
>Ga0307507_10010299_pt1 | contig 12126 bp, 16 predicted proteins | sample 7_EM_MG_FD_207223 | JGI IMG/M metagenome (GOLD analysis project Ga0307507, IMG submission 207223) | Populus trichocarpa ectomycorrhiza microbial communities from riparian zone in the Pacific Northwest, United States - 7_EM | ecosystem: Host-associated > Plants > Roots > Unclassified | place... | reverse complement strand
AGTCAGGAAATTTTATTTCAAGAAAAACGGTGATGATTTGGGGAAGCTATAAAGTATACAAAAGTGTATCAAATGGGGGTGGTGTATCATTCAGGGGTGGATGACTGTATTATATATTATATATGAGAATTTGTACCATAGCTACCCATCCGTTTGCCTCTGCAACCCCCAGAGACAACCGGAAATATTATTTCTTACCTTTTCTTGATCATGCGACTTCGATTTCAACATGAAGCCTAGTGAATTGTTGTTATCGACATTTTTATACCATAGTCATTATCCCTTGCATACGGTATATCAGACATTTAATTCTATTGGAACTCAAGCACGACGGACCTAGTGAAGCGCCGAGCCCCCAGGACTCGCGGATTCATTTTAGGGATTGGGTTGGAGGCGTAGCAAATGTCGATGCAGAGGACTTTCAACTCTGAGAAGAGAACCCTTATGGCCCAATAAATTGTACGTGATAGCAAAGTTACAGCAGATAATTCGTGCAGAACCAAGATAACGAAAGGTATATCGGATAGAGACGTGAACGTGGGAGAGGTCTGTAAATTTAATTCAAGCTATGCCAGTTTTGCAACCCATGATCCGCACTAATTTGTAAGCCAAGCTCAGCACCACGTTGGTCGGAAAGAAGAACAGAAAACGTACCAGTACCATCAGGTTCACCCAGACCGTACAGCATTTCCGTTGGATGAAACACGAGAGAGCTGGAACGTGGAATGAAGGGGGAGGGTAGACTTCGAGGGTGGCTTGTCAAGCCCGTGGAGATATTGAAGGCCGAAAGAGGTGTGGGCTTATCCAAGGGTTGGACAATTGTGCGTTGAGACCTCCAATACGCTGGGCTGATAGCAGAAGTTCTGCAGAGAAGTAACATTAATATAAAACTGTCTAATGCCACTTTAAACTGCACCTACGCAGCAAAGACGCTGGAATGAGGGTGGACGTCGAAAGCGGAGAGTCCTTGTTGATGAACATGCCACGATTGCGTGGGAGAATCAGAGCCACGTAGATCCCAGAGTTTCACCTGGCCATCCACGCTAGAGTACGGCAGGTTCAGTGACTCAAACCCCGAGTGGACACAGACACTGACCTTGCGGACAGGAACCCTCCACTTAGCTTCGGATGATACCGTACGTTTTGCACCCAAGATGTGTGATCAGAATAGGACCTCACTATGGCCTCATCGTCCTCAAGCCGACGGTCAAACACTTTGACGGCGCCATCAGCAAAACTCGCAATGAACGTTTGAGAAGAGCCAGGGTCCGAAGTTATGGATGTGACAGGACTCTCTGAGTTGGTTTCGAGGTCCTAAAATAAGTTGAGACTTCGTTGTTAGAAAAAAAAAATGTTGTCCTCACTAGGCCTTGGGTCTCAGTTTGTGCATCCCAAACCTTGATGACCCGGGAATCGCCTCCCACGAGTAAGATACCTGCTGACTGCTTCCAATCCATGATCACGCCGGTACCTTGTCGCAACTGGACGACTTCATTCAGACCTCGGAAGGCGCTGACCATTTGTAAAGGTCCCTGTTCCAAGGTTGGATCATAATTCCGATACATACGTACGATGCCATCAGCTATCAAACATGAGAATGTGAGGGGTTACGCATGAATAAAAAAGACGCACCAGAACCAGTTAAAATGAGACCACCTACATCCTGGTTGATGATGTGGAGTGACGTAATGCTCGTACCTCTAGGGTTGCCATTGCAGAAGTAGTTGAGACGCTTCTTTGCTAGCCAATCCCAGACACTGACGATTTCGTTAGCAAATTGCAAACACATTGGAACACGATGAATATGAACCTGATCATGTCGCTCTCATTTGCGACGACGAGATGTTGATCATAGGAGTGGAATGCCATAGTCAAGGGATACCCCTGGACTTGGAAAGTCGCCACTGTTTTATCCCATCTTCCCTTTTCTGTATATCATGATAAGACAAGAATGTAATGAACCCAACTAATTCATTTACCGGCTGCCTGAGCATGTGAGTCTGTCTGTTCGCAAATCCGCTCGTTCCTCTGTTGTCTCCAGACTTGGTAGTTGTATTGAATGCTTCCAGGCTCGTCACTCTCAGTTTGCTATGAAACCAAAGTATCTTTTTTTAGCTAGAATTTGATAGATAATTGAATACGCACTCTCATTTGAGGCTCCTTGAAATACTCGCAGCACCAATCAAAGTACGTGCTCTTCAGCGGCAGAACATCCCTTATGCCAGCACCAGTCCCAAGGCCTAGAATTACGCTCGAACTCGTTGAATCCATCGAGAAAGTACTATTGCTCGGGCTAGGCATCGAACCGCCAGCCGCATGACGATGCCTGTTTGAATGCGCACTAGATCTTCGCCTTGCGCGGAGTCGCTCCATGTCCTCCTCTATCAACGCCTCCATGACATCACAGGGCAAGAAATCTATCACAGTATGGCTTTGCATATCATGTGAGCCTCGGGTTGGAGAAGGAGTTCTCCTATATGCCCCTCCATGACCATGGCCGTAACCTCCCTGTGGAGTGGCGGGACGTGAGTAAGGTGACGCATATTGTGCTACATTGAGATTGGGTGAAGGCGGACGCGAGATGTCTGCAACTTCGGGCTGGAAATGAACGTGAGTGGAAATGGTAGGTGACGCTCGTCCGTCGTCGGATGAAGATGGGAAAGCGATACCATTCGCCAGGGATTTCAGGGCGTTGGCAAAGGATGAGGTTCGACGAACGGTGTTTGATACTCCACTAGATATGGTGCTTGTCATGGTGTCACTTCGACTGAGACCGGGTCGATCCCCAACAATGGGTGAGGGGGGTGAATGACTGTATGGTGGAGAAGATTGTTGCAGAGAGGTAACCCTCAACCTCGCTGGGCCAAGCTGAGGAGATGCACGGCGATCAACAGGTGCCGTAGGAGGGATATTCAATGAGGTTGCCTCCAAGCGCGTGAAGGGTGATTCAAGGAGGAGTGCCATGATATAGTCCACAATAGTTTGCGCATTTGTCGCGACTTCTTGATACGGATCGACAGACAAGTCCAAAAGCACCACAAAGATAGTGAAGAATGACGATAAAAGGACACGATTCTCTTCCCTTAAAAGCTCATCATCCCCAAACCCATCTAACCATTCCACCACAGCTTGATTCGTAAGGTCCTCGTCATGCAAAGGCGAATGATGATGTCCACTCGTGGAAGCTCTCCATTTCCGATCTTCTTCCCAATAAATCCAAGCGCAGACGACGAAGTATCCCCGCCACTCTTTAACTAAGCAGCTGATGACAACGAGTAATTCCTTTCTGCACATGGGACTCGCGTCGTCCTTGATGGCAAGCGTGGCACCAGTAGCGACAGCCACCTCCATCCTGAAATGAACGCGTTCCTCCAATTGAAACATCGTCCCCGACCCTCCACCACCCTGCTTGTTTGCGTCTATAGCGCCACTAGCACCCATAAACGTTCCAAGGGCGTAGAGCGCAGCAGATCGCACTTCTGCAGAGTCATCCGATAGCATTTCGATCAGTTTATCCTGAGTCCCTCGGTCCACTCCATACACCTTGATATCATCGTTCGCGTCCCACATCTGAGCAATGCACAACGCAGTCCACTGCCTCAACAAAAAATCTGCCTCTTCCAATCTCTCGTAACAGTTGTCGAACACCCGCTCAGACCAACAGGCGCTTTGTCCCTGGTAAAAATCACGAGAGATTGCTGCGAGTATGAATGAACACATTGCTTTGTGCTCTGAACTGTTCGGCAGGACATCTTCGTTCCTAAGCCCAAGTACATTGGCGAAGTACTTGTAACCCTGCGTATTGAACAAGTCTGTTTGCACCGTCGGGTCCACAGCGAGAATCCTTGCCCAAATGAATATCAACACTGGGCGTAAATCCTGGCCTGCAGCCTGGAGCAGCTTTGATATGTAGGGGAATATGCCGATGGTAAGCACTAGATGCACTGCCCATGGTCCTAGATCAACGAATTGGGATAAGAGGATGAGGGCTCTCAGTCTGTGCGGCTGGGAGAGAAGAACCTGAAGAACGATGGGGAGCTGGTCTGGTGGTTTACGTGGCACGAGATGGTTTTCTGAATGCCCATCGTACTCGTTCAGGGTGCCATTAGCTGATTCCCCTTGCGAAGGTGAAGGGTACCTGTCATTCGGAGGTGGAAGAGACATTGGCCCACGTCTGGTTAGCGCAGAGCCGCCTCTGGAGATCCAAACTTCGAATGCGGTGAGTTGATCAGCAAAGAATTTGCTAGGGACGTAGACATAGGGCTTGTCACCCGGTTTGGCGGAACTTGCAGCATTAGGGTCTTGACGCACTGTTTGGCCAATGCGGCCGGGTCTGGTTCCCACTGTGGAGAGGGAGAGGGAGCCGTTGGGGTTTGCTACGTTACTGGCGCTCTTGGATAAGAGATCCGGTAATTGTCGCAAGCACGTATCTACCGCCAAATCCCACGTGGCCCACAGTGGATGTGTGTTGGTTGGGGGAAGAGGAGGGAAGGTGTGCGGAGTGCAGTGATAGTTCTTCATGATTCTTTCAGCGAGGAGGAAGTTTCGGAAAAGGGAGGCGATCAGTAAGTCGCAGCGATAAAGTTTCGTGAAGATATCACGAGAAAATGTAGTCCATGCAATGGTATCAGTAATTGCGGTAAATATCCAATTGAGTTCTCCCAGAGGGGTGCGTCGGTCTTTGAGATCACCTGGAAGCTGCAGGACCATATCAGCAGTAATGTTATTGGGGAGCTGGTGATTCATGATGAAATATCTGAGTGCGATGTCAATGGGTGAGGTGAGACAAGATGTAAAAACGTCTGCTGGTAATTCTGGGCATGAAGGAAGTTGTTCGTTTGCACCACACGCTGCCAGTTGGAGTGAATTGATCATGGGCTGAGCGCCATCAGGATACCCCCCCTGCATCATGTTAACTTCGTCGTCCTTTCGCTCAGCAAACATGTTGAAATTCTGCAAAAGATGGCCAGCAGCAGAACAATCCCAGATATAAACTCCGGGAGACCCTAGCCAAGCCTGAACCTCTTGTAGTGACACAGGAATGTATTGCGTGTAATTCCTGTTGAAACACCACAATTCCCCGCTCGCTGTCGATTTGGGAACGCCGTGGCCATTGTAGTAAAATAAAACTGCATCATCTTTTGCTTGCTTTCGTAGGGTTTGACAAAATCGACGAAGATCTTCTAGAGATGAATCTAAGATGAGTTTGTAGGCGATCTTGAGGCTGAGTCCTTAGAATTGGTGCTGCAAATTGGTGCCAATCGCCTCAAGCGCCTTGTGGGTTGGCAACGTATGAGGGTCGACCCAACATTCTAGATTCGCACAGGGGTTGGTTTTAATTATGTCGGGTGGGTCTACGTCGATGTTAAGGCACAGTACGAGGGCGGCATTGGCAGTTTTAAGTTTTCCCGGCGCGGAACCACGCCATGGAATAGGCTTTTGCGACCATGATGGACCTGGTGTCGGGTTGCCGCAGGTAAGATGTCGTTTGGCGGACCAATAAGGTATCGGAGGAGCTGGATCGGGGAAGGTATCGATTGGACCGTTGACTCGTCCGTCGCTTCTGCTGCTAGTCGCGTCTCTCCGTTGCCGCGTTTGAGAGGTCGGATTGGAACAGGACCCTGACCTGTAGTCTCTCTCTGTGTCTGAATCTGAGCTATGAGCCCTTCGAGAGCCTGGGGCTCTGGCCCAAGGGCCAGCACCTGATATCTACTTAGCTCCGTCATCCCAGCGACGTTGAAAGCAGCTCACCTGTCGCAAACAGAGGAGCCCTGCGTGGGGGTGTGGTTTGCTGTGCAAACATTCTTAACCCTCTTGAATGCTACCACCTCAAGCTCCGTCCACGATGTCTGCAAAAAAGCTAAGTGTCATATACGTTTGAGATGAACAGCCACCAAGCTCACAATCGGGTTGATTGGCTTCAATAGTTGACAGTAGAATGCGTTACAAATATCTGGATGGTAGACTGCTCGGGGGCATGGAAGATGGTGTTGAAGTTGAGCTCGTTGTGACTGAGTTCGATTGACGGAAGCGCAAGGGCCCGCCACTGTTGACAAACGCGTGCCCAGCCCTATCAGGCCTGTTTACCTTCGGTAATCCTTGCATAATCCCCTATGTTCTTTCCCTAGTCGTCGAGCTTTCAACACCTCTTCGTTATCGACTTTGTCGACGAAACGCTCTTTAATTACAGAGGATAACACTTTTGAAACATGGATCCTCCTTTAGGTACCATCGTCACTATTCCTCAAGGACGCGGTGTTGTTCGTTTCATTGGCCCGACATCGTTCGCTATTGGAAAATGGGTCGGCGTAGAGTTGTACGAACCCAATGGCAAGAACGACGGCTCCGTCAATGGCATCCATTACTTTACATGCAAGATGAACTACGGTGTATTCATTCGGCAGAGTCAAATCAAAGGAGTTCATGGTTCAGAGCTCGATGCGGGCCCTAGCACGGTACGAATCTGCTCCGAAATTGGAAAGTATGTAAATTGAAGCTTTGCTAGGTGCCGAAACCTCTACCTCCCACAATTCGTCCGACTGTGGGTCACCAACGGACACCAAGCGCGTCAGGATTATTACGGGCAAATTCTTTTCGCAGCCCCCCATCTTCCAACCCATCTTCCAACCCCTCTCCACGGTCTGCAAGTCCTGTAAAACCAGTAGCGGCCCCAGTACCCACAACCTTGCTGACAACACCAGCAGGGCTGGGCTCGCGACTTGCAAAGCCACCACCAGCTTCACCCACGAAGCGAACGCCTCCACTTTCCCTACAACCGCGCAGATCATTGGCATTTCGATCAGCCTCGCAGGAGACTCCTACCTCGGCGTCACGCCAGTCTCCACCAAACATCCTGTCACCAAATGGCACTGCTCCCAGAACATCATCACCACTCACTTTACCACCCCGACAAGCCTCACCACCGCCACAACCACCCTCATTATCTCATCTAGGTGCAACACCAGCAAATGGACGACCACCGTCTAGGGCTGCCTCACCCCTAGGAACGCCACCTGCCGATGAACAAGAACTTCAAGAACTGCGAGCTAAAGTTCGTGTCCTCGAAGCCAAACGCACTGATGACGCCCGACATGTTCGCGAACTCGAGACACGGCTCTCAGAAGCCGAATTATTTGTCGCCCTTCGTCCAAAACTCCAGGCCAAGCTCAATTCGCTGCAAACAGAATTAATAGCCACGAGGAGAGAACTCGCTGATTCATTGCAGCTCTCCCAACTTTCTGATACGCGGGTGGCAGATGCACAGGAGCACTTGGAGATGGCCATGTTGGATAGGGAGGTCGCAGAAGAAAGGGCAGAGCTTGCGGAAACGGAATTAGAAGAGGTTAAGGAGAAGTTGGCAGTGTTGGAAGTTGAGAACGGGGTGCTAAAGGCGGGAGGAGGTACTAGTGAATCAAGCGATGATACTGCTAAATCATCAATGGCGTACATCCAGCTTGAGAAACACAACGAACGTTTGAAAGAGGCGCTAATCAAGCTTCGAGACTTGTCACAAGAAACAGAACAGGAGCAGAGTAGGCGGATTTCTGAGATGGAAAAGGACATTGTTGGGATTGACGAACTCCAATGTCAGTCACCTTCTTCCGTGTCACCTACAACGCTTATCCTGTGGCGCAGCACAATATGAGGAATCCTTGATCAAACTGTCCAATGCGGAAACTCAAATCGAAGACCTGAAAATGCAGTTAGACGATGCCTTGGGTGCCGAAGAGATGCTTGTCCAATTGACGGAGCGCAATCTAATGCTGGGCGAGGTAAGTCAAGTATAGGCACTCCCGAATTGCGCTAATGCTTTATTCATTCAAGAAAATCGAAGAGATGCGCATCACAATCGAAGACCTCGAGGCCCTCAAAGAGCTGAATGATGAGCTCGAGGAGAATCATATGGAGACAGAGAAACAACTCCATGAAGATCTTGGTATGTCATGGCGTTGCCTTTCATCCCTCTCACAGTTCATCTCTGTACAGACCACAAGGACATGCAAATCCGCGAACATGTTCAAAGAATAGAAACCTTGGAAGAAACTTGTCTGGACCTCGAAAACACCATCAATCAGTTCAGGGAACTCGTTATGCAGCTCCAGAGGTGCACCTTTTCTACCCCGGTCGTCTCATCATCTTAAATGCTCTTTCTTTTGTCTTTAAGTGATCTTGATAGCCTACGGGCCCAAACACAGTCCGCACAGTCTGAATCAGATAGAGCAGCCTCCCAGACAGCCGCTATGATGTCGCTCAACCTCAAGTTACAATCATCTGCTTCCAAGAACCAAGCTAGGAGTATAGATTTGGAACTAGCGAAGTGGGAAGCTAAAGAACACAAAGAGATGTTGGAGATTGTCCAGGTTTCGATTTTGTTCCCTCTCAATCCCAATTCTCTTTGACTGACAGAACAATACAGCCATATTTGCCGCAAATCTATGTTGAATCCGACAATGACGCCACTAGGTGTTACATGTTCTTCCAGCGGATGGCAGCCAAAGTGGATTTGATCAATACGGTCGTTACGCAAGCTCATGGATTGCCCGACGCTCTCAACGGTCCTGTTTCCGAGGCACTTGTTGGCATATGCGAGGTAAGTCCCTTTGTTTTCCATATTACTTTGTTAATCCGTTTCATAGATGAGAGGCCGTGTCTCCGGCCTGTCAACGCTCTGCAAGCGCTTTGCAGCGATCCTTCGCAAATGTGATGTCGAGACTTTCCTTAACATCGGCCGGCTCTACCCAGAAATCGCCCCCCTCGAAAAGCGAATCGATATGCATATTGGTTTGCTTCGCCGCGATGACTTCAAGGAAGGAGAGTGTGTTAACGACATTGTCAAGTACGACTTTCAACCCCTCGTCCGTTTTTGAGGTGCTAACCCACTTTGCTAACTAGGATCCAAGCGCAATTTGACCATGTGGCGGAAACCTACTTTGATGGTTTCGATTATGATCTGGCAGAACGCGAACTGGGATATCTTATGGCATTGGATCTGGACCTGGACATGTGCTCTGCGTCTTTGCGTTTGACGAAAACGGTTGTGGAGGCTACCATCAACGACAAAGGTGCGTGCCATATAATTAAGATGCTGATAGTAGCTAATGCGTCGCTACAGACGTAGAGTTCGACATGGGAGGCTACGATATCAACCTGGAACTGTTCGAGCCGTTGTTGAAACTCCTCGAACAGTGCAAGGGTGCTAAAACGCTGTCCAAGTCAGCTTCTTTTACCTTGACCACGCTCTATAATTCTGACTCTGGCACAGGAAACTTACGAAACGACTCGAAGACCTGATTCAGGATTCAACAGCTTTGAAAGCTCATCTCATTCCTCAGATGAAAGCCCTAAGCGATCATGTTGCAGACCTTGTAAACTTTGGCTTTTCGGTATGTGTCCTTTTTGTGTTGAAGTACCCTCCATTGTTTCTGACGCGAATCATCTAGTTGGCTCAAGGCCTCATGCCGCATCTCGGTGACGCCCGCGGTGCAAAGTCTGCTTTCCAATTGACGACCGTCCTTGGCATCGTCAAGCAGACTGCGACATCTACTGTGGCGAAAGATATGAAGCCAGGTGCATCGACATGGGAAGCTGTTGGCGGTTCTATTACGCATCTCACTGATGAAGGTAGCAAGCTACTGCCACTTGTCCTGGAAAACGAGAACGTTTTGAAGAGTGCGTTTTTTTTTTGTTGCTAGTCCCGTCCATGATTCTGATAGCGCTTTCAGTTACCGGCGTGGCACCCTGGGTAACAAGGATTGCTGAGGTCAAAGCGGCGCTGGCAGTCAACATCGAAGCAGAACGGAAAGTAGCCTCTCTCAACGATGAGATGCAAGGCTTGGTGCGCACTTTGCGTGCTAAGGACCAGAACATTCAAGAGGCTACAGTCAAAATCGAGCTTATGGAGAGGCGCATGGAGACCGTCAAGAAGCAGGCCGATACCATTGTTGACCTTGAGACAGAGATAAACAAAGGCAAGAAACAGGAGAGAGCCTATGAAGAAGCAATTGAGCAGTTACAGGCGGACATCGATGCCATTGAGCAGGAGAATGCGAGGTTGAAGAGCTTGAGTGCTGGACAGGAACGGCAGCGTATGCTGATATTGTTTTCGTTTTGATGGTTCATTGCTGATTTGATGGTTTTGCAGAAATTGGAACCCAACCTGTCGAAACGGAAAACGTGCCGATTGAAGGTAGCCTAGAAACGTCATACCTTTTGGACCAGGTAACTACCTCCTGTCACTTCTTTTTTATCAGCCTAATGTTTTCCCATAGGTTGAAGCCCTCCGTGGAACTGTTCGGTATCTCAGAACAGAAAATTCTTTCCTCAAAGGCCAAGACTTGCTCCGGGAAATAGAGTCCCTTTCTCCGCTGCCACAGCCCATCTCAAGGATGCCGCCAACTCCTCCTCTCGATCCGTCAGGGAACTCGGATACGGACGACTCTGATTCCGAGATTAACGATTCACCACCAACACTGCGAACATTGACCACAGAAACAAAGATGCTGTATCGTGATGTCATCAAATTCTCGTCTTCCCCACGGGTTGTCGACCTTTCTGCTCTGAATGCCAAGCGAGCAGAGGCGAAAGGAGGGAAAGTGTGGTTGCCGAAGAAGAAAAGCCCTTCACATCAGATTTGGGAGCGCAAGGCGGAGGCGGAACGGCTGAACAGACGAGTTCATGGATTGTTGGAGAGAGCCAGCGCTATCAGGGCACTTTAGGTCTCCGGATCCCAATTGCATTGCATTCTATATGTATACCTTCCTACCTACAGCATTAGTATATACCCTACATGTCAAACGGTATCTATCCATGGTAATTATTCTTCACTCATAATGGGAGTCAGAATTCGCCAAAACGGGGTGATCGCCGAAGAATGCAGTCGGGATCACAAGTTACCGCCATACAGAAACGCGACACTCATCGACAGCTGACGACTGCCAGCCAGCAACATCTTTCAGGAATTCAATCACATTCATTAAGACGCACCGGAAGGGTTCGAGCTTGACGCTCTCCAAGACAATGGTCAGGGCTGATTCGACTGCAAATGACTTCGTGAGTTCGTCTTAAGTGGTATTCAAACCTGCAATTATTCAAGAAACTCTCAGCAGCCGGTCGACAAAAAGGAGACAACATCCAGGAAGAAGAAAGCCGCACAGAAGAAGAAGGATGTCACCACGGGCATCTGGCCATGTAAAATTAATGGATGCAACAAACAGTTCGCTCGCGAAGCAGATCTCAAGCGACACCAGAGGACGACAAAACTGCATTCTATGCCTGGTTTGTTCGTCCCAACCTCCAACGCCGCGCGATTCCCTTGTATGCTAACGCCGTTGTTCCCTCTAGTGCGTGTCCACAATGTGATGCAACCTTTACACGAGTTCGTCGTTCTTACTCTGGACCGTTGGTGAAATGACTCATTCTTGTGCAGACGGATGCACAGAGGAGACACCAGAAATCTAGGTGCGACTTTCAAGATTCCTGCAAACATGTGTTGAGGGACGTCTCTTTGCATTTGCAGGCATAATGGTGTCGTCATCGAATCCCCCGGGCAGGAGAAAACCGACGGAACCGAGGAAGCCTCCTCAAGCAACCAATCTCGAAGCAGGAGTGGGACCCCTTCACGGAAAGGAAAAGAAAAGGCAACAGGCATTCCGGTCGAAACACATCAGGGCACACCGAATGTTGGTGGTCCTTCTAGTTATTATCGTTCACATACTGCTACCATGAGTACGTCCCAAGCAGCTCTTGTCACCGTCGCTTCTTACCGTTTTGTGGTACAGCTTATGTCCCTCCACAACCACGATATCCCCCAATTGGCTTACCAACATCTTCAGCAAGGACAACACCGAACTGGGTCTACCCCCACAACGCACCAAACCTCCTGGTCCCTATGAGCTATTCATACCCACCGCCCCAGAATGTATATTATACACCCTCTCCGCACTATCGAACCAATGGGAGTTACCCTCCGCTGCCGTCATCGTCCACCCACCCACCAACAGCGAACAACATGAGCGCATCCTCATCAAATGGCAGTCCCATCAGCCCAGAAACCTCTTCCCCAGATCCCATGTCGACTTCTAATTCCAGCTGTAGCTCTAATTTATCAACGATGGAACATTGTCTTTC
>Ga0307507_10010298_pt1 | contig 12127 bp, 11 predicted proteins | sample 7_EM_MG_FD_207223 | JGI IMG/M metagenome (GOLD analysis project Ga0307507, IMG submission 207223) | Populus trichocarpa ectomycorrhiza microbial communities from riparian zone in the Pacific Northwest, United States - 7_EM | ecosystem: Host-associated > Plants > Roots > Unclassified | place... | reverse complement strand
CAATCCCATTGGTCCTAGTAGACCCTGACAAAAACAAACTACAACAGGTTAGTGACTGAAACAATGTATGAACATGTACTCTTGGCAACATTGCAGCTTGCAAACAACAAAAATGCTAAAACTGCAATTGATTGGAATAAAACCTAAATCTAGAGAAGAGAATGCTATAAATCAGCAATTAATTCACACAACAAGATCAATCCATACTGCAAAACCAATCCCAGTTGTAACCATGCTCATGATAATACATTAAATCCCCCCTCCCCCCAATAAAAAAACCCTTTGGTTGCTGATTTGGAACCACCATCGACACACCAAATAGAAAATTAAAGAATTTCAATGATGAATACAGTTAGCAAATTATAAAGATTGAAATTTAATTTTTCAATTTACAGTTGATACTCTTGACTACGGATACTGACTATATATACTGACAACAGCACAAGTCAAATGTATAAACCATTGGCATTTCAAATTGACTCCATCCAAAGTTATCGATAAAATCTCAAACTTCTGACTATAGGCCTGAGATTGAGAGCCACGGAAATAACTCAACATATATTCATTCTGGAAAGTGCATAAAAGATGTAAACTACCTACTTAACATTTTCTTCTCAATTTCAAAAAACAATTTGAAGATTATATGATGGAAAAGAACCTCAACAGAAAGATATTCAAATATAGAGATCATTAATATTTTGATTACATAAGCAGATCTACCAAAGAGGCAATAAGTAATAGTAAAGGCAACTACACAGCAACATCCATAACTCAAAGTTTTACAACATCCTTTCTGCAAATTTAGGAGGAGGGCAGGCAGGAGAGGTAAACAAGGCAGACGTAGCATAAGAATAAGATGGTGCTAACAAAATATACTACTAATATTTCCTATCTTCTGCAATTATGAAACAGGATAATTGCTCTGTTAATAAACCTAATTTACAACTTTCTCAATCAAGTCCATGGACTTTTATTTTTTTTTCATTTGAGTACACCAATCTTTTCAGAACCTCCAATCAAGTACCTCCATCTACTTTCTGTCAACTGCTTAGTTATTTGATGATAGGTCCTGTGGCCTTGAACTGTTGTTGGTACACAAACTTTCACTTTGTCTCAATTGAGTATATAGACTTTAATCTTTCTTATTTTGATACACCAACTTTTTTTATAATGACAATTAATTACTTTTGCCAATTTTTCATTTTCTAATGTGGTTTTTTTTAGTACAAGTACCCTCCATGCTGATATTGTATTTAATGACAAAAAATGTTTTAAATTAAATAAATCCTTTTAATTAACGATAAGCTATCTAACTTCTACACTGAGGTTAAAAGGTATTTTATGATTAATCAAAACTAATAAAAAAATTATTAGTACAATTCAAATATTTATTATTTTAATAAGAGAAATGGAAAATCATATGATTGAAAAATAAATAGGATAAAACAATGGATTATTGTAAAAGTACCCAATTGGAACAATCGAAAAGGTCAGTATACCAAAATGAAACCTAATATAATATAGTTCATGTACTTGATTGAAAAAATTGCAAGTTGGTGGACCAACATTGCAATTTTCCTTTACTAACAGTCAAAGGACACATAAGCAGAAAACATAGCAATTAACAGAGTTAGATGGGAGTACATGATTGGAAGTTTTAAAAAAGTTGGTGTACTTCTTCGGAAAAAAAAAAAACTAAAGGCCATGTACTCAATGTAGAAAAAGTGTAGAATTGGTGTTCTAATAATGTAAGTGTCACTTTATGAAACTAACCCATGTAATGTCTGCAATTGGAAGGGCACACTGTTTACATATATTTTACTAGCAAATCAAATAAGTTTCATAAAAAAATCAAGCTCAGTTTTAATACCCTGATAAATTCACCATGAAAGTAATGGAGACTAATCCATTATATATATGCAGTCAAGTTTTGTTGTTCAGGCACTAGAAACACTAAAAGAAGCTAGTGAAAATGTAAACTCTACTCAAAATTGTCATTGGTTAATGTTTCCATAAAACAAGGAGAAATAAGAAGCTGAATTTTACCTTGCACAAATTCTCAACATCAGCAGAAACAATGCCAATAACATCGATCCCAAGTCTTCGCAAACACTTACGGAGCCTCTGCAAATGGATAAGAGGACAAGGGGAGAAATGAAATTATCATAAAGATAGTTAGCATTTAGGTCCAAAGCCTGAAATAAGATATGGCCACGTTGGCTGTCATCCATTGGTCTAATAACTTATATCCTTGTTAGAAAAATCATTAACCTCTCATGCTTATCCAGAGCATTTTCCACTTAAGATATGGCATGCCTTAAGCCATCTTATTGTTACTTAATTAGTTCATGCTATCTCAGCAAAACACAATTCTGAATGGCTTAGAACTAAACTAACACATGCTTTATCTTTTCTTCGATTTTACCATCTAATTGATTTTGATCACCCATGAAATAATAAGACAAAATTGAGTAAACTGGGCTTTGTAAGGAGGAACCCTTTCCCTCAGCCTTGACAATTGAATCTTATTCCCCATCAATCATACAAATCAATACAGAGGAAGTGTTCAGATCAATAAATGATTCAGTATGCCACTTTTCCTCCAATGCATATTTCCAAGGATACAAAACAACTTCAAAAATTTATTATGCCTGAACAGCTTGAATATTATCTCAGCATAGGGAATTTACATCTTGAATTACATTTAGCTTTATGATAAACCATAATCATAGATATCAATGCCCTCGATAAGAAGTTTCCAGGAAAACCATTGCAATTAACTTCAAATTTAGAAAAAAGGATGATTTATAGAGAGGGAGAGAGAGCTACCTTCCAAACCACATCTCTTTTTGCAGTGCCAACCATACATGGGTGATGCGAACAGAATATGACTTGTGTAGATACACTTGGAGAAGCAGCCAGAGTTGCACATGATATTACTGCTAAAGCCTTCACTAATACCTCAACAGATGGAAGAAATGCAACTTGGGCGTCCAATGAATTATCTGAATCACTACAGACACATGTAATAAGATTCCATATGCATGGTAGGATGGGGGAACATTAATGTAAGAAAACTAGAACAAGAAAAATGCATCTGAATTTGAATCACCTATAATTGTAGTGAAAAGATATCAAGTCAATTGATTGACATTCAAAGTGCATGTTTTCATTTAGTATGTGTTACCAAAAGTAAGTTGAGCAACATTTGTGACAATCAGCATTTAAATAGAATAATCATAAAGGGTTCACCACACATCACAGTTATCACTCTCACTTTGGCCACCAGAAACCAAAAGGGTTAAGAAGGTTGTTCAGCTTAAGAGTTACCTTGTCCCCAAAAGAGAGAGTCTCTCTCCAACTACTGAAAGAAAATTTGTGAACTCCAGTAAAAGAAGTTCAGATAACAACGGGATAGCAGTAATTATCTTTCTGGTAGCAACATATGACATCTTTCTAACATCCCAACTTGGATGGCATAGTAAGAAGACCATCAACTGCACCCAATCAATAAGCAGTTAGTCACGTACTCTAATCAGCTGAAGGAATTTTGTGCAGCACTACAAAGCAGTACCTGGAACAGTAATTTCACTGAAAAAGCTTCCAACACCCTGCAAGAAAATAAAAGGGTCATTTAAAAAAAAATACAAGCTATGATAGAGAATGTGGAGTGCAAATGAAGATGAACCTGCGTGAATGTTCCACTAGCAGCACCTCAAGAAGATCAACACATGCCATGCAATCCTCATTCGACAATTTTGAGGCCTGCGGGCCACCATATGTGAAATTAAAAAAAAAAAAACAACATGAAACATTAAGGAAAAAGGAGGATAAAAAACAGAGTCAGTGAAAAGTTACCAAAGAAATTGGAACAAGGGAAGGTTCATTTTGAGATATGAAAGACCATATCTTTTCCTTTGCTAGAGTCTCCTCTGAGAAACAATGAAGGAAAGAAAGGGAAAATCAACTAAAAGATAATAAAATCAGAAGCCAAAGTAACATGAATGCAGAAAGGAATACTTTATTTCTTATCAATGACAACAAGATAAAAGAATAAAACAACTGTACAAGTAATACAACATGAATGGAGATAAGGACCACGTAAAGCTGTCTCTTATCAATGAAAACAAGAGAAATGAATAGAATAATTGTATGAGTACTAGCAGTAATTATGAAAACCTGTTTTGATATCTGTAGAAGCTATCTTCCCAACAACAAGCAAAGCATATACCCCATCCAATCGCTGCACTGCTTTGGTGAAACCAGTTTTTACAAGTTGAACAAGTGGTCCAAACAAAGATGATATCTGAAATGCAGCATCAATAAGTTTCATTTACGTGATGGAAACATCATCTTGGAGAGGGATGACAATAATTGACCAAAGTTACCTGTAAAACAGCATCAGCATTTTTACATATGACCTGAAGACATCGAAGATGCCCTCTTCTCAAAACTTCCTTCTCTTTAAGGCCAGCAGCAATAAAAGAAACTAAATCCAGTTGGACAGAATCGGCGGAGCGTGCTGCCCAAGAAGCAATGGCTGACAAAATTGCAAGCTTTACCTCTTCGTTTCCTGAAAATCAACCATTAGAGATGAATGAGCACCCTACATGATTAGAAGGAAAAATAAAATAAACAGCGAAGCAACTTATAAAAAAAAGAGTGGGAAGTAATATACAGACAATCATACATAAAAATTATAAAAAAGAGATTTCGATATTCACTAATTAACAGGAGTAACAATTAAATATAATAGACAATAACAGTCAAGGAGTTCATCCAGTAACACATTACCCTCCTCCTTGTAGCAAGATAGAAGGAAACTGCATATTGTAAGCACGAGACTGTTTAAAAATTTTCCATCAGGAGCATGTGATAATTCTTGCACAGCATTGAACATGCCAGTTCGTTGATATGGAAATTGCAGTCTTCCTTCCGACCCTGATCACATTTAATGAACATAATCTCAGCCAATTTTCTAATAGGTTCACTACTTTATCATCTGAACCATAATAAATCAAGTTTTAGACCACTGCAAGAAACAATTTTCAACTCCAAACCTCCAATTATGGCTTTAACAGCATTGAACATGGCTTCTAAAGCATCAGGATTACTCGACTTCTGGCTCAAACACCGTACTATAGCCAATGCACCAACCCTTCTACCTTCATCAGCATGCCGAACCTGTGATAATACTACTGAAAGAAGTTCGATCCCATACTTGCTCAAATCAAGACTGACCGAATCCAAAAGAACCCCAACCGCTTCCAACACAATCTCAGGGTTCCGCTTCAACATTTTCACCGATGACGGTAACACTACGTTCTGAAAATCCTCATGTGACAAATGTCTAAACAGCGGATAAAAACACTCACTAAGCTCTTTTACTGGCTTTTCTCTAGCATTCAAAACCGCTTTCAAGTATATATCCATAAATATAGACTGCACAAATGAAATAACAACAACATCAAAAACTAACACCACAAACAACAACTAACATCCTATAACACCACAATAACCCAAAATCAAACAATCTCTAACCTTGCATTGCTCAAAACGAGAGCTTGATGCACTCGAAAACTCAAGTAGTAACCGAATTAACTCCGGACTTTCTTTATATGCAACCCGCCCGTTCTTTAATTCCTCGATGTATATCTTATAAATATCGAGCGACTATCACAAACAATCAAAATTCAACTTTAACATCAATAAAATCGAATTTTAAAAAAAAAATGGAAAATCAAACAAGAACCAATTAACAATCATCTTCACTAAACCTGTGAAAACAAGTGAAAGAATATCCTTTTGCAGGCTCTTCGCTCCCGAAATGATCGTTGCATCACAAGATTAACCAATCCAGCCTGCGCAGAAGCTACTCTAGAAACTGCATTTTTAGAAACTGAACTGAATTGACTTTTAGTTAACAACAAAACGGACCAGTTAAGTAGCCTATAACATCCAACATGTGATTGAACTTTCAATTGCTTCTCCATTGCCTGAACAACCGCGCCGGCGAAACTTTTCATGAAGATAACCTCATTTAATGACTTGATAATCACATCATCGACTGCTTTTCTCGATCGGCGATCATCGTATATGAATAGAGTCCGGAAAATGGTGTCCACTAACATCGATGCTAGTTCGACTGTCATCTCTGCGTTGGCGAGAAGGGAGACGACATCGTGACGGAAGATCCGGATGCGGAGTTTGGTGGAGGAGGTGGAGACAGAGGTAGAGAGGGAAGTGAGGGAGTCCGCCATTGTTGGAGGAGATCCGGATTAGGGATTTTGAAGGTCCAGGGAATGATTGTAGTATTTAGAGTGTAGGGTTTTAGAAAGAGAGTGGCGTCTTTTTTCTGCAAATGGCGGTTGTTGGGCTCTTAGAGGGAATTTGGTTGAGGCCCATGGCTTGTTGAATTAACTTTAATGATAATGATAATCCATGTTTAAGTATTGTAATAATTATATAATGTGTGCATGCCTTTTATCGACGATAATCACATCTTTTGTACATGCATCAATAAGAATAAGATGGTGGTTTCGTTGCAAGATGCGGCTCGAGTGCACAAATCTCTCTTCAAGATCTTGTTTATTTTTATATTTTAAAATAAATTTAAAAAAAAATTATTAATTTTTACTTCAATATTTTTTTGATATTTTCATATCATTTTGATACATTGATATTAAAAATAATTTTTAAAAAATAAAAAAACATTATTGTGATGTATTTCCGAGTGAAAAGCACTTTTAAAAGAAACCACAACAACCATACTCTCAAACAATCAAACAATGGTGGACATGGTGTGGTGATGGGGTGGTGACAATAAAGGTATCGGTGATGATGAATGTGGTGGCGAAGATCATCACTGATATCATTGGGGTTGAATTGGTAATGGTGTGGCAACGATGTTTAAAGTTGTTGGATGATATAATAATTGAATTATTATTCATAAAATATTTTATAGAATTTCATGAGTTGTAAATATTTTTTTAATAAATAAATTAAGTTTATAAATTGATAATAAAACATCTTATATTAATAGTTTTTCTCTAAAATATTGTACTAAAAATAAATACATGAAAAAAATATAAATAAGAACATCTTTATATAAAACAAATATCTCCTTGAAAAACGGATACAGAGAAAAGAGCATACAAAAAACTGAACCTATAGTCTCTTATACATCCAAGAATTCTCTAATCTAATCGTCTGTCACTTCACTCTAAGAAGGCGACCATCTCTTGATCACAATAACAACTTCGGCTGCCATCTTCGATTAATATCACCACCATCCTTCGTCCACTCTCTCAACTGTAGCTAACAAAGAAAGCCGAAACGCGGTTCAAAGTGTTTTTCGCTTAAAAATACATCAAAATGATTTTTTTAAAAAAATTATTTTTGAAATCAGCACATCAAAACATTTTGAAAACATAAAAAAAATTTATTTTAAGCACAAAAAAGTTCAAAATTTGAAGGAATGCGGTGCCTAAACACACCCATAACCTAAAGGCAACATGGACTTGACTATGCCTCGAACCCTATGGATTTGACTTGTTTGTTTTTGTGTTTTAAAAGTATTCTTGAAAAAATTTAAATTTTTTTTATTTTGTTTACTTCAAATTAATATTTTTTTAGTATTTTTAAATCATTTTGATGTACTGAAGTCAAAAGTGATTTTTAAAAATAAAAAACATTATTTTAACGCATTTCCGTGCGAAAAGTACTTTGAAAAGCAACCGCTACCACACTTTCAAACACTTTGGTAATTTTCATGTGCTTTAGAGCCTGTTTGTTTTAGTGACGTGGCCATGCTTTAAAAAAAAACTTCACAATGTCAAACACTACTTTAGCGTATATTTAGTATTGTGGTCAGTGTGCTTTTTAAAAATATTTTTCGCTTGAAAATGCATAATTGTTTTTTTTTAGATTTTTTATTTTAGTATTAGCGCATCAAAATAAAAAAAAACCACTAAAAAACATCAATTTAATGTTATTTAAAGGCAAACTCTTTTTAAAAATAATATCAAAAAGCAGAAATTATGACACTCTCAAACGGGTTCTTAATCTTTGGTGTTTTGAACTCAACTCTCAAACTCGAGCTCATCAAAACCTCAAATGGCTAGGAACCAATACTCGGGTGTCATAGACCCAAGACCTAAGCACTTTTAATTTAGTCACCACTCGATTCCCTTCTTCTTGATCTATTGGCTTTCCATACTCGGTCTTAGTTGATCCCCAAATGCCCTTGTTTCAACCTAATCTTTGAGTGAATCAAACTCTTTGAATACTTGAACTCTTTCTATGTTTGGACATTAGGCACCTAGACTCGATCTTGACTTGATTCCTTGAAGCTTCATATTTATTCTCATCTCAATCCTAAGGCACACTGGATTTGGTCTTGGCCAAATCTATTGACACCTTGCTCTTGATTTGATCTGATTCTTAAACTCTAGACCCGATCTCAACCCCAATGGCTATCACATTATACTTTTTTACTATTATTTTACCTTATATTACAATGGCTATACCATTATACCTTTGTTTTTTTTCCTCCTAAACAACCTATTTATGTTTGGGAACCACAAGATAATGAAGAGTTGCAGCCAACTTAAGAACTGCATGAAGATGGAGAGATGCAACCACATCAAACAAATTAAGTCAATTCAGAAACCAGCCATCATTAATGAAGTTTTCATAGACTTTGAATCTGATCTTTAAAGCTTGCTGAAATTAATAGAGTTAATCTGGTCATTGACCGAATCTAGACATTCTTTCTTTATTCATGCATTTTAATGTCATCTAGAGTTTTATTGGCTTGTTGCTGTATTTAGTTGGTTGTAATCACAAAAGAGATATATTGATTTTACAAAAGTTATTCAGATAGAATTCCTATTAAGTTTTGGAGCTACTCTTCGTCTTGTTGAACGATATCAACAATCTTCGTCTTCGTGAACGAAATCACGATCCAGCAGCATCTTATGTTGCGTCAAGTGGTATCAGAGCCAGGTCTTATGATGGCTGGGCAAGATAATGATACTGTAGAGTGTCTTACAAGGATATAGCAGAGTGTAAAAGGAATGGCTAGGAATATTGAAATGCTGAATGAACTTGTAAGAGGCTTGCAAATCAACACCACACCCCTACAAGTCTAGAGAGCAGCCCTTATAGTTGCAAGGGAAAGACCGAACTTGCGTGAGGAATATGTTGTCCCTCTACATATTAAACATGAAGATGAAAATGAAGAGGGCTTTGGAGGTGACTTCAGACCACGTGCTAGAAATGGGAACCAACAAGGTGATTCCTATAAAATAAGGGCTAATCTACCTCTTTTTTTTAGTGATGTAGTAGATATTGAGCAATTTCTTGATTGGATATATGAAGTGGAGCATTTCTTTGATATTATAAGGATTGAAGTTGAACGTAAGGTGGATTTTGTAACTTATAAGTTACGTGGAGGTGCTAGTGCGTGGTGGCAGCGTCACCAAGATTTGTTGAGGTCTAGAGGACAACCTCCTATTCAAAATTAGACTCAGATGAAAACACTCTTAAAGGGTCGTTTTCTTCCATTAGATTATGAACAAGTCCTTTTTCAACATTCAGAACTGTTATCAGGGTACACGTCCAGTGTCTACCTACACTGAGGAGTTTTTACGTTTGCAAACTAGATGCAATTTAAATGAAAATGAAGACCATCAAGTTATGCGTTATATGAATGGATTGAATTATAGTGTTCAAGACTATTTGGCCATGCAAGGTATATGGTCGGTTGATCAAGCTCAGAACTTGGCGTTGAGGGCAGAATGCATCATACAATCAAAGAAGACCTTAAAGGTTCCTATGAACCCACAATTTGATCCCAATACTAAAGCTTCATCAAGTAGAATAGAGAACAAGTTCGCAGATTCATGGGGTAACGGAGGTGAAACTAAGAAGCCAGAGCCAAAAGAGAGGCAAGGAGCAACTCAAAGAATTCGATGTTTCAAGTGCAACGAACAAGGCCACAAATCTAACAAATGTCCCAGACGCAAATTTGTCAATATCACTCAACATGAGTTTGAAGGAGATTATGCAGAGCATAACATGACTGAAGAGGATTGCAACTATGAAGTGGCTGAGAAAGATGGTGATGAAGTGGTATGTGTTGTAAGGAGACTACTATACACCCCAGCACAAGCAGATGAATCACAACGCAAACGGATTTTTGAAGGCAAGTGTTCTGTCACCAACAGAGTGTGTAAGCTGGTGATTAACAGTTGCAGCTGTGAAAATCTAGTTTCACAAAGCCGTGTTGAGCACTTAAGCTTAATACAAAGCCGCATCCAGCACCTTATAACATTGGGTGGATAAAAAAAGGAGCCTAGCATGAAGATTACTCAACAATGTTATTTACCATTATCTTTGGGAAAGACTTACAGATCTGACATTCTTTATGATGTTGTGGAGATGGATACTTGTCATATATTACTAGGCAAGCTGTGACAGTTTGATGTTGATGCAACCCCCAAAGGAAGGGACAACATGTATGTTTTTTCTTGGAATAACAAGCAGATAGTTGTGGTTCCTAGTAATCCCAACAGCACTTCACTAAAAGTGGAAGAGAAGACTCAATTATCTGTAGCTCTTAAAGAGGATGAGTTTGTGGAAGATATGAAGAAAGCCAAATCTTGTGTTTGTTTAAAAGTAAAAGGAATGGAGCAAGAAATATCAACCCCTATCTAAAGAGGTTCACGGCTTGTTGGCAGAGTTTGAAGATGTATTAGCATAGTCAACACACTTGCCTCCAATGCGAGATATCCAACATCGCATTGATTTTGTTCTAGGAGCTAGTTTACCGAATCTTCCCCATTATCATATGAGCCCTCAAGAGCATGACATCTTGAAGGAAAAGGTAGAGGAGCTGTTACAAAAAGGACATATACGAGAGAGCATTAGTCCATGTGCAGTGCCTGCTCTGCTTACTCCAAAGAAGGATGAAAGTTAGCGAATGCGTGTGGATAGTCGTGCCATAAATAAAATAACTGTAAGGTATCAGTTTCCTATCGACTTGATGACTTGTTCGATCAGCTGAGCGGTGTTAAAATTTTCTCAAATATAGACCTGCGGAATGGTTATCATCAAGTCAGAATCCGTGTCGAAGATGAATGGAAGACAACTTTTAAGACAAGGGATGGATTATATGAATGGCTAGTCATGCCATTTGGGTTATCTAATGCGCCAAGTACTTTTATGTGCCTTGTGACTCAGGTACTCAAACCATTCATGTCACACTTTGTCGTTGTTTATTTTAATGATATTTTAATATATAGTAAAAATATCGATGAGCATCTTGATCACATTAGGCAAGTTCTGGTTGTGTTGAGGCATAATAAGCTATTTGTAAACTTAAAGAAATGTATTTTTCTTAGAAGCAGATTAGTATTTTTAAGATTTATCATAAGTAGTGAAGGGGTCCATGTGGATAAAAAAATGTGAAAGCTATTAGGGATTGGCCAAAACCAGAAACAATAACTGATGTAAGGAGCTTCTATGGTCCAGCAACTTTTTATCGCAGGTTTATCAAGAATTTCAGCACCATTGTAACACCCATCACTGATTGCCTGAAGAAGGGAAAATTCCAGTAGGGAGAATCTGCTGATCATAGTTTCAGATTAATCAAAGAAAAGTTGACGACAACCCGTGTTTTAACTCTGCCTGATTTTGCCAAGACCTTTAAGATTGAATGTGACGCAAGCGGAATTGGCATAGGAGCTGTTCTGTCACATGAGCGGAAGCCAGTTGCATTTTTAGGGAGAAGTTAAGTGAAGCTCGATAGAAATGGTCAACATATCAGCAAGAATTATATGCGGTGTTATGTTCTAAAGACATGGAAACATATCTCTTACCTAAGGAGTTCATTGTCTACTTTGACCATTAATCTCTCAAACATTTTTTAGGTCAGAAATATGTTGATCGTATGCTATCTAGGTGGGCAACCTATCTTGAAAGATTCAACTATATTATTGTTCATAAATCTGGAATTACTAACCGAGTTGCAGATGCACTAAATCGTCGTGCCACTCTTATTGTTACCTTTTCTAATGAAATTCCAGGCTTTGAACAACTCAAAGAGTTGTATGAACATGATGCA
>Ga0307507_10010297_pt1 | contig 12127 bp, 3 predicted proteins | sample 7_EM_MG_FD_207223 | JGI IMG/M metagenome (GOLD analysis project Ga0307507, IMG submission 207223) | Populus trichocarpa ectomycorrhiza microbial communities from riparian zone in the Pacific Northwest, United States - 7_EM | ecosystem: Host-associated > Plants > Roots > Unclassified | place... | reverse complement strand
ATAAAAGTCTAAATTTAAATTATTAAAATTTATTATTAAGTGGTTGTTAAGATATTAAAGTGTGATTTTTCCATTTTTTGGTGTGTTTTTGAAGTGATTAGCTCACCCGTTTGACCAGCTCACCCGTAAAATACGTTATTTTAATTTTAATTTTCGTGATATAGATATAAATAAGTTAAACACACGTAATATTCTAACTTAAGGTGGAAGGATCTAAGCTTATTTGGGTAGAGGGTATATATATATTAATTAGGGAGTGTACACGTATTATTTAAGGGTGTATAATTATTGTTTTTTAATATTAAATAGCGTTCTACACTTTAAAGGCTATACTTATACAGTTTATAAAATTAAGTATTGGGTTTTAAAGACTAATTCTATATAGTCTTTCTATCTTTGTTATAAAAGAAGTATATTTACACTAGGTAGTTTAGTAGGGCTAAAAAAAAGTAGTAGAGAGGGATTTAATTTTAGTAGAAGGCGTAATTTACTAGGGTGTAATTTTTAGTAGGGGCTCTTTGTATATATAAATATATATTATTTATTGCTTAACGTCCGATTTGGATCCCTGTTGGGCCCACGCAGACTACTCCTTATATACATATGGGGAGAAAACTCTATTTAAGAAAACCCCGTGATCCGTCTTTCCGCCTTTTAGGGCTCGCTTATAAGTCGCCTGCGAGTTACTAGTGGTGCTCTACTACTTTACTTTTAACCTTTTTAGGAACTACTGCTGCCGTAACAAACCTATAGACGCGCTAGTATTATACACTATACTCTACTTCTATAGAGTTATTAGGGGGCGCCTATTACTTACCCCTTTACCTTCTATTACTATTTCCTTTGCAACCCAGAACTGGTCTAGTACATTTTAGCTAATAAGCCACTAGGTAGCCGCCTTAAGGCCTTTCTATGTTAAGAGTAGTATATTATAGTTTTCTATGCCAGCTGCTAAGAGCATTGCTTCTTGGCCAGTGCGTAAGGGGTATAACAGTATTATATATTTTAGTATCTGTTTTGGCCAGCTATATTTACACCTTAGGCTACCTACTGGGATACCCACCTAGTAAAGCCAATCTTTTAGTCCTATTATTCCTATCCTTAAGAGTGTTGCTATTGTATTTTCTGCCTTTGTTAGGCCCTCTTGGAGCCCTTAGGTATTTACCCCCTATAGTATTACCTATGCTATGGCTTGGGTTCCCCTTGCCTGAGTTTACCTCTATACCTTTAACTCCTATTTGTCTCTCTAGCGTCGGTCTAACCAGTATTATGTTGCGGTAGATAGTTTTCTAGTACTCTTTTATGCTCTACTTTGGCTCCTTTCTCTCCCTTACTGTTATCTTTACTGGCCTCTTGCGCGTCTCCCTTCCTCCTCTATATAGGCCTGGGCCCTAGCGCCGTACTATTCTTCTTCTACTTTCTCTACTTGTTTTCCTAATATATCTTCCCTACTTTGGGGTTGTTGGTTCCTTCTCCTATAGGGCACCCTAGAGTCCCTCTATAGTTTGTTTAGGCGTGTTTTGATATACTTTATAATATTAGAGTTGTGTTCCTTTTACACCCTTTATATTGCATTGGCTTTAATATATAGTTATAGGGGGGGAATATTGGCTTCCTTCTTAAGTAGTGCTGTGGCCGTTCGCTTATACCCGCCTATTATACTCCTAAGGTAGGCTATTTGGACCTTTTAGAGTGGTTTAAGGAGTAATTTAGGGGGGCTTTTCTCGGTTTCTCTAGTGGCCCAAATGCTAGATCTATACGTTATGGTTAGCTGGATAACTGCTATATATAGTAGGCGTGACCTCTGGAAGCATGGACCCTATATAGAATTAACAATCTTGGACATAGTGATATACTATACTTAGCCCTTATAGGCCGCTTATGCTGTATATACGCTCTACTGGAGCTTACTGTCTACCTATACTCCTAATACCCTTAGGCCTTAAACTGGTTAACCCCTAAAGCCTTAGATATGGATTATATGCTAAAGATCTATAGATTAGTTACGTTTTCTTATAAAATGGATTAGCTGGTATTTCTCTAGTAAGAATTAGACTCTATATTATCTTGCCTATTTTATATAGGTATTATAGGCTTTCTCTAGTGTCCTACAGTTCTCTATAGCTGTTGGCCCATATATAATTAGGTTTGTGTTATTAATAAAGCCTATCCCCTAGGTCGCCCCTTTCTTAAAGGTGTTAAGTAGGTTGCTTATAAAGAAGAGGAAGAGTATAGGCGACAGAGGTAATTCTTATAGTATTCCTGTTATAACTGTAATAGGGGGGCTCTGGTATCTATTAAAGACTAATAATATTTCTTTCTGGCCTGTAAATCCTTAAATAAATTAAATGATCTATTCTGGGAAGCCCTTTGCCCTAAGGATATATAGGAGATGCTTATAGGGTATATTGTTATAGGCGCCGCTAATATTTAGGCTAAGTATTAATACTATAAAGTTCTTTCGCATAGCCCAGGCAGTTTTAATGGTAGTAGCAAGTAGTGTAAGTGCTAATAGCGTTAAGCGATTCTTTCTTGCCTCTATTTGGCTTTATAGTAATAGGGCGTGTTCCTCTACCGTGTCTATTATATAGCCCGCTATAACCTTTTCTAAGATCTTACTTAGGGTGTTTTCTAAGGCAATAGGGTGGTAGCTTCCTGGGATTAAGTAGTCTGCTTTACCTTCTTTTTATAAGATAACCGTTGTTATAGATCTTCTAAGTTATAGGTAGTAACCTATTATAAAGCATACTCTAGCTACGTCTGCAAGCTAAGGTGCTATAAGTGGTCTATAGGTCTTTAGGGCTTTATTTAGGATCCTATCTAGTCCTAGTGCTATATTATTTAAGAGGCAGCTGATGGTTCTAGCTATTTCTTTAATTGTTATGTCGCTGTTAACCCTTAGGCGAGTTACTAGTGTTTTACTGGTAATATTGCTAAGGTCTGCTAGAGCTGGTTAAGGGAAAAATCTTTTTATAAGGATCTTTGCCTTTTTGTTATTGTTGCTTATAGCCTATAGTTTGCCTGCTCTTTATAGGGGTAGTAGGTATAGATCTTCTACTAGACATCCTGCCTTTTTCTTTACCTATTTTGCTATGGTCTAAAGGCCCTTATTATAGGGGAGACTTAGGTTAGTAGTATGTTTATTTATAAACCGTCTCTAGTTATTCCTTGCTTCTTTTCTTAGGGTATTCTTTAGCTAGTTTCTTGTGTCTTTATATTATCTCTCGTCCTTAGAATTATAGCTGCTTATATATTTCCTCCTTGCTCATCGTTGGCCGGCTATAAGGGCCGCGTACTATACGGACCATGCGTATCGCGTATAGGGGCCTAGTTTTAAAACTAGGCAGTGCTCTTTTAGCCTACTTTTAATTACTGCCTAGATCCTTTCTAGTCTTTAATTAATTTCCTTAGGGGTAGCCAATAAGCCTTGCTTATTTGGTATTAGGTGGATTTCTTCTAGGTTTTAAAGTTGTTGTTTAATTGTATTAAGGAAGCTATCTATATTAAGCTTCCTTATTGCGTATCTTTTACTATTTAGTTGCGCCTTAATGTCTAGATCTAGTTGTATCTGGATAGGGATATAGTCTAAGGTAAGTGCCTATTCTTCTTTAGGGGAGCACCTTTTAAGTCTCTGGTATAGGTTTTCGTCCATAATTATAAGGTTAATTATACTTTTGGCGGTGCCCTATTGCTATATAATTGCACCTAGGGGGGTAGCTAGCTTAAGGCCCCCGTTATCTATAGCTCTTAGTAGGCACTCTACCTATTAATTAGTAGCAATATGGATGCCCCCCCACTATAGGTGGTAGAGGTTTATATCTCCTAGTAGGATAGACTCTGTGTGTTTAGTTTCTAGCAAGCTTATTATAGATATAATATTCTCTGTCTATACTACCCCTTTAGCCCTAGGGTTATAGACATTAATAATTTATACTAGTCCCCTATATGTCTGGATAGTTATAACTACAATATCTAGGTTAACTGCCTGCTATAACTATAAGGCAAGGCTGATATTTTTGCTAATTATAAAGCATACGTGTATAGCTGCTTTTGGTTTATATAGGAGCTGGAATCCTTAGGGGCAGTATATCAATTATATATAGGTATTATAATACGGCTCTTATATAGTAAGAATATAGTGTTTCTCTAGGTCTAGACTATCTAGTAAGGGTCTTACTAGATAGTGGTTCATATTGCCGCAGTTATACTGTATAATGGTTAAGTAGCAGACCCCTAGTAGGGGTCCTTCGCCTTTTCTTTACTTCTCGCTCCTTCTGTTTCCACTTTCTCTAAAATGTTTAGAACTTCCGTCTCCTATATTTACTCCCTAGCTACTACTTATTTTATATAGAGCTTTCCATTTCTATATCTTATGTTCTTACTAGCCTTTCTAAATCTAAGTTTATTATTGCCTCTGGTTCTTCCCCCGTTTTTACCAGTTGGCTATATACCCCTTATAAGCTAGCTGCGTGTGTTATATTTACCGCGTTAAATCTAATTCTTAATTATCCCAGCCTTAAACTTGCTATAGCTATCTATAGGGGTCTTTCTACTAGGCGTTCTCTCCCTTGTGTTCTATATATCCCTTATGTCCCTATTCGGTCTGGTAATATTACGCGGTGTCACTTTTAGCCCGTTAAGGCTTGGGATAGCTGGCTTAGCCCCCTAGTATTAAAGGTAGGAAACGCTAGGAAGATACCTGCGTCCCCCTAGCTTATTACCTATTGTTTCCATTTATATAACCTAGTGTATAGTTATTCCTGTAGCTGTTAAGCCCTTTCCTTCTATCTTTTATATTTAATGCAGTCTTCTCTCTCCTACGCCTTATATATGCTTCGGTAATAGTTTACGTATTTTATTTAGTCTTAATTTATATATTGTCTTATATTATAGGGGCCTATATAGTGGCCGTAGCACACCTGTGCTGCATATATAGATTAGGTGTGTCCCTATTATACACAGCAATAATATTATTCTAGGTGTAGTCTGTGGTTATAGAGCCTTGTATTATATATAAGGCCATTTATAATTATTTCTTTTTAGATAAGGAGTTTTTGCATTCCTAGTATATATATACTAATAATAAGGGAGCCATGCGTTCGTTTATTGTTTCCCTAGTAAGTCTCTAGCGCCTTTTATATCCTCTTATTATTCTTATTATATGCTTAGTTTGTATTTTCCTATTAAAGCTATTAGATCCGGGTAATTACAAGTTCTGGTATAAGGTGTTCCGTTTGTTTTACTATCTTCTATATAGTTGCTATATTATCCGCCTAGCGTCCCCTTTCTACCCTAAGGCTTATGGGAACCAATAGGACTTTAACTAGGTAATCTTTACAAAGCACTTTTATACTAATACGCTCTCCTAGCCTATCCCCTACCCTTATAGCCCGTTCCTTTACCTATTAGTCCTTTAGGGTAACTCTAATGTCTCTACTCCTAAGGTGTTAGACTGTAACGGCGTTATAAACCTTTTTGCAAATCTCTATAAGAACTTCTATTTCTAATTGTCCCTTAAGTTCCTCTACCTTTTCTATATTTAGTTGTATTGTAATTATATACCCAGTTATTGTCTTTAGGGGGGTAGGTTCCCTATACTATAAAAGCACAGCTACAGCGGCCTAGGTACGGTTCGCCTATTAGGGGGGTTTTTATTTATCTTCGATTTTATTTAGCCGTTAGAGGATTTAATTAAGGGTTTACTAAAGGGGCGCCTAAGGTTCGCTAGACTGGGGCCATTCTGCTAGCTATATTAGTTTATAATAGCTAATAAATACTCCCCTATAGTTCCAGATACTAGACGCGTCTAATAGGCTTTATATTTTATTAGATGCCTTCTTAATTAGGGTATTTCCGCTTTCTAGTATGGTATTCGCCCGTCCTTATTATTGTTATGGGGGGCTATTATTGGGTATGGGTCTGGCGGTCGCGCGTAACTGCGTACCACTGTCGTTCCACCTGTGCCTTCCCTGTAATGCATGCATCTTAGGGGATTATTAGGGTGTTTTTTAGGGTTCTTTTAGTTGGTTTGGTCTTTTTGGGCTAGGTACAGCAAGAGCTCCAAAAGTGTCCTCTATGCTAAGTATATATATGTATCTAGTATAGCCTACCTTTTTATAAAACAATACAGTTTATCTTTTATAAAATAGTAAGTATATATACTAAGCATATATAAATACCTAGTACAGCTTATATTTTTATAGAATAGTAAGTATATATATTGTATATGCTAAGCATATATAGATACCTAACGCAGCCTACTTTATAACTAATTAGTGTATTAGGTTAAGCATATACTAAGCATATACAATATATATACACAGCCTATACTAATATTGTAAGAGCATATACTAGATCCTGTAATAGTTGCAATAGATTTATAAGTACTGTCTTTAGAGCTAGTTTATAACGTAGAGTGGGATATATTATGTATATGCCCCGTATATGCCCTGCATATACAACTTAAAGCGTTATATAGTATTCTTTCTTTATTAAATACTTTAAATTCTATATTAAAATTTTTATTAGTATATGCGCTGCATATGCACAAACTTAGCGGGGTTAGAAGTTGGGCAGGGTCATAAAGTTAAACTTAAAGTTCTGACCCCCTTGAACTTTCTGACCTCGCCGAGTTTTTCTATAACCTTGCCGAGCCTGTAAAGCCTGTTTACGTACACGAAAAGAGGGGTTATTTTTAATAAGAATGTTTATAACCTTGCGCCCAAAATTAGGGTCTTAATCCCTCGCATTACCTTCTCCCTCTAGTTTAATAGTAAATTATAGCTACTAATGCGCGTTCTATATAGGTAAAAGTATAGTACCGCCGACCTTTTCCAGCACTCCATTGGTAACCACGCTTAGCTTTCGCCGACCCCTTCTGTAACGACGCCGGGTTTTTCCGTAACGTCGCCGGGTTTTTCCGTAACCACGCCAAGTTTTTCCGTAACCACGCCGAGTTTTTCCGTAACCACGCCGAGCTGTAAGCCCCACATGAACCATAAGATAGGAAAAGGAAAGGGCTGAGGCGCGAAACAGGGGTTAAGGCTTAGCAGAGGCCTGGGCCGAGCCTTAATCTGCGTCATAATAACTAACGAATTGAACTACTAGAATTTGGTTACCGTATAATCTGACCACATATATTTAATGCTAGCAGGGGTGTTTGGGCCATCATACAGTATGCGGTAACGCCTTTCCCGCTTCTCCCTATCTTTTACCAGTAATAATAGTATAGAAAGGTCCAAACACCCCTGCTAGCGTTAAATGTATGTGGCCAGATTATACGGTATCCCTTGCAACGTTGCTTCGTGTCCTATTATTATTGATAAGCTCCGACCAATTAGATCGTTAGGATCTTAGAGCCGTAATAAGGGAAGCTCTGACAAAGGCTTAGAGGCAGCTGCCAAGGCTCCGGAGATGGTTCTTTTGCTGCGAGTTGGAGGAACGACGCATTTGGCAGGTTAGACGATATATTAGGATCAAGGAAGGCACGATTAGAAGGCATAGTGGTTAATTAATCTATATTATCTGCGAAGCTTTCTGATTCTGGTGTTCCCGCACGGACCACCTGCAGTAGGACAACAAAGTGGCAAGGGATAGTATTCAAACTTCAAAATATAAATTGGAGAAAAGGATATTATATGACTTTAATTGCTTTTTCTTTAGTAGGCCTTCTGTTAAATAGGATATTTGGCCACGTGAAGATGCCCGCGCAGAGAGTGGGGAAGGTTGTGTACCCGTAGAGGCCTCGAAAGACTTATCGGATAAGCGAATTTCCCGACCTCTACAGCAGCTGCTGGCCTCACCGATAAGTGGGCGGCTATACACCCTCGACCTACTCTGTATGTCTGGGAATGTTTTACCCCACTCTAACACCCCATAGAGGACTCTTATGGGGCAAAGGGCGGGGTGATTACTTGCAGTAGGGCACCTAGTCAATATAAATACTTCCTATGGCTCCATCACAATCGACTACAAGCTTAGGACTCAAATATAACGACCATATACAAGTATAGAGGCCTTTCAGCGCGTGATTTAACAAGGTACCACGATTTATAAATAAGAAGGATTCTGTTAAATTAACCACAGCCTCAAGATGCCCGATATTGTGACTATAGCGGAGACATCCTTATGGAAGAATCGCCGATGTCTGCTTATTTGCTGCATTGTGGCATCGGCTAGCATGTAGTATGGCTTTGACAACGCTGCTGTGGGAGCTCTCCAGGCCATGCCGGGTTTCTTGAAAGTTTTTGGCTATCCTGACCCCAACAATCCATTAGGTTATGGAATCAACGTAAGACCTTCGAGAATGCATTGGTATATAAATTTCTAAACGTGCGCAAAATAGAGTACGGTTTAATAGCTTATTACATCCCTTCTCAGCCTAGGAAGTTTCGTCTCCTCCGTAGCAGCCGGTGCATTTGGCTCCTACTTCGGCCGAAAATCTGCTCTATGGACTGCTTGTCTCCTCAACGCTATTGCCTGTGCTATCTAGATCGCGACAACAAATGCTGTAGTGCTCTACGTGGGCCGCCTGATCCTAGGTTTTGCCAACGGCTTCTTCATCACATTCTCCAATGTCTATAATGCTGAGGCATCTCCGGCGCATCTGCGTGGTGTCATGGTCGCTCTTTTTGCGTATTGGGTGAGTATTGGAGGCCTAATCGGGGCCATCGTGGATAATTATACGAAGAGTAGGATGGACAAAGGAAGTTATCGCATTCCGATTGCTTGCTTGTATATTATACCAGCCTTACTGTCCGTGCTCCTATTCTGGGTGCCTGAGTCAGCAGGCTTGCGGAGGATAAATTATCTTATCCGGTCGGGCGGATAATAATCCTATCTGAGGATAGCCCGGATATCGGATAATATCCGGATAATATCTAGATATCCGTAAAATTTTAACTATAAAACTAAACCTTTACCCCCTATTATACAACGCTATAAATATGGCTAGTACTAGTGAAATTTACCCTAAAAACCTCAACGATAATAATTCCTTTAAAGTTAACACACTTTCTGCCCTTTTAAGCGGCATTAAGACCAAAGCTAATACTAGTTTAATCCCAACTACTTATATAATACAGATCTTAAGACAAGTCTCCTTAATTTATAAACATACTTATACGGCAACAAAGGAAGAAAAGGCTTATATAAAGAAACGCTACTTTTGCAAATACTGTCCTCCTTAAGACCCAAAAGGACACCATTCCTTAACTATTGGATTATAAGGCCATCTTAAAAAATATAATATTAAATAGAATCCAGCAGAGAATCAAGAGCGTATAACAGTAAAAGATTAGGGGGAGAGATCTCTTTTAGAACTATATTAAAAGCTTTTAGCAAGAGGAGAAGTTTAAGGTCTTAAGGGTGAGGTTCTAAAGCGTATAGTATATTAAAATACTATAAAGCAAGCACTTCTAGATCTAATTATTATACAACGGCTTCCCTTCTTATATGTGGAATGGCCAGAGTTTTATACTTTCGTAAAAGCATTAAATTAAGAAGCACCCTTAATTATCCCTATACACTACTCAACGATTATAGCCTGGATTCTTAAACACTTTACTAAGAGTTAAGATATTATACAAAAAGTACTTTAATCTGCAAAAATAAATATTTACCTTGCCGTAGATATCTAGACCTCTCTAAGTCATTCCCTTCTTCTTGGAATCTATGCTAGCTTTATTAATATCCAGGATAAATACCGGAACCCCTTAATTGCCCTTTATACAGTATCTAGTTAGAGTGGTATAGATTAATAGAAGGCGCTTCGTCCGGTTTTTATTAAGTATAGTATTAAAACAAAGATTGGAGCTCTTGTTGGCGATAATACTGGATTAAATAATATTCTCTATTATATAATTGGCTAATGGCTTAGCCTTAAGTATAAAATTAACTAGATCGCAATACATTAAAGAATTCGCTGTTAGGGGCACGTTATTAATCTTATTATTTAGGCCTTTCTATTCAGTTTAAAAAAGGATAAGAAACTTATAAACTTATATAATAAAGAGGATAAGGAACAGGATAAAGAAGAAAAGGAAGAAAAAGAAGAAGAAGTTATACAACAAGCACTACCGCTAGTTAAAAGAAAGAAAAAAAAGGATAAAGAATTAGAGCCAGCATTAGACGAAAAGCGTAAAAGGGGTAAAAATATTCGAAATATTATGGGGCCAATGGGAAAGCTTTATAACTATATTATTTATATCCACAGCTTAGCTAACTATACGACATAGTTTATTAAACGTGCTAGTAAAATGGTTCCTCTAGATAATTATATAAGATGGAATAGCTGGTTTCTTATACTATATATAGCTCTAGAGGATAAGGTAAAGGCTAGGCTTTAACTCTATATAGAGCACTATAAGAATAACTTAAAAGATAATATCCTCTTAATAAGCGAATAGATATATCTTTATACAATTTATAATTTCCTTTAGTCTTTTTATAAAGCAACTCTATTTCTTTAAGGAGATTGTACAACACTAGAGAGGGTTCTAGAATTAGTTAATATCCTTAAGGATATAATATAGACCGCATTAGTAAATTATACAATACTCTTAACATTTCTTTAGCTAATTATTTCCTATAGGTAACAGCTACTAAGGCTAAGGATAAGTTTATAACTCCTTAACTCTAACGTGTTAAGGAAAAGCTTATAAAGTATATTAAGAAGCTAGATAATTCTCCCTACTATCTAGCGGCACGAGTTCTTAACCTAGAGTGTTATACGGCTTTCTTAAAAGATCAGAATGATTATATTACCGTTAAAGGAGAAAAGAAGCTCTTTAGCGTATAAAAGCTCTGGGAGAGATTCTGCGAGAAAGCAATACTTTTAGGTTTAACTATATTATACGCAACTAAGAAAGCTTAAAAGTCGCCTTTAGAGTCTAAAGAAAATCTCTCTGCCTTCCATAAGGCTCGTCTTTAGCATTGTTTAAAATATACTCGTCCACAGAGTCTAGATAAGTTTAATAACTACATTAATAAGAATCTGATTCCGCTTAATAGCCATACAATAGCTATTTAATGGTGGAATCAGCCTCTTTAGTATATAAGATTTCCACGACTCTTATAGCTTGCAATTAAAGTTCTCTTAATACCTAGAATAAGTAATAAGCCAGAGAGAGTATTTTTAGGTTCTCAACGCCGTATTCTATGGGATCGTATAAGAACTACTCCATAAATACTTAAGGTATTAGAGTGCGTAAAGAACTGGGCAGCTTATAAGATTCTAAGTATTCCCTTATAGTCGTACAAGGGAAAGTATATAAGGGGTATATTATACAACACTAAAGGGGGGAAGGGGGGCATATAAATAAAATAATTTTAGGCAAAAGGTAACCACTAAAGGCGTATAGGTGGCGTAGGTAAATATATACTAACTTTAAACTTAATAGATTATAAGTTTAAATCCCACCAACATCATCCTTTATTAAGAATTGGGAAATATAATTGTCTAGTATACTTCCCGTCCTGCCATATAACAGATTCTCCAGCAACATTGTTATACTATAAGTAAACTCTCCTCTCTATATAATATACCTATATAACTATCTACTCTTAGGATAAGCAGGAGAGGGTGGAAGCTTTGCCAGCAATTAATATAGAGGCTTGGGTAGGGGGTGTATTAGAGAGGCAGGTGCGGACAGGGAGGCCCTTATATATAAATGCAATTCTGATTCAGAGCCGTGGGTCTCTAAATATAACTATAAATAACCTATATTACTTATACAAGGCAGAGAGCTAATTAATACTAGCCTTGCAAGGCTTATATGGCAACTCTACGTCGTCTAGTAGGCCCTTACCCCTTTACTAAATGTCAAAGTCTCCTAGGGTTCTGTAGTGGGTGCTATAGAAATTACAAGTAGCGGGATCATGGAGCTTAATATTCATCATACGATATAAATTCTCAGCCTATAGTGGCGGCAGCGGGGGCACTGGAGGGTGAGGATCGGATTATAGAACTGGAGGATAATAAGGAGTAGAAAAAAGTTACTAAATTTAAACTGCTAGGTCTCCTCTCTTTTTTCCTATTTTTATTTTATTTTATAGTATTTTATATAAAGAGAAGTATAAATAAAAAGGCAGAAAGAAGATATCTAATTAGTAGGAAAGCTAAAGGTAT
>Ga0307507_10010296_pt1 | contig 12128 bp, 8 predicted proteins | sample 7_EM_MG_FD_207223 | JGI IMG/M metagenome (GOLD analysis project Ga0307507, IMG submission 207223) | Populus trichocarpa ectomycorrhiza microbial communities from riparian zone in the Pacific Northwest, United States - 7_EM | ecosystem: Host-associated > Plants > Roots > Unclassified | place... | reverse complement strand
TTGCATTTTGTGGAACTGGACTGATTTTGTCCGTATTTTGTCCATTTCCAAGTTTGTTAAACTGCTACGGTGAAACCTCCGATAATTCCTACCCCCCAAACTTCCATACTGTAACGGAATCTACTATTGTTGCCACTACTTATTGATCTGACATTGGATATTGCCTAATAGAATTTCCCCAGTAACCAATCATTCCTTACCTTGTACCTTCCCTATTGTTAGAGTTCCCTATTGGGTAGTACTTTCCTTAGTTCGCTTATTACTACCTTTCGTTTGTTGTACCCTATTGGGAAACCCTATGCTTCCTACTATGTATTACTGGTTTAGTACATTAGTAGTAATCCCTTGCCTGTATGATTCCATCACTTGTTTTGTTAGTTATATCCCGTTGCATTTATACCTTTGTTTTAGGACTTTGTTGTTTTCGCTTCTACCTTAGCGTAGCTTAGCATTCTCGTTTGGACAGGATATTGGTTATGATTTATTTGTATTTAAAGAGCTCGAGATACCTTAAGGATTTGAACTCTCAAGCCTCACAGGAACCCTCACTTTAATAGACTAAGTTGAACAGTCACTCTACTAGTCCCTAACCTTTGTTATATCTCTTGTAGGGATTTCCATGGACGCCTCTCCTCCCTGTCTGTACAGTATCACCGGATCTTCTTCTAGGAATCTCTCAATACTCAGGAGCAAGTTACACATACCTTTTCCCAATTCCAGTGTTTGTAGAGCCACCATATTCGACATATGGGAAATCTCTCTCCAAATTCCATACCTCTTATAGTTTCCTATTCCAGGGCATTGGGCAGGTCTTAATTCCAGAAAACGCCTATCCAAGAAAAATTAGTGTGAAAATTGGCTTGAAAAAAACAAAAAGAGTAGCAGGAAAAAGATGGAAGCAAGAGAAGAAGACAAAAAATCCCATTTGCAGGAAAGTTAGAAGGCACTTTGAGCAGGATTTAGAGTGATCAAAAAGCCAGAATAGTCTCTGACACTATAGTGAGAGTAAAGATCACTGCTATCGATTGGTCAAAGCAAGATGGCCCACAACCGAGTTAGCTGGATTCAACAACCCGTGAATTGACAAAAAGAGCAGTGACGCAAGGATCAAAACTTGACGACCAGGCGAAATTTCAACTCTATCAAGTTAAATTTCCTCCAAATGGATTGAAAAGACCTTCGAATGCCTCTCTAGCCACAGCATATCATGTCAATAGCAAGACTGTTACCAACATATTAGCAAAGGGTTACGATCATTCAGCCAAATTGATGGAAAATCTGCATGAAAGGCGGAGAGCTGCTCTAGTCAAACTTCCTCGAATAGAAGAAATATTAAGACTATGGATTCACCAATGTGATAGAAAAGGTATTAGTATATCCCACTAGCCCAGTGAGTTCGTTATACCTGAGATTTTACTCCAGTGCCTTTGGTAAAGATCTGAGGTTAATCAAATAGAATGCACTTTAGGAATTATGCTTATAGAGGACCTTAGTCGAGTAAAAGCAAAGCAATTTTATGAGCTTGACAATATTCCAGAAGCGGAGCGCCCAAAATGGAGCCATGGTTGGATTGCCAAGTTCAATCAGTGTACCGGACTACGGCAGTGACAATTTTATTATATGTCAAACTCAGTTAAGCTGACTGAGCCTATTGATAGAATTGATGAGATTAATGCTGCCAGTGACGACTACTAAGAGGATGACCACTACAACTTTGACAAAACTGGATTATTCTATTGAATGCCACCCTCTATTGGTCTTGCCATTCAGGAAGCTCCTGGTAGTAAGAGAAATAAAATCAGACTCATTTATGGCTTCTATGTCAATGCAAGTGGTACTGAAAAGTGAGAACCTCTCATTATTGGCTATTCCCACTGCCCACGCTGCTTTCGAAAGCGGCCTGCTAGTCATCTGGGTTATAATTTTCATTATAACAATACAAAGGCTTGGATGACTGGAGCTATTTGGTTAGACTGGCTTCAGAAGTTTGATAAAGAGATGGAAAGGCAAAACCGCCAGGTCATTCTACTGGTTGACAATTGTTCATCTTATTTGGTGCCTGAATTTGATCTCAGAGCCACTTACCTTGAGTTTCTTCCTCCAAATACCACCGCTCAGCAGCAACCTCTTGATGCTGGTATAATACGATCATTCAAAGCCTATTACCGCCATTAGTTTCTCCAATTAGTAATTCGTAAGGATGAAGAAAACATGTGCGCAAATCCCTTCAAAATTTCACAGCTTGACGCTATGGAGATGGCCAAAACTACCTGGCACCTTATTACCCCAATCTACAATTGAGAATTGTTGGAAACATGTTGGACTTGCTGGTATCTTTGGACCAGGCCTACTGGTGGAACGTCTCAGTAATCCCTTTCCTACTATTGGCCCTAGTGTAGACCTTTATCGACAGCAACAAGAGTGTCTTCTACAGCATCCTGACCAGTTTTTTCTGTCCCTGATTGTCAAGAAGAAGTATGTTAATACAGTCTAATTCTAATAAGCCTTCCTATTACTTATATTTTATTTAGGTAGAGCAACTTGCCCGGTCCCTTAAGCACGATTTTAGACCCTTACACATACACAATCCTATGTCAATTTACAGTTTTCTCAATCCAGAATCAGAAAAGCGAGTTACAGGTGACTTAACTGATGAGGAAATCATTGCTATGGTTTATCATGAGGAACCTGTACATTGGATTCAAAATTCAGGAAAAGCGGAGGAGAATGAATCTGATGAGGAGATGGGAATATCTAGATTAGTAATGTCTAATCAGGAGGCATTAGCGGCAACCCATGAAGAAAATGAGAAGACTGTATTGAAGGCTGTTGAACCACTGAGGATGTTTGAACGGACCTGGAGAGTTCAAAGACTCCGGGAATCCACCATTCAAAGCAGTCTTTTATCATACTTCACGCACAGTCAAAAATAGTCTTTAGTTTTGTCTACCTTAGAATGCTCTCTTATTTGAATTTATACTCTCTACTCAGTTCTTTGTAGTTTATATCCAAGTTCTACACAAATCTTTCCATTCTCTTCGCCATCATGAGATATCACTTGATTCAACTAATTATGTCTGGCTCCCCCCTCTGCCAAGACACCCCTCCTATTTCCATCCCCCCCTTATTTCCAGCCTTCCGCCGCTCCCTACCTGCTAGAATTATTGGAGGTTTCACTATACTCGTGTCTCTTGTATGAGGTGCCAAAGACCTTTTAGTGTATAGTTTGGTTGGGGAAGGGAGAGGGGAATGAACTGAGTTTAGGAGAAGGCTGGTTCAACAAGATCTTCTATCCCTGTTCCAAAGTGCTTGATTATCCTGGCTGCCGGGTTTTCGCTGTAGTGGGGCCACTTATTGCAAACCAAGCCAGTTGTGGCTGGAGTACTTCTATATGCCACCATTCATACTTGTACAATGTAACAACCCACCTCAGGGAATGCCGGACTAGGGGAGACGCCCAAATCTTCCCGTTTTTAGAGGCTGCAACGGCAGGTGGCTTTCTTGAATCTTACCTCTATTTTCTTGGGGCGTAAGATTGTACTGGTTGCTGTCGGTGGGAGCTTGATCCGCAATATCAGCCCGCGCAACGAAGCTGCGGCAACCGGCCCGAGTTCATTTCACTCGAATGATATACTTTAAAGTAGCATAGAAATTCAAAACGTTGTGGAGTTAGTAACTGAGGCTCTTTTCTTCATTCCGTCAGCTAGAGAACCCTGACGGGTACTTTTCTTATGCCGTTGAATTCAATGAATTACGAGTGATCTTGTATGACTACATGATATAAGGGGGCTGGTGAAGCGGAGAGAAGAAGCGCACGATGAGAGTCCGAAGCCACAAAGGCGCCTTTAGTCCAGGTCATCTGTGAAGAGATAAGGCTAAGATATGGGAGGGAGAGGAACATTTACGTAAGGAGGCTCCTTCGTAGGAGTGGCAAACAGAGGCCAAAGGTAGATCTAGATAGCGTGATTAGTTTTTTTGAACTCAACCTGCGCAGTCTTCCCACCATCAAGCGAAAATTTTTGAGATAAACAAATCACTGGATTTCCTTAATTCAGGGTTTAAGATACGTGCTTGTTTTATCGCTGGCCACGCCACACGATCCCATGCCCGGCAAACAATCTGGAATGTACACCCGTCTCCAGATATCAACTCGGTGCAAAACACTAGTCACCCTGACAGTAAATGATGTAATTGGCATTCCGTATCCTCAAGTGGGAATAGAGGTGCGGCTGTACGCCCCAGCCACGTCTCGTTGGTAGCAGGGCACTTGGGTGGCCTAAGGTCTTTGGTTTGCCAACAGCGTTCAGGATGATCTCATCTGCAACGTGATCTGTCTGTTTACTGACGCGAGCTACTAAAGTGAAAGGAATCTTACAGTGTCTACTCCCTACTGAGAAGAACCGTGGAAGCGAAGTGTGTCACCCATCTAGTTTCTCTCAAGTACTTTCCAGTTCTGGCAGTCAGGCTGCGGAATAGTGCATGAGAAAAAAAAGCCTTGTGATAGTTTGTTGATTTAGGGCTGTGGAATGGGCTGAGTACGTCAATTTCGGGAGGAAAGAATTACCTTTATAAGCCCTGCTTGCACTAGGATAAACCACGCCTGAAGTTAGACGCTTGCCTCTTCGACGGAAAAAAGTTCAGCACTGCCAATATTGACAATTTCTCGAATTATTTCCCCCACTCCCTTGCAGCCTAATTCTGCCTCCCTCTTCATAGTTAGCTTCTCTATCTAGTATGGGGAATCTACCATCTAGCTCGAACCATACAATTGAGATATACTGGGGCCGAGAGCGGCTGATCGCACATCGTGTCTCCTGGCTCACAGCTCGGTTTCCAATCAATTCTCAATTTCGATCTCTTATCAAGTGGAATGACCCAATCCGAGGGCGCTTTTGTCTTGATCTAGCGCTGAGAGAAAATGACATACCGTCGTGGATGACATGCTGGAAAGGATCCTATAATGATAGGTCCAAATGCAGTGTGCCACTTCGAGAGGCGGTTGAGTTATTGCTTATGGGCAGTGCGGGTCCCCACAATTTTAACATTGGTCACCTATTCCAGAATGATAATAGGAGGAGGGTTCGCTTTACTATTAGCAAGTTCCAAGATCTTGTCGAAGTTCTGATCGACATAGGCATTTCAGTTGGCTGTCTTACAGGAGGCAGCAGGCCTATTTTACGTGGCCTAAAGTCTGCATACTTGGACCACCAAAGCTTCTTCAAAAACATTGCGACTGTCTCAGAAGCAGTGAGGTTTCTTTCAATTGGTCACAAGTTGAAATTAGGCCAAATGATACAAGATTTTATGTTTACCGTTCTCTCTGGGTTCGAGGTAGCTTTCCCCAAGTCCCGAACTATTGACGGTGCTGCCCCTGGCCAGAGTGGACGTAAGGACCACCAGAATATATGTCGGGAGCTTTGGGAATATCTAAAAAGGCAACATAGCGAGTATCAGCGCAGAAAGCGAGAAAGAGAGAAGCAGCTTCGCCGCTATCTCGGGGATATGAGAAACAGCCCTGATAATTCTATTTTCCTTTCAGTGAGACCTAGCGCTCTCATAGACCTAGCCTCCTTGGCAAGCGCCAGCGTGAAATCCAGAACGCAGGCTTGGGAAATGCAAAACCCCGGGCAACGAGACCACGTTGTTGTTGAAGTAAAAACTATTGGTAATGGCAACTCCCACAGAGCACGACGAGACCCAAATCGCGAGCGCGAACGTCACCATGATCGTGGGCAGTTTGAGCATGCGCTAGTACAACATATGAACCAGTTTACTCAAGAAGAAAGACAGCGACGATACGACAATATCCTACCTTGGGAAGTCCACTTGCATGGTGAATTCTGGCATTCGGAGAGACGCTTTAGAGGGGAAAGACATGGTCCCGATTCTCGTGATGAACTTGGCGAAGATAATATCGAAGTCGGAGTTTAACAAGGTAGTAGAGTGTGGGAGGGGATTTCCCTTCAGAAACTTGGGATTAGAGGTAATTTTACTGATTGTCTGGGGTGGATTATTACCGGGATGAACTCATAGGGTTGTGGTTTCTAGATAGATATTTCCTTACCCTGGGGCGGGGATTGCGCTGCACATAGAAGATGGAACTTGGGATGCTTTGTGGGGTTGTTCGTGAAGTTGTTCTGGGTACTTGAAGTTACATGTTGGTGTTCCGTGTTTTTCTACCTTAAGACCAATAGAAATCGTGGAAATTAATGGAGGTTCTCCCCTTTTCTTGCCTAAGAAGGCTGATACTCAACGTGAGGGTGAGTGATGTCAAATAGTTTCTATGGCTGTTCCTTTTTCGGAGTATGCAAGTGAGGAATTAGCTGAATTTCAATGGTGAATAATACAATCCGTCAACGGTTCCATGGCTCAGTTGGTTAGCGCGTGGTGCTAATACTCAAATGTGTTAACCCCAAGGTCGAGGGTTCGACCCCCTCTGGAACCATTTCTAACTTCTTTTTGCTTCTCGTCACTTTAGCAACTGAAGACTTTCACCCCAGTCCAAAATGTGGGACATTAGGCTATTCGAGTAACCGCAATAGGGGGGCCGCTTTAGTCCTAAAGGGGTGTGGTGCTTAGAATACTGCAAAATCGTCTAACAACTTTGTGTTTAAGTCTTGCGGCGCCTGCATCTGGTCCGTAATAGACAACCGGGAGGCTAACAAGCCATATTCTAGAACAGTCTAGATACCGTCTCATGCCAGCACATAATATGTTATATGGTCACTCGTGTTGGCTATAAACAATAGAGATTACTTTAACTAGGGTCGCCAAGTAAGGAAAGGTTATCCTACAAAGCTATATAGCCCAGAGTCACAATAACGTACCTTCTTGATCACATTGCCCTCCCTATTAAATACCTTCAGGTTAACCAGATATGACTTAGAATAACGTGAGAGCTCCCTCGATGTTCACAGGTAATAATCTTGGCTAACGTAATTCAAAGTGTACGGTACTGCGCTGCTGTATCTACTTGTACTAGGTGAACTAGAGAGCTCGCGACAAGATCCAGCTTGGCGGTATAGTTCCGAATATCCCATCTAGCCCCAATATAAGCTCTGCATGTCATGAGTAAATAGCTGTATAGTTACTTCACTCCAACTTGAGGCTGATAATCGGAGAAACCGGTACCATAATGTCATTGTTTATTTTGAATTTTCCACCCTATCTGGCTTCTTTTCCACCCCTATAGCCCACCTTTCCCTCTCGTATTCGCTCCCCTTCTTATAACTATTTTTTTCTTGCTTTTAATTAATGCTAGAATGGCAATGTCGTGATATAATTCAATATATCTCGGCGTCATTATCCTGTCACTCGTGCTTCTAAAAAGGGCTTGGCGCTAAGAAAGAAATTTCTTTAGGTGTTTCACAGATATCCAGCATAAATTCCGGGAAGATCAACCCCTCGAACACTCAACCTCGTCATCCTCCGTATTTTCCCTCCCGCCAATCCTTTCTCTTCGAGCAACCAAAGAGAAACAATGCGTGAAATTTTTCGTCATTTGGTATGATAATCGCATGTAGTTAATTGAAGGCAATTTCATGTTCTTCAGACTCTCGTATAGTACTAGCCTCAGAATTCCGGTAGGTTACTTTCGCTTCACACAACCTGCTACTTCAGGAGCAACTGTTAGCTAAACCCACACCCCAAATACCCTGGCAAAACTCTTGATGTTCCGAGATGTGCGCAGCGGAACTAAATTTGATGATCTGTACGTATGAGAGAATAATAATAATCGTGGTTGCTTGTAGCTTACTTCGCCCATCAACCGAAAACACATCCAAAAAAAATAAAAAAAATAGGTAGATATTATTTTGTCGACGCTTGGTCATAATTCTCCTTTAATAGCTTTACTCCAAGTGCCTCCGGGGAGTCTGAGAAGTCTCTTTACGCATGGACCCTCCAGTACACTGAACAATATTCTAGAAGAAGTGTGTTCCGCGTATCAGGAGAAGGAGCGACTGGAAGGGTTTAAACCTGTAGGGAATTTAGATAGGATAAATAGAATTATGCCATTCCAGAGCGAGACCTACTAAATATATCAAGATGCGCGGAAAGATTCTCCAGGAGAGTAAAGTGTATCAATCGCACAGTTAATGCCTCCTTATCCACCGTGATAAGCTTTTGACAGCAGCCTCCTAATCCTAACACCAAAGGTACGTTGCTAGTATTAAAATCCGTGGAGCTTAGCTCCACTGCCGGGGCGTAGCAAAGTTCATCTTTTTGTAACGGCCGTTCCACATAACTGATCCGCATCAACGCTGCCCTCCCGAGTCTTGATTTATTCCTACCTTGTGCCTTTATCCGTTAGATCGTCGTACCATAAACATCTCCCAACTCCGGCTTGATGAATCGCCGTACCCCCGCTCGGAGCGCCAATGCATACAAATAGGCGGGGTGAAGAAGTGATATACTAGAGCACCTCCACCATATCTAGAAGCAGCGGTCCCGGTCCACCAATACCCATTCCCTCCTCTCGAAAGGCCGGCTATATTCCTCCAGAATAATTTCCACTCCCCTCAGGATCTGTCTCAACTAGGAACCCAGCATACTGATTGTTGGAAATTGTGGTCGTGCTCTCAAATCTCATGACCGCTTGCGTCACCCCCTGCCTCCCCTCCTATCTCCCTTCCTCTTTTCTCTCTTCTCTCTCTTCTTTTGCTCTTTCTCTCTTAATCTTCTTCTCTTTGTTCTATGGGCGGTACAAGTTGTTCGCTTGCCTTGGAGACCGCTCTCCTGTTGGGAACTCGTGATACCACTCGCGATTCCTCTCAACACTGATCCCGGACTGTCTCTTTCAAGCCGCAAAGTCAAAGTAAAATAGGTAAACGGGGGTGCTTTGTCCCCTAGCCCAACCGCACAACCTATCCCCCACCGGCGAACTAACATTGTGGCTTGTTAGCATTAGTTGTCTTTCTTCTCTCCCCAGGAATAACTCTCCTTACCTGGGCCGGCTTTTGGTGCAACTCTATTTGGACCGGGATCCATTGCAGATTTTATGAGGCTTATTTTCCAGGCACAGCACTATTTTAACACATATGTGTACGGTACCGGATATGGCATGATCTCTTGAATTGGAGATTGGATCGAGGTATGTGATCAACGTTTTGCCGACTCCTAGATCTCCATAGCAAAGCAAGGTTATATTATCCCCTTCACATTTCCCAATATTCCTGCCAGCTTCTAAATTCTTCAGTTTGCATGAGCTATTCCCTGATATTGTCAACGTGGGGCTCTCGGACGCCCGGACTACATGCATATATGGCTAAGTTAGAAGTATTTGTTCTTAATCAATCAAGAGGCTCTGAAATAAGAAAAAGCACCATATATTAGATCAGCTGACCATTATTGTAGCAGTTAAGGCATTACACTTTCAGTAATTATCCTGTAGATTATGATCAAATACAGTCTTGGTTGGAGGAGATAGGTTTCTCTGATTCCACATCTGACTTTGTTTACATAAGATAAAACTATAAGTAAAGACAAAAATAATATCTACCATTGTGTAAAGATTCACATTAGTTATTCCATTAGTTAGAACAAGCCTGTTAAGAGCGACTTATGGCTCCTGTATAGCATAGATGCAAATAATTTGTTCACATATATAATTACTCAGGCAAATGTACAAATATAATGCATTATGCCAATGTTCTGTTGGAGGCCAATCAGTAGCCCTTATAGGTGATTAACCATACCATGGACTAGGACTCTTCTGTGATTTTAGTCATAAGCTCTTTCCTATTTACTTGATAGAGAAAATCACAGAAAGGTATTCCACTACCAGATATCTAGTTCAAACAATATGTACTGTCTAGAAAGTCCAGTCAATAGTATGTTTTCCAGATCCTAGCAACTGCTGTATTTTCTCCACTATTATATTTCCAGAGTTACAGCCAGCTTAATACCTACTACCCAAGTAACATGGAGAAAATATATCTAGGACTTAATGCAAGGTATTGCAGCCTCTGCAAACAATATACATTTGATCCAGATCTTGCTGGGTTTAGTATTCATGCTGCTCAATTACATAGTACTCAGAAGTGATCTAATTTATTGAGTTTAGTCAGTGAGGGGGTAATAGCACTGGCTGATACAGGATGGTTAGATAGGGGGTTGTGTAGGAGTCAGCATGGTACTAAGGATGGTGGCCTCTCTATCAATTATAGCCATATCTAATTCATGGCCTTGAGAGGTGACAGTACTTATGATAAATTTGGAAGGCATTACTATTGATACATTTGATATTTAGATAGGGCTGGATTGTGCATTATACGGCATCTGAAATTTTAATAATAATCAATTCATCTGATTAGAGTTCAATCAAGTCAAGAGAAGTACTAGCACATAATAGAATTTGTGATTAGAAAGTAAGAAGTAATTGGGTAGATGATACGGGTTTTATAATTAGGAAAAGAGATCTTAGCAATTGCAATAAGTGAGAGAGCTGGACTAAAATGCATTATTGGTTCCTATTCAAACTTGTAAAATGCAATTGTATTTAGAGAATACAAAATATAAGTAACTGAAATTCTCATTTTAAGTGATATATTTATTAAAGATATCATGATTATACTTAGAAAAATTATATCATGGTTTTAAATTTACACAAACTGTCTAGTATGATATCTTAATTGAGGTTAATATGCCAGTAGCAAATATAAGAGAGTTGACAAAGAAACTATAATCATTTAAATCAAAAAGAGGGTTTTGCTATTATTAATTAACTCCACCATCTATTTGGCATTCCTATAGCCTAATATCAAGAACTGGTTACAGATATTTTGTATCTTTTCAAGATGATCGTCTTGGTTACTGGGGTACTGGTATGGAAGGATCTTAGTCACTCTTTTATATACTGACTTTAAGTTTATAATTACTGTGGAGACAATCAAGACCTGCTTGGCCTTAAATATAGCTAGTACCTCAGATAATATAATCTCTATTGCCTTTAGATCTTTAACCTGCTTCGCTAAATATTATATTGCGACTCTCACACTTGGGTTAGCAGGCAGCTTTTTCTCACTTTGCTTTTTAATTGCTCCTCTGGTTTCTAGTTTAACAGCTAGTCCTCCTTGTACCTGAAGATGTTTTTGAGAAATTTGATCCCTTTTCTTAAATACTTGGGATTCTCTTTGTAATTTTTATTTGGTGGTATATTCTGGCTTCTCAGGTCCATTTAGATACTTGAGAATATAGCTTGCTGGTCAGGCTACTGATCGTAGATGGAGTGGTGTAGGGGAATGTTGTACTAGTTCAGCTTGCTCAAGTAAAGCAGCTGAATATGCTTCAGAAACTACTTGATATCGGGTATTTCTTGCTAATTTTATGCACAGTATCTCCCCTGTAGTAAAAATGTATATAATGCTTATTAATATTTATTTGAAGGTAGTATATTTACCAATTCTTTCAGGATTGTAGGAAGGTTCTTAGTGTATCAAAGTCAGGCTTGGTCAATGGTCTGCCATGACCACCCTCACTACCGCTGTTCCCCTTGATAACTTTCAAGAATTACTATAATTTATTTTAGATTAGTACGACTTACTTGTATAAAAATTATATGATTTGATACCAAAGTTCTAGACAACTATTAAAATATGATTCTAATATGTAAGAGCCAGCAAAATAGGAAGTTACTAAGGAAGTAGTTTGTCAATAAAGAGTTTGGATTGTGGTATGAAAATTGTGATTTGTATAGTATATACAAACATTCGCTCAGGAATATGAGAAGACAAAGAATAGTTAAGAGATATTAGATATAATTTATGGTAGAGGTTTAAGACAAGTGCAATAAAAAGGGGTGAGCTAGAGTGATAAGATGTGATACTGATAGGAGTGAGAGGAAGTGGTACTATGAGAGATCATAATCGATAGTAGAATAGCAGAGTAATTGTGAAAGGAAAATGAATAATTGGAGTATTGTTAAGTGATATAGAAGGAGGAGGAGGGAGGTAGGAATTAAAAAAATTGCGAGGAGAAAGGAATAGAGTACATGTATAAGTATTATTGTGTTAGTGGTCGTGCTAGTAGAATATGTACCTTACTATTAAAGTAGTTAAAAAAGAAAATATATTTACACTTGTCCGATAATTCGTGATTTATCAGTTATTAGATCAGATACTATTTTCATC
>Ga0307507_10010295_pt1 | contig 12129 bp, 8 predicted proteins | sample 7_EM_MG_FD_207223 | JGI IMG/M metagenome (GOLD analysis project Ga0307507, IMG submission 207223) | Populus trichocarpa ectomycorrhiza microbial communities from riparian zone in the Pacific Northwest, United States - 7_EM | ecosystem: Host-associated > Plants > Roots > Unclassified | place... | reverse complement strand
CTTCTGAGCATGATTCTCATGGATGTTTTTCACTTGTACTAATTTCCAACTCTTTCTCCTTTTGAACAGCTACTTTTAACATAGGAAGCTCGAGTCAACTAACCAAAGAAAAAAGGAAAAGAAAACGATCTTGCTTCCTATTAATTTTAAAAGCTAATATTCCAAAAAAATAAAAAAAAGGAACTCTAATCCTTCCAAAAACAAAGAAAATACGAACACATGATGAAGACCTAACAGAGAAGCATGTCATCATATGCATAACTTCTACAAAGAGGGCAGGTCAGATTCAGTTCCAGCCATTGCTTTAAACAGCTTGAATGGAAAACATGTTTGCACGACGAAAGAACACAGCAGTCCACCCCCTTTTGAAAATCATCCAAGCATATCGCACATCCATTGCTAAAATACTCTGTAGTTTCATCGACTTGGATGATAGAAAATCGCAAGCTGACAACAGTAGCAGGTTGTTCTTTTCCGGTTACCTGTCCTCTTTCTACATCATGAGGATGGTGATCTTGGCTAAGGAGAATATCGAGCCGATTTTCCAAACAACTCCAACACAAGCTTACTAGTCCATAAACCATCACGACGAGTAGTACGGTTAATGCAACGGAGAGCAGTACAAGTGTAAGAATGATCAGCTGAGAGGGAGAAGTAACTAGGTTTTCTGTCATGGATATGAAACGCTGGTGTGTATATAACTTGGAAAAAAAAAAGAGTATTGTTAGCTGCTCTGTGTTACAGTAGTATATTTATAGAAGAGGCATGGGTTCCTTCAATAGCTGTAAGCCTTTTCTCTCTCGGAAACTCACCGTTGTCCCTATTCTCTTCGGTTTACGAAATAGAATGGGATTCCGGCAGCTTTAGCCTTTACTATTTGGCTTGAAACTATAAAAGAGAAACTACCACTTGACTTGGAGAAGTAAGAAAAAAGAAGAGAGAAACCGACTTTGGAAACTTGAGTTTCATACGTTATTATCGGGGGGATTTTAGGGTTAGAATATTTTTGCGCCGAAAAAAAAAATATTTTCTTTTTGTTGCTGGTAATTTTCCCAGTAAAGAAATTGAAAAGAAATAGGATTGGAATATGTTAACAAAATAACAAAAGTATTAGCAGATACTATAATAATCTTCAAATAAATTCTGTAAAAAGAGAACTAATAAATGATATTAAAATATTATCTCAAGAAGTTAATTTTATATAAATTTAAAAGGTTGAAATTTATATGCCATGAAGCTGGATCCTTTACTAAAATGTACGTACAATATTTAAAAATAAAAAAAATCTTATGCATTACACCTCTAATTGATTGTTTTTCCTGTGTCATATGTATAATTCATTCTCATTCGAATATCAGAGGGAAATTAAAATACCGGAGGGTCCTGGTCGTTAACTTTATGGTCCGTGAGGATTAGTTGAGGTGCGGGTAAGCTGACTCGGACAACCCACGTAAATTAAAAAAAAAAAACCGGAGCGGTGTATTCAACTCTACGATAGCGACTCAGGTTGGCATTCAACTTGTTAACGAGTTATTGTTTGATATTTTTTTAAAATATTTTTTGTTTTAAAATATATTTAAATAATATTTTTTTATTTTTTAAAATTTATTTTTGATATTATAACATTAAAAAATTCAAAAAATATTTAAAAAATTAAATTGAAGAAAAAGAAAAATTAAATTTTGTAAAAACCATGGTTGTACCGCGAAGACAAACATTCTCTAAAAAATCATGTTTTGGGATTGTTTTCAGCTGGAATGCTCTTGAAGATGCTTATTTATAAATATTTTTTTGTGAATTTTATATAAAGATTATAAAATTATAAAAAAATATTTGAAAACCGCCAATTTTATGGTTTCAAAGATAAAAAGCATTTCGAAAAAGCAATTTCTACTATTTTATAAAATACATGAAATCATTAAGGTGTCATCATCTTCTCCTTGTCTGCAAAACCCTTTTTTTTTTTCCTTACCAAAAATGGAAGAGAGAGTTGAGCCCTCAATTGCACGTTTTAACTTGAATAGAGTTTATTTGCACAATCATCCTCTGAGAGTCGAATATTTCTATAATTGAAGCCTTGTTTTTAATTAGCTAAAAGCTGTCTAATGGTAGCTTAGAAAAAGAAAATATATAGAAGAGAGGAGAAAGAACTATGTACGGTCCCTTTTCTTTTGGCATGAAAAAACTACGGGACGTTTGGGAACGTGGCGGCTGCGTTTCTAAAAAATTTAATTTAATTTTTTACTAAAATTTAATATGGTTAATACGTTTTGGATCGTTTTAATGTGCTGATGTCAAAAATAATTTTTAAAAAATGAAAAAAAATCATTGACATGCATTTTGACACGAAAAGTTATTTGAAAAGCACCCGCAACCACACTGCCAAACACGCTTGGAAGTCAAAACCTTGAAAACAAAGAATAATTTTTAAAATATTTAATTTTTTATTTTTTTATTTACTAAAAGGTTATTACATTGTTTTATAAATAAATAAAAACCTCCATGCATGAGTTACGAGCAGTCAAATTTATCTGCAAGTCATCTAGCCAATGATTGAAAGGGCAAACTCCTATTATGTTCTATGCAATCAAGCAATTTCTTTCTTTAATTATATTCAACATATCATTGAAATTCACTAATTGCTTCACTAATAATGTATATATTCAATAATAAATATTAATATTTTCACTAATAAATTTTCATGTAACTGTCAAGATGAATTTATATAATGAGTTCTTATAATTACTTTGAATCACCAGATAATTAAACACCAGAGTTCTTAGACTGAATATTTTTCATTCTACAATAATATTCATTTTTCAGAAACAATTAATCTCATAACAAACCCTCTTGGCTAGGATTGTAGCCCAATATTCGAAACCTAATTTCTATTTAAAACTTTTTCATGACTTCATCGTTACCTTTCATAAATTTTCATTCACTGGCTAGGTTCAGCATTCCCTTCTGTTGACTTTTAGTTGTGCTACACACTATGCTTGACACAAAATAAAAGCGAGTACGTAGGATCATCTCTTGTAGAGCAAGGAAGAGTGAATAGTAAGATTAGGGTCCTGCTTTCGCCATGGTAAAAACCATTAAATCTCATCTGCCGGTGTCTGAAGTCTTTGAGTTTCATTAACTTGTTGAATTTTCAGTCTTGAAATATTGTGTTACTTATGAGCACAGAAACAACAAACTGGACCCTCCTTGACTAAACTAATATATGATTGTTGTCATCTTTGAATTCCATGATCTTGAATTTTAGCCAAAAAAATAACTTGGAATATTTCCTGAATGCTTAGAAAAAACCATGTAGAGCATCCTTTAGACTAACTACACTAGTTAAAGGGATTCGAGTTTCGTCGTCTTGTCGAACAAGTCTGATAGACATTCAGCTAAATTCAACAGCAAGCAACCTGCAGAAAGCAAGAAAACAGTATCAACAATGTGGATTTATAAATCCAGCAAAAATTGCTTCCTCAAAGAAGAAGAAGAAGAAGCCATCCACCTGAAATTGAAAGTCACTACAAAGATTTTTAAGATTGTTAACACCAAAAAAGAGAAAAGGAAAAAAGAAAATCTGTGGCTTCTAAGACGCTTCATGTGGATATAAAAGCAAATGCTAAGCACCTCTTTTGAACATTCAAGGATGCAGAACCTTCCATGAAAAAGAATTTGCCTTTGTTTCCAATCACAACAAAAACATTAGTTCTTACAGCCCATAAAATATATCCTGATAAGAACTTAACTAAACTGTATAAAGAATATTGTATTGCATCATGAATGGCAATAAGGAATTAAACCTGCACACTTCGGAAATATATTTGAACTAGTGATATATTAAAAGTAAAAATATTTTCCTGCTCTCAAATATTTCTTTAGGAACTCTCCATTACCTCAGTCAAAGACCAGTAAATGCAGTATAAAGTAGTTGCAAGCACCACTACCTAGATTGCTGAGAAATCAACTCTCAGGAAAGCAAAAGTTTTCAGCACCCTAGAGAGTTTCCGTTGCCATGAAATTTCGTAGTCTTGTTTGTTTCTTCTTTTTCCTACTTTCAAATTTATCACTTATTACTGGTGGTCATGATTTTGAAAAAGCAGCACTGTCAAATTTCAAATCATATCTTACACATCCGTCATATCGGCTGTCTTCATGGCAAGTTAAAAACTGCTGCAGTTGGCATGGAATACGTTGTTCCAACACACTCCATGTTGTAGCTGCAGACGTCCGGAACCCTTGGTTTTATGATTTTATTCACATATTCTGGTGTTGATGATCTGAGCATGAAATATAAAGGATTCACATACCAGCTCGATGCGGTCCGCACATACAAAAAATGCTTTGGAAGGAAACATTCCCCGGGAAATAGGCCTTTTAAGGGGGCTCTTCATGCTCAAACACTCCTGGAATTAATGGTCTACATGGTGAGATTCCGAACATCATAGGAAATATGAGTGGCTTGAAATCGTTGGATCTAAGTTTCAATAACTTGAGCGGGCAGAATATCCCTGCATCCATTAATTTGTTGGACTTTTTCAGTGTTATGAACTTGTCCCGCAACCATCTGAGCGGGAGATTCCCATCAGGTGTGCGGTTTGATACATTGAATGAGGATGTTTCAGTATGCATTGGGAATGAATATTTATGTGGTGCTACTCTGCAACTTGAACGCTTCCTCCCTTAATCAAGAAGATGCTGGTTTTGAGGATTCTAGAGAAAGGTTACTGCTACTCTATGGAATGGTGTTTATCGGCTATGTGGTTGGCTTTTGAGGATTTTTTGGAGCATTATATTTGATAAAGGAGAAATGGAGAGAGAAGTATTAGAGGGCAAGCTGTTGATAAGATTGCATTGAGATTTATCAAAACCATTCAAGGATGAAAAGGGAAAGAGCCTCGCTTTGGGAGGTAAAGAACAATTTTCCCAGTTTCAGATGCATCTCAAAGCAGACTCTATCAATCCAATTCCATGACCAGAATTATGGAAGGCTTTTGCATAGTTAGCTTGAGAATATTTTCAATGGCCAGATAGTCCCAAATGAGTTTTTTAGTGAAGCTAGAGAGTTTTTATGTCTTCATTTAGTTATCCTCTCATTCTTTTTTTTGTTACAGAGTTATCCTCTCATTCTATTACTATGTTTTGAAAGAGATGAGTTATTTTTAATATTATCATTATTTTTCAACAAAATGATAAGAGTTTCATTGCTCAAATGAAATAAATGGGAGCTTACCGTGAGACAAAAGCACAAATCCACGACAGATTAGATAAACTAATAAACTCATACCCACTGTCTACGAATTGTAAATGAAGAGGATCCATGGCTGCTTCTTCAAGTCGTTTAGTTTTATGCATTCTGCAGCAAAAAATCTGGCATATCCATGTTATATGGAACTCCTTAAGGATATATGAGCCATCATGGCCAATTGTTTCCATGTAACATGATGACTGTTCCACTCAAACTCCACCGTCTAGGGACCAATAATTATTGTATTGTAACCACATTTGTGCAAAACAGCACCTGACACAGCTTTAAAATATGGACACTCAAAGAACAGGTGGCCATGATCTTCGTCAGAATTCCAACATAGCAAACAGTCAACACTGATTTTCCTTCCCATGAGAATCTACCTTACCCACAGGAAGCTAGGTGATATAACTGGGTCTAGTGATGAGATAGGTCCAAAAACCAGTTTATACCAATCAACTTTACTCCCCCCTTCTTCTTATCAACTCCCTTGCAGTGGTTGTAAAAAACCCACTTGCACTTGCTTTCTACAGCATATTGTCATCAGATGAAGATCAGGTTGAATGACTCTGCATATGGAATCTAGGACGCATAGCATCTGGCCTTGCATTGGGTATCACAGCTTCTAGTTCTACATCAGAAAGAATTCCAGATACATGAATGAGCCTGGTACTATGAACTTTAATTAGGATACCATAACAAGAAAATCGATGCTCTACTTAATGATCTTTCGGGAATAACTAGAAGTCATCGAGTCATTTAAGACAGCCATTCGATGAAGATGCAAATGGTAGTTCTAGTTCCCTTGCAACAAAAACTCATCCAGATAACCACATTAATCTAAAAAAAAAAAAAGAGAGAGACACATCGTTCCTTTGTTAAAAAAAATAAAAAATGAAGCAGCAATTGCAATTCTCAGAATCAAACTTTCTCCAAGACTGCAAGAAATGGAGTGCCAGTCCTTTGGCAAATAAGGATGCTGTAAGTTGTATACACAAATCTGTTCAAACTACTCTAGTATGCAAGAGTAGATCCAAAAAGAAAGGCAACCGTATGCTGACAAGGCAATTCAGGGAATGAGAATCAGTTATACTCCAGAAAGATAAAACTGTATGACAATTAGCAGTGGTTAGTGGCCAAAGAAATGCAGGGAAGATCTATTGCAGGTGGACTCAAAAGTGTCTTAACTAACCCAAACAATAAAAGATGAAGTGGGGTAATTCCCATTTTGCAATTAAACTACTAATTCGACAGAAACCTGTCTGTGGAAACGCAAAGCAGATTGTATCATGCACCTGCTGTATCCATTATTTCAACAAGAAAGCACTAATAAGCTGGCTGTTATCCCCTGAATCATTACAAAACAAATCTTACTAGGACAGGATTAAACCAAAAGGGTTTTATTATAAGCACTAAACCAACGTAATATACATTCCTTCAAACCTGGAAGGAAATAATGTCATAGTAGAATAATTGTTGCTTATGCACAAACCATTGTAATCAAACCTTCTCCCACGGGGCTACTAGGCCTCCCCTCTTGTAAAAACCTTAGGAGGCCTTCTTCTCTTTATATCTCTTTGCACAAATAGTGTAGATCAGCAAGTTGAAGAAGCTGAGCCCAGCCAAAAGCCAGAATAAATAATCAAGGTGCCCCTTATTTAAGTTATCTGGTATCCATCCTGTCTTCCCACCCGTGGTTGTGAGGTAAGTTACCATGCTCAGAATAAAAGAGCTCAGGTAATTACCCAAAGATGCAGCCAGGAGTGCCAAAGCACTGCATAGACTCCGCATGGCATCTGGAGACTGTTCATAGAAAAATTCAAGCTGACCAATGGATGTAAAGATCTCTGCTGTACCCATCAACATATACTGGGGAATTTGCCACAAGATACTGAGAGGAACTGCAACAGCATCACCAACCAATCCAAGCTCTTTTACAAGCTGCAAGCGCTTAATCTCTAGCAAAGCAGCAGCTGTCATTGATAGCATAGAAATGAACAAGCCAATTCCCATACGCTGCAACTCTGAAAAGCCCCTCTCTCTGCCAGTGAACTTCCTTGCAATTGGAACAATGATCCTATCATAGATTGGAACCCAGAAAATAACACTAATAACATCAATTGTGATCATAGAAGCAGGAGGGATGTTGAAAGAACCAATTGTCTTGTCCATCAGCATCCCTTGTTCCACAAAGATTGTACTCATTTGGGCATGGGCAGCAGAAAAGACAATGCCTGTAGCCCAGATCGGAAACATGCGGATCAAAATCTTCAATTCCTCCACCTGAGTCATAGTACAAAGCCTCCATGGATCACTGAAGTCCCCACCTTTTATCTCAGCCTCTGAAATTATAGCAGCTTTATCAAGGCATCTAGAGGAAATAGGAATTTAGTTAAGTTCTTTTGAGAAAAGATTTTAGTGCATTTTTAAATGATGAGGCAAACTTACTAAAATGAGGATAAGGCAATACAAATCAATAAAAAGGAATTCATTAAGGCAGAGACAGGTCTGTTGAAACTTTCTTCCCAGTGCTCCTTTGGCATATCAGATAAAATAAATATGTAAGCATAAAATCTCTTCACATAAACTAAACAAAATTCCCATTAATATGTAGTCTCAACACCAAATGAAATTGCAAGTAGACATTGTAAAGACGAAGTTCAGAGGAAAGGCGAACAGATAAAGGACCATATGTCCAATAACAGACTGCCAAAACTCAATTCAACTGAAAAGTCGGTGATTCTTCTGCTGCCAGATAGAGAATAAATACAAAGTATTCCACAAAATAACATGCCATTATTTAAGCCTCTTTTGCGTGGTTAATAAATATATATTTCAAAGAATGCAATGAGGGGAACCATGACAAGATATTAGAAGGGGAAGAGTGAGCAGAGTTCAACTGTGGGCTTGCGTTAATACATTAATAAAGTGTTAGCAAAAAAACAGATAACTGCATAGTGTAAGCTTACACAAACATGAGTAGTTAACAGCTAAAATAAGAGAGGGTATGAACTTCACAGAATATGAAAATTTTCTGTGTATTCTGCACAGCTCTTCACACTATGCTTGCATGAGTTATAAGTTATGCTTGAACTTGCGTCAAATAAGGCATTGTAGTGTTAACTAGAAAGGCCATTCTTAACCACTATTCACATTTGATGATCAACTCTTGAATTTGGATACAAAACAAAACAGAAGATTCAACTCTTCTTGCATATGTAAATCACTATTTCACTGGATGACAATCAATTTTGATAGCAAAAACGCACATCAAATAGAATGGCTAGTTCAAAACTGAGGAAAGTAGATCAGGTAAGGAGAAAGAAGAAGAAAAATACTTCAATTCATTGCTGTGCGCTAGTTTCCAGGTTCCCTCAATGGTTGAGTGTTTTTCTTGGGTTTCATATAGGAGACTAATGTCTTGGGGAACCTCCAAATTCCTCTTATGGAATGACGCAACCACAACTTGGCACATTCTAGTAATTGGGCTCCCCACTGGCCTCTGAAATCTATAAAGGGGCGTGCCTGAAAAGAAGATAGCAATAGCTATGCCCATGAACAATGCAGGAATTCCAAATCCTAGCCCCCACCCAGCTTTGTCTTGAATGTATACCATTAAACTACTTGATACAAGACAACCAATGTTGATTGAAAAATAGAACCAATTGAAGAAGGACCCCTTCTTTACCCTTTCCTTAGGATCAGTGTCATCAAACTGATCCGCCCCAAAGGATGAAACACATGGTTTGATGCCACCTGTCCCAAATGCAATCAGATAGAGGCCAAAAAAGAATACCCCATACTGAGCAGGAGTTGCTGGAGGGCATAGAGAACCTATACATTCAGCTGGCTTTAATACAGGAATAGTTGCTGAGAGAGTCAACGTACACATTCCCTGCATCAATCGACATGATGAAATCCAACACTTGAAGAAAACAATATGGATTACATCTGGGTAAAAGCAACCAATGCAGGTGTAGAAAAATATAGACTTGCTTAACCTTGTACCTATACTTCCTACCACATAAAAATTCACATAATCAACAAAACTTCATTCAGGCTTTTTATAAAAGTTTTCCTGTTTATTGGCATAACTAGAACAATTTTTTTTTATTGCTGACCATTGAACATATAGTGTAGCAGCAGTAGACAACCCCTTGGACTAAATGAAAAGAAATTAGAACCAGAGAAGCTCCATTGACTTGAGAGATGTGAGCAAGATTTTGAGCTTTATGGTCAAGAAACAGAAATGTACTGATCAGAGATGTAGGCATAGAATAGAAATAACGAGTTCAGCACATAATTACAATGAAGTAAATTGTGGAGAAAACAGAAATGGTCCAATATCTTCCCCAATAAGCATCTGCCAAAGTGGCTCCAATGAGTGGTGTGAAGTAGCAAGTTCCTGCCCAAATGTTAACATTTTTTGCAGCTGACACATTTCCTTCATGTAGCTTCCCAGTAAGGTAGGAGACCAGATTAGTAGCAATTCCATAGTAGGCCAAGCGTTCACAGCATTCATTTCCTGTATGTGGCATGATGGAAGTCAGAAAGAGCATAGGCTATGCACTAATGTGAAATATAATAATCAGTACCCAATATGAAAGAGCATGCTGTCCAATTTCCAGTTTTCTGCTTAAGAACAGCCGTCCCATTAATGTCGACCGAGCCATCTCCTGTGTGGAGTCCATTATTTTTGTTCTACAAATATAATACAAAACATGTGACAAAGACATGGTGCAAGATGCAAACTGGTTTTTAGTTTAACGGTGTTTAATGGGCACCTATAATGATCACAGATAAACTATGAAGTTATATTTTGGCTGGTGTTAAAAAAGGGTACTGATGATCTTTTAAATGCCACCAGAAAATTAGAGGTAAGACTGTTGTGTCTGGTCCAACCTCTATGCAGCATGGAAACAATTACAGGACATGGACAGAACTGTATCAATATGGAAACACACCAAATTCTAAGAATATAAGAAAGCAGAGGATTGACAGCTAAGGCACACCCCTATTCACACATGATTACAAATCACAGAAATTCATCATTTGTTCATGAAAATTCTTAGACGGACTTGGAGATAGATATCAGATACAGATAACTGTCGAAGCATTGGAATCGAATGATATCAGATTTTCTAGGACACGACATCTCAAGCTAATTGAATATCTTTTCCTCTAGAATAAACTGAGTCCTGCACGTCCAGATTTAGAAATGAGTCCCATAAGTATTTCATTACATGGGACTGCTATCCATATCTGACAAGGACATGATGCTTCTAACATGGAATTCTTGAAACTTAGCAATCCATCATCAATTCAGCATCAAATAAGGAAAACATCAAATGCAACCAAAACAATCTTCTATTAGCCATGACTCCACCCTACGACACCCCAGCAGAAGCTTTGCTATCCAGATTTAACCTCAGTAATTGGTGACCAGCAAATTGGTGAAACCATGGCACTTATCACATATGCCACCAACTGCAAGACATCCATAATCATAATGTCCTATGGAGAGAGACGGTGGTCACAGCTGCAAGGCAAGTTGCCTGTAAACAAAGCTTGTACATTGCAACACCAAGTTGTTGGAGTTTCAAAGATAAAGCAAAACCCTTTCCATCTCTCAAGCAAGTTCAAAATTAGCAAAAGGAAAAAAAATAGAAAAGAGAAGAGAAGGGGCTAGTTAGTGGCAAAAATATTGATTCCCTTTTGACCTGTACATGTTAGAATGGATGCAAACAAAATCCACTAAGCACATTTCCATTTTCTGAAAGAGCTTAATCACAGACATAACCTTACTCAAACGCCAAGTCCACCTTTGTGCTTGGCTGACACAAGCACGATTTGCCCGCAAGTAGATTTAATACATTCTTTTGTTGCATCTCATCTACCACCCACACCCTATTAACTCTCCTATCTATAAAGCTCAGACAGTAAAAGCCACATAAACGCTACTACCACGAAACTTGGGCAGAGACTTGAGAAGAGAAAAAAATAAGTTGGCAGATACAGCACGCATGGATGAAAGCTAAACAGACAAAAGAATCACAAAAGAGACAACTTGAGCAGTCAAACATAAACATGCAGACAAGAAATCAGACAGAATAAAACTGGTTGGAGATTTCTGCGTCTGTGATGCTTATCTAGCTATGAAACAGTCTGTGGAAGAAACAAATTTATACAGAATCATCATCAATATCCGAAAGCATAAAAAAAAAAAGAACAAATTACTTGAAATTTGAATTACTATTCATTCTTTGAATTCAATCTTGATTTGGAAGAAAAAAACAAGAAAAACCCAGAAACAAGTTCCATAACATTCAATAATCTGTTACAAATACATATATACAAAGGAGAAGAATCAGCACCAAGAGAGAGAGAGAGAATGAAAAACCTGTAGTAGGAGTTCATCTTCCAAGAGCAAAGTCTGTTCCTCCCCTGAACTCATATTTCTCCTCTTTTTTTGGGTTTTAAAATTATAAAATTCCAATTACACACACACATACACTTTAATCGATCAGTATTCGCGGGATGGAACACAGGAGAAGGAAGACGTGGACGACATTTAATGGTGTTTAATTTATTTATTTAAATAAGTATATTATTCTAACACCATGGTATAATGTGAATTCAAGGGAAGAACTCAAATTTGTTAAGTAATTCCTCCTAAAACTAACATTTAAAAAATACATTTTTTTCCCTCATAAAAACCCTATAAAGTAGATTCTTTCAACATGTTATCATCTACAGCAAACTAATAGACTCTTTTGTGTGGTTACTAGCATATGCCCGGCATGACTTCTTGACAAGTTCCAGGCGGCGGAAAAGTTCTCAGATGATGTAATAGCATCCATTTTAACTTAACAATTCAAGGG
>Ga0307507_10010294_pt1 | contig 12130 bp, 8 predicted proteins | sample 7_EM_MG_FD_207223 | JGI IMG/M metagenome (GOLD analysis project Ga0307507, IMG submission 207223) | Populus trichocarpa ectomycorrhiza microbial communities from riparian zone in the Pacific Northwest, United States - 7_EM | ecosystem: Host-associated > Plants > Roots > Unclassified | place... | reverse complement strand
CTGGGAGACAAAATTTGTATGGTGATCAGCCAACATGAAATTTGTCCCAGTCCTAGTCCAGTCCGGTAGGATTCCGGGAGTCCAGTAGGAGTCTGGTAGGAATAGGTGGAGGAGTGTAAAGAGCTCAAAAATGAAGTGAAAAATGAACCGAAAAATGAGAACTGTGAACCCACCCCCCTTGAAATTTTGAAAAATGAGTGAAAAAATGAGTGAAAAATGGAACAGTACATTTTTCGGCACCCCGGCAGCCTTGAACTCTGCATCTCGCAGCAGGCCCTGCTCTATCTTACCATTTCCCGAATGCCTTCTGTCAGCCTCAAATCTTCCTTGAGTCTTTACTGATTGGTCTTCAGTCCATTAAAAGTTTTTTATCTTAATTTTTTTGCTTGTTCTATCATGTGGATGGTGAACAAAATGAGATGATTGCCATATGGGGCAACGACAAAAAGATGGACAATGCCGAAACACTCTTCGGCAACTTGAAAAGCTGAAGACGAAAAATGGATGAAAAATGGAAATGTGTCAAAAACAGACATGATGTCCATTTTTGAAAAATGGATGTTTTTCGGTCATTTTTCATCTCATTTCTGGCTCCATTTTTCATCCCATTTTTTAGAAAAATGAAATCAAAAATGAGATCAAAAATGGATCAAAAATGAGAACTGTGAACAACCCTAATGACAGCATCCGTGGCCCCTGCTGAGCTTGCCGACCTCACCACAGCTGTCACCGCTACAGCCCTCAATTCCGACGATGGTGAAGAGGATGATGAAGGTGACAGGGACAATGGCAGGTCGTACCACATTCCTGCAAGCACTGAACCCGGCCCTTTCTACATTGTCATTCGTGGATTGCAAGTCAGAATATTCGCAGGCTGGTGGGTTCTTTTTAACATTCAATTTATAAAACCATTCTCAATGATGTCCCAGGACTAATACCTCTCCCCTTGTCATTGGCGTCTCCAAGGCTATTTTTTGCCGTGTAGCGAGCGTTCAGGAAGGCCATATTAGGATGCAGAAGGCCATCGCATCGGGCTTCGTTGAGCAATTCCACAAGTGAGGTTAGAGTACTTGTCAATCTGATATCTTGCCCAGAATTTTTTGTTGATCTCCTGATGTTTCAATGTATTGTTACAATTGTTACAATCTTGTTGTCATGTACTCATGAATACACTGCTGATTTTTGACCACTTTACGGCCATTTTGGCTGACCAGCAGCCTAACTGGTCATGACCTGGGTCATTGACACCACTGGTGTTTGATCCTGGTATAAAAAAACACCCATCTAGTTCAACTTTCTTACTCTGCGACCCTTTACACCTCGATTTACAAAATGAATCAAAATTGCACCCTGATTATGAACACAGACATCAAGTTTCAAGTCGTACAAAAATGCTCTCGGTGACTTGGGAAAATCTAGGTGAGTATCACAGGGGTGGAATGGAAGAAAAAAGAAAAGAATGTCATATCCAGGCACAAGTTGCAGAACCAGAATAGATGTGAGTGGAAAAGAAACTTTAGATTGATGGGCAAAGAGTAAGCAAAGGTGCAGAAAACGGATGATGAGGGTAGTTGAAGGAGACAGGGTAGATGTAAGGGAAGATTATGATTGGATGCAGAATGAGTGAATGGACAAGTTGTAAGCAGCCACTGGGAAGTTAATTGAGGGGGTAGAGAAGTGACCAAAACCGACAAGGGAAGAGGCGGTAGAGTGCAAAAACATAACCAATGGAATTACGAGATGTCTCTGGATTCTTAGCATAGAACCAACGAGCGTGGAGGTAAGAATAACTATCTAATCAGCAGAGACGGCTTGTGATTCGTTTACTTAGTGAGCGAGGGTGGCCTGAGAAGTGGACCAGTTTGGGGGGAGGGGAAGGAAGTTAATGGGGAGAATTAGAGAAAGGGAGGTAGGAGCGGAGGGATGTGTGAGGGGAGAAAGTGGTCCTGGGGTCACAAGCGAAGTGAGGAGGGAAACAAGTTCCGACATCATTTGAGAACCCCGGTGAACACGCGAGAACATAGACAGAGGAATCGGGTAGGAGGGAGATGCGACACGTACCCGACCCATCCTCTTGGTTCCCGCGGGGAACGGCATGCGCAATTCCGAGGTAGAGGTTCAAGAAAAACCGGAGTCTATGGACATAGCTTAGGTTAGTTTCTTTAAGCCGTATGCGTAAAAAGTAGTCGTACGTACTACCTGCATGTTCATCGGGTACGTACTGGAACGCAAGGATGAGTGATCGAGAAAGGAGGTCAATGTGTCCGTTACTCACCCTCATCAAGACTTTATCGGCCTTTCGCAACGTCGCTGATCTGTGGGCTGGATGACATCTGAAAGGAAGTCTGTGGATAAACGTCCTGGAGTCAACAAACGAGTTTCACCTCGGCTTCATCTTGTCGTCCGTATTTTTCTTTGCCCCCGTCGGCAGTCTTAGAGTCTTGAGGTGATCGTTGGTGGTTTGGGAGCTAATAATCAAGGGTATGTCGGTCTTGGTACGCATAGATTGATATTGTAAACTCACCTTCCATTCGCATCAGCATTATAATCACATATATGGATGATCCAGCCATCATTTGGAACGTTGCCGCAGAGTTACATCGCTGCGCGAGTGGGTGGGCTATCGGAGACCCCACCACGCCCTTACTTGACAGAGAAACTAACAGAGTGCAAGCATAAGTATGTCTTTGTGAAAATATGCGGCCATGATCGCACTAACCTTCCTCCAGTTCCCTATCATCTTCAGGCACGCCGATTCGTTTCCTCGTTCCCCACAGCCGCTTCACCAGCTGCGGCTCGTATTCAGAATGAAGCTCATCGCCTATTACTTGCACCTTTTGGTCGTCTCCGGGTTCTCCCTGCCGTGGCGCGGCCTCTATGAATACAACACTTTGGGGCGTGTGCAGATAATGCCTAAGGAGATGCGTTATCTCTCAGCAAATGTATGGCTCTGAGAACTACTAACCCTTGTTGGTCTCGCTCCGCAGTCGAGTTGTTGAAACTCCTCATTGATGGTAGCGGGCGATGAAGGTGGCAGGCCTGGTTGAACGCGTTAGTGTGGTATGTGGTTTTGTGTGCAGCGGAGAGAAACTGCGAAGTGGAAACTGAGCCTATCTCGCGACTGTGCAGCTGAAAATGACGAACCTCATCGTAGCACCCTCGGATCCCTCTCGGCGATTATACTCATCGCCTTCCAGTCACTGCCCTTCGCTACCTCCCCACAACCTCCTCGTTTCCACGACCCCACTCCGCCAACATGACGTCATCATTACCGTCTCCGCGATGCCGTCGTCGCGTTTAGCATCGTCGTTGGGGTTCTTGAGATACTAGGTGCGCAGAAACTAGTTGTTTAGGGAAAACTTTTGAGCAATCAAAGCAAAAACCTCAAGCGACGACATGAACCGTTTCCAGAAAACCCAGGGTTTGAAAGCGCGAGCATTCTGACTTGATGAAGGCAACCGTGTTCCTATTTGATCTCCGTTATCGACAGCATCTGCACGACGAGCTGGGTAGGCATTTCCTCGTTTCGTGGGAGGGACGCGGATATTGGGCCTGTATGTATGTGGAACGTAGTCGGGGAGGGAGCGCGGATGAGGCTAAGTGACTTCAATTGGTCTGGAGACAAAGATGAGGTTGGTGAGGAGGTGTGTTGTTGTGCCGAGGCGGAAGACCGAGCTGTAGTGAAAAGAGGCGAGAGTGATCAGGTGAGATGTTGAGTACGATCACGTGTTCAAACCATTCAATACACAAAGTTCGCCTACAACCTACCAGCTCCCGCTTCTCGCTGCTCTAACCATATATACCCAAACCGTGCTCTCATCAGCCAGCGTCGGCGTCATCCTCTGCTCGGAGCTCAATACCGCTGAATCGGGCATAACTTGTAGCTGACGAGGGCTTCATGATTTTGTTCGTTAAGGTGAACGGATGCTCAACCATCCAACAACGATTGCGCATGTGGTCCGTCCTTCTCATATTGCAACTCTTCACATGTCCATCCTCCATCCTGAACGAACTCGAAAGCTCAAACCAGCTCATTTGGGTCATCTCCAGCAACGCCTACAACTTGCACAATGCTCCCACTAAGCGCTCCTTCGTACTAATGGCCATGCGTGTATATCCCACGTCTTAACATGTCTTCTATCCAAGTGGAACCATGTTATACGTGGATGAAGACGATGAGGATCCAAGATTCCGGATCGCTGTAGGCTTTGGTTAGTCAGGGAGAAGCGTAGGCCTCTCCTCCTTCCTCTCGTTCACCCTCTCCACCCTTCTTTTCTACTATTCAGGGGAGACGTTGCTTATTTCACATGAGCCCGCCATCATTCTCCCCCCTTCTTGAATGTCGCTCTCCCCTGCCGATTTCTCCCCTGTCATGATAAACAAACCTCTCCTGCCGCTTACAAGCCCCCGAGATCTCATGGTATAAAAAGACTTAACCCCCATTTCAGGCCCAATTCCGGATTCGTGCTCCATCAAAGATGGTCATTGATTCACCGCCTCACAGTACCATCAGCTGATACTTTTCGTGTCAACGCTAGAGCGCACTGTTTATCATTTTCGAATTCCCAGTTTTATACTATGACGACGTCTGCACACCTCATGGTGCTGACGGGGAGGAAGAGACGAATATTATTCCCGTTCTTCTGAGAAGAGAGGACTAGAGTTCTATTATTAGGAATGGATGGGGAGCAGACGTCAGTTGGTTTCAGCTATGCGAGTTTCCGCGTCTATCTCACTGATCGTTCGACAGGTGTACGATAATTGAGATCGCCCTTGATGGGACTTCTTTCCCCGTTTCCTGTGTCGGGTTGATATATCAAATTTGCCTCAATATACCAATGACTATCACCAACTCATGGGTTCCCTTTACACCTAATTGCAAGAGGGTGGAACACAACCAATTTGGTTTTCAGCGCCGCTTAGGAGGATGACACAACACTGAGGAGAAGGTACATGCGACCGCTCCTTCGTCCGTGAGGTTGACGCCTACATTCCGTGTCAACGTCGCCCGAAAGAAAGACAGTGCAACAACACAGATATGAGATGAGGGGAATGGGTCGAGCAGAAGTGCGGAAGTGGAGAAGCGATGGTGGGAAGACAGGGGAAGGTCGCGCCGGAAAGAAACAGGGACCCCTCGTGGCGCGGGAGGGGAGATCTAAGCTGGGCGAGATCTGCTAGTAGAGGATCTGGATGGAACGGCAAGCTGAGGAGCTTTTGAGGGGGATGGATCGATCAAGTTGCATAGAATAGGTGATGTCGCGTGCTGGATCCTTCGCCTTCGTGCTAAAGTTTGTCGTTGTCAGAGCATAATGATATGGTTGAAGTTTGCAGGCGATTCGTCACGTGCCTGCACTGAATTTCGACACTTTGAATATTGCGGAGGCGATGTTGAGGCGATGCCGAAACGCCGTCGCCTGCAAAACAACCCATAGAGGGAAAGCTAATATCTGTGCGTCAGACTGTCAGGTGCTCACAGCATCGGAAACTTCCGTCCGCAGAAGTGGGGGTCTCCTGGCGTTCAGCGGTTGTTTCTTTCTTTCGCCCCATGTCCTTCCCTCCTTCAGATAACCCTCTCCCTCCCCCTAACATGAGCGGAATCAACGTCCTCTCGGGCGCTCGGAACTTCGTTGTGAGCGGGGCGGTCAATGTAGCCGAAACTGTATGTGAAGTCCTTTTCTCATTCATGCCGCTCACGGTGATTGATGTGTATCTCCCGCAGATCAACTACAACTTGCACTTGGGCCATAGAATGACATCCAGCGCGGCGATTCCACTGATGCCAAACTCAAGCATGCGGTTCACAGGGCGCACAGCAATTCTCGACAAACTGAAGGATCATTTTTCAAAGGGTTCTGACAATGAACAACGTCGCAGCAGGAAGTACTTTTTGTTACATGGAATGGGGGGTATCGGAAAGACTCAGATTTATCTAAAGTTTATTGAGGACATGTCTGACAAGTAAGCATCTCAAACTTGAACACCATATCAACTTGGCTAATGTTTAACCGCTCAGATTTTCTCATGTTTTCTGGATTGATGCTTCTTCTGCTGTTGCCATCACACAGGGGTTAAAGGGCATTTGCAACCTTCCTGCAGCTCAGACCCAGTTACTTGATGGGTCACTAGAATCTGCTCTCTCATGGATTGGCTCCTTGAGAGATAACTATGCGATTGTCTTTGATAATGCTGATGCTCTGACTCCAGAGAAGCTGGAGTGCTATTTTCCACCTGGGCTAGGAGGTAATATTCTGATAACTAGTCGCAATTCTGCCATGCAACGTTTGACTTCACCTGAGAATTCCTATGAGGTGGGAGAGATGGAAGAGGATGATGCCATCCTTTTGTTACTAAAGGCTGCTTGATTGGACAACTCCAGATCAGAGCTAAAAGCTGAAGCTTCAAAGATTGTGAAAGAACTTTTTCATATGCCTCTTGCTATTGATCAAGCTGGTGCTTACATTGCTTCTGGTGCTATCAATATCAGAGATTATCTTCCCAAATATTATCAACACCGAGAGGCTTTATTATCTCACTCAGAATTTAAAGGGGCTTCCAAATATGACAGAAATGTCTATGGAACTTGGGAATTGTCATACCAGGAAATTCAGAAAAGAGCTGAATCTGATGAACTTGATAAGGCCAAGGCAGCTCAGAGTGCAATTCTTATTTTGGGCTTGTTTGTGTTCTTTCATTATGATTGTATTATGAAGGATATTTTTTTTTATGCTGCTGTGCACAAGCACCACAAAGACCACCATCATCACATAATTGATACACCTGCCTTGCCACTTGTTAGTTCCATGCTGGACTGCACACTGCTTCCTGTCAATGAGGCAGGTACTTGGGATGATTTCATCTTCCAAGAAGGCATTCGAGTGTTATTGTCATTTTGTCTGATCAGATTGGGCTCATCTGATGGTCTTTATACTGTGCATCCACTAATTCATACTTGGGGAAAGGACAGAATGTCTTTGGATGAGAGAAAAAAATATGGCACCACAGCATATGCAACTTTATCAGATTCTTTGTATGGAGATTTTCACCAGCAGCCATATGAATTTAGAAGGGCCTTGGTTACACATGTGAGAGAAAACATGCAATATAGGAGGTTTAAAAGCCAGGAGGCAGGTGACAGTTACTTTGATGATGCTTATGAAAGATTCGGTAACCTCTTGTTGGAGCAAGGATATCCAGCTGAGGCATTGAAGCTGCAAGAGCAAGTTCTGGATGTCAGAAGTAATGCTTTTGGAATAGAACATTATGAGACACTGAAGGCTGCAGTAAATCTTGCTGGCACATACACTGTTCTGGGTAGATACACTGAAGCAGAGAAACTAGAAATACATGTTTTACATGTATCAAAAACTCTTTTTGGAGAGCAACACCAGAATACAATTTGTGCCACGAGAAACCTTGCAGTTACATATCTGTATCAGGGTAGATATATTGAGGCAGAGAAGCTTCTGAATGATGTTTTGGATCTATGTATCAGAACCTTAGGAGAAGACCATGTAGATTCAATCTCTGTCATGGGCGATCTTGCCTCAGCCTTGGAAAAGTTGGGAAAATGCTCAGAAGCATTGAGGCTGGAAATCCAAATTCTTGAAGCAAGATATAGGATTCTTGGCACAGAACACCCTGAAACAATTCATGCCATGTCACATTTGGCTGCAACATACAAAAGACTTGGAGAATACTCAAAGGCAGAAAAGCTTCAGATTGAAGCTGTTGACCTGAGTATCAGAATTCTTGGTGTTGAACACCACAAAACAACTATTTACATGTCAAACCTTGCATCCATATATTTCAGCTTGGGAAAACACACAGAAGCACAGGAACTGAGAATACAAGTTCTGGATACAAGCAAGAGAATTCTCGGGGGAGAACATCCTGATACACTCATTAACATGGGGAATCTTGCAGCAACATACAACATTCTTGGAAAATATGAAGAGGCTGAGAAGCTGGAAATGCAAGTTCTGGATATAAAGACCAGGATACTGGGAGTAGAACACCCAAGTACAGTCCACACTATGGCCAACCTTGCTGACTCATTCAGAGACTTGAAAAAATATTCAGAAGCAGAGAAGCTGCAGATCCAGGTCCTTGAATACAACAAGAGAATTTATGGAGAAGAACACCCTCATACAAACAGGGCCATGGCAATGCTTGCAATGACACAAAGAATCATGGGCAACAATATCAGAGCAGAAGATTCAGACAAGCTAACATCTCAATCTCCATCTTATATGCTGAGTGGAAGCAAGGCAGAGTCACAAGGCAGAGCTTATAAACGAGTGGCTGAGGATAGTGATGATTCAGAGAGAATGGCAAAACAAGTCAGGTTGTCATCTACTACAGACTGAGGTATCTTCTGAAGGTAAGATAAATATATTCCATTTTTGCAAATTTTTGACCTTTTCATTTATACAGATTGAGGGACAAGCAGTTGTGAGCAACAACCCCAAAGTCTGATTCACAAAAACCCTCTTGGCTTGGGTACTTCAGTACTGAACCCTTGCATATTCTTGTATATTTGATAAAACACAATAACTGTCCCCAAGAACAACTGCCTAATGCTCCCTTCAAAGGACAATTATGTACAAATTTCTATCAGTCAGATTCCATTTGCTTTCACATGTGCAGCACATTCTTTGGCTGTACTCCTTCTGATTTTCATCTACTTGTATATACTATCAGTTTTGTAACTTGAATAAGGCAATTGAGGATTTTTTTGACCCTCAAGAAGAGGCAATGTGATTATTATCTAAACTTACCTGTATTACCCTGCCAAAGGTAAAAAGTTGAAATCTGTTTGATGATTGATCATGGTATAAAAAAACATCCATCCAGTTCAACTTTCTTACTGTGTGATCTTTCACCTCCTCCCAATTCAAGTTATGAAATGAATCAAAATTGCACCCTGATTAGGAATACAAACATCAAGCTTCAAGTGGCTCTCGGTGGGTTGGGAATATCAAGGAGAGGTGAGTACAGGGGTAGAGTGGAAGAAAAGAAAGGAACATGAGCTACTCCACCGAATCAAATTGCGGAACCAGAACAGATAGAGTGGGAAAGAAATTTATATTGATTAGCAGAGAGTAACCGAAGGTGCAGAAAATGGATGCTGAGGGTAGCTGAAGGAGAAGGGGTAGATGTAGGGGGAGATCGTGATTGGATGCAGAATGAATGAATGGACACATTGACAGTAGCCACTGGGAGTTTAATCGAGAAGACAGAGCGAGGAAGAAAGAGTGACACAAGCAAACGAAAAACCGACGGGGGAAGAGGTGGTAGAGTGCAAAAACATAACCATTGCACTTACTAGATGGTCTCTGTATTCTTAGCATGGAACCCATTCGCGGAGGTAAGATAATCAACTATTCAGCAGAGACGGTATGTGATTTGTCTATAAACAGTCGGCGAGTCAGAGTGGCCTGAGAAGTGAATCGGTTTTGGGTGGGGAACGAGGTTGATGGGGACAATTGGAGAAAGGGAGATGGGAGCGGAGGGACGTACGCGGGCAAAGTGGTTCTGGGCATGACAAGGCGAAGAGATAAGGGAAACAAGTTCCGACATCCTAATTTGAAAGCCCTGGTGAACAACCGGGAACATAGACAGAGGAATCGGGTAGGAGGGAGGTGACACGTAGTCGACCCATGTTTGTTGAATGCTGCAGCAGAAGGAAGGGGTGTCAAATATGTCGTTTTAGTTCCCCCGGGCAACGGAGCGCGCAATTCCTAGGTCGAGGTTCAGGAAAAACCACGGATAGAGCTGTCTATGCACATAGCCTAGCCTAGTTTCTTTTAGCCATATGCGTAAAAGGGGTCGTACGTACTACCTGCGCGTTGGTCGGGTACGTGCTGGAACGCAAGGAGGAGTGATCGAGAAAGGAAGTCAATGTGTCCGTTACTAACCCTCGTCAAGACTTTATCGGCCTTTCGCAACGTCGTTGATCTGTGCGCTGGATAACATCTGAAAGTCAGTCTGGATGAGCGTCCTGGAGTCAACAAACGAGTTTCACTCCGGCTTCAGCTTGTCGTCCGTATGTTTTCTTTGCCCCCGTCGGCAGTCTTAGAGTCTTGAGGTAGTCGTTGGTGGTTTGGGAGCTAATAATCAAGGGTACGTCGGCCTTGGTACGCATAGATTGATATTGTAAACTCACCTTTTATTCGCATCAGCATTACAATTATATCGGGATGATCTAGCCACCATTCGGAATGTCGCCGCAGAGTTACGTGGTTGCGCGAGTGGGTGTTATTTCAGAGACCCCGCATGCTCGTACTTGACAGAGAAACTAAACGGGGAGCAAGTGTAAGTACGTCTTTGCGAAAATATGCTACCATGAACGCACTAACCTTCCTTCAGTCCCCCGTCATCTTCTACGACCTTGATTCGTTTCCTCGTTCCCCAAGACTCTTCTTCGCAATGACGCTCGTCGCCATCACCTGCATCTCTTCGTCGTCTCCGACTCTCTCCGCAGCCTCGGCTAATTCTCACAACAGAATGCGGTAGTCGCCTGACCGTTCTTTCCCTCATGGGAAAATAGGAAGCTAATACAACACTTTGAGGGTGTTTGCAGTTGGGATAACGTCTAAGGAGGTGTCCTATCTCTGAGAAAATATGGGCTCTGCGAACTACTAACCTTCACTTGTCTTGCTCCGCAGTCGCGTTGTTTAGTTTCGGCATTGAAATAGCGGGTGATGAAGGTGCTTGGCTTGGTTGGACGTGGCGCGACAGTGCTGTTTGTAGGTTATTGTAAGCAGTGTTGGGAGACTATGAAATGAAAGGTGAGCCCCTTGCAGTTGAAAAAGACGAACCTCGTCGTACCGCACTCGGACCCCTCCTCTATGATGATATTAATCACCTTCCGATCACTGCCCCTCGCCACCTCCTCAAGCTGTTAGTTTCCACCTCGACCCCGCTTTGTCAACGCGACGTCAGCATTACCCTCTCCGCGATGCAGTCGTCGTCGCCCACAACACGAGTGTAGTCGCGTTTAGCATCACCGTTGAGGTTCCTGAGATAGTAGGTGAGCAGAAACTAGTCGTTGAGGCGAGACTTTTGAGTAATCAGCGAAGCAAAAAGCTCAAGCGACGACACGAACTGTTTCCCGAAAACCCAGAGTTTGAAAGCGCGAGCATGCTCACTTGATGAAGGAAGCCGAGTTCCTACTTGATCTCCGCTCTTGACAGCATCTGCACGACGAGCAGGGTAAGCATTTTTTCTCGTTTCGTGGCAGGGACGCGCCGGGATATCGGGCATGTATGTACGTGGAACGAAGTCGGAAAGGGAGCGCGGTAGAGGATAAGTGACATCAATGGGTCCGGAGACGAAGATGAGGTTGATGAGGTGTGTTGTTGTGCCGAGGCGGAAGGAGACCGAGCTGTACATGTAGTGGGAAGAGGAGTGCGATCACATGTTCAAACCTTGGTACCAACACGATCACTTTTCCGCTCTGTCCATGCCCTCCATAAGTCCGCCTGCTATGTAATAGCATCAGTCCTGCGCGTGAAACCCTATGCATTTCCTTGTAGTGCCTGCTGCTCACGCCTCTGAGCATATATACCCCAAACTGTGGGACGTGCCTCTCGTAGCCGCAACTTCTAAAATCTTCCAAACCCGATCTAAACTAATGCGTAAACCTGCAGCAGCTTCAAGCGTCTCTAACAATGCAACGAGCTGTCGTCGTCATCACCGGACCTCGATACCGCTGGAATAGGAATACCTGCAGCTGAGGAGGACTTGTCAATGGACCGTGGCCTTTTTCAGGCATATGCCGATGGAAATTAGCTTGCGCCTCCGAGTATACCCAACAACCGCAGCGAACTCCTCTGGTATGTACACTAACTACACAAAAAGATTGTCTGGTCATTTTTTGGACGAAGTCAGGCTTATAATGCAAAAACCATACATTGCAGAGACTAACCATTGGTGAACGAAATATAGCTAATGGAGTATAGATTGTACATACCAAGTTTGAGAATAAACGAACGAAAACTGGTGGCAAGCGCAGGTGTTGACTGGTGTGACTACCAAAAAGAGGGTGTAACCAAAATGGAAATTTCCACTGAATGGCAACTTAGCGACAGGAATTCAATGTCTGAGCAGTTGATATTTAGGATATTGC
>Ga0307507_10010293_pt1 | contig 12131 bp, 15 predicted proteins | sample 7_EM_MG_FD_207223 | JGI IMG/M metagenome (GOLD analysis project Ga0307507, IMG submission 207223) | Populus trichocarpa ectomycorrhiza microbial communities from riparian zone in the Pacific Northwest, United States - 7_EM | ecosystem: Host-associated > Plants > Roots > Unclassified | place... | reverse complement strand
TGGACCAGGACTGGTTTTTACATTTTGCTAATGTCTGCGAGGAAGGCTAGAGGGGGTGATGGGCGGGCCGAGGGGGATGGTTATGGGGGCTCAGGAAGCCGGGGGGTGTTGGCGCGGGAGATGGCGGCGGCCAAGGCCTGATTGCTTGGGGGAATGGGTGAGATCTCCATCAGGGGACAGTGTGAGGAGGTAGGCACGAAGTGGTGTCCTGTAAGCAGAGAGGGGTGTGCGTTTATGTTGAATGTAAGGGCGGGGTAGTAGAGGGCAAGAAGCTTGACCCAAATCTCATGCCTTTTTTTTATTTTTTTTATTTTATTTCATATGCTTTGTATTAATCAACTACTGGGAACAAAGACTACGTGCAGTGCTAGCTATGGTAAAGAAAAAACTCCATCCCCTATCTTTTATCCACCCCGGCACCAGGGAGAAAGATATCAACCCAAGTCTCTCTGGTCCGAGACCAACCGCACACCAGCCACGTAAAATAAGAAATCCCCTTCCGACTAGACGGTCGAACAGAAAAAGTACAAATAAATACATGGCGAGGAATTAACAGGAAAACCCTTGCCTTAGACACCAACAAAATAAATAATTCTTATAACCACTAATGAAACCCAAAGTAACCGCCAATGAAAGAAGAACAATGGGGGAGCGGGGGCCACTATAAAGCATTGCGGCATTGCATACATTACTCAAGAACGCAAGACGTTGATATCCGCTACCGAGGTAGTGCAATACGACGAATGAGTGTCACCGAGGGGTGCAACCGTGGAGAAATCGCAAGGGTAGGCAAAAGGGCAGTAGGGTGCTAGCCAAGTGAGTGGATTGTATCTGTAACCGAGCACAAGGACGAGACCTCAAGGGGGGAGAGGAGGGGTAGACCCAATCATGGTGGAAACTATCGGTAACCGTGTGCGTGTCTGACTAGACAGCCTCTAGCAGAGATGAAGAGAACGGAGAAATCAACCCTAGCCTGTGGAAAAGTTTTGTCCTACTGCGAACTGTAGTCTCAGCCGTCTGTAACATGGGCGAAAGGGTGTTACCGACCGTGCGAGCGCTAAGCCAGGCAGCGAAGCGCCAGCGGAGATAGGGGGGAGCAGAGCCAAACAACCCCTAGAAACAAGGACGCTAGGGCCCAAGGACATGATGAGGGAAGTAAGGCCGCAGGGGGGGGGGTGCAGCTCACGGAGAGTGCGGGTGGAGCTCACTGAGAGTGCGGGGGAGGTTGATGTTGACGATCAATTCTCATGGTATTGAGATTTGAATCGCCGGGTATGTAGAAGAGATGGTTCGTGTCCCAAATCACATGCCTTTTTGGTTTTTTGGTTTTTTTTTTCCTTCATGTACTTTGTTTTATTAGTCATCTAGGTACAAAGAGTAGGTGCAGCGCTAGCTATGGTAGAGAAAAACCCCCGTGAACCCACCGGCGCCAGGGAAAAAGCCATCAACCCAAGTCACTCTGGTACGAGACCAACCGCACACCAGCCAGGCAAAATAAGAAATCAAACTCCGACTAAAAGGGCGGAATAAGAAACATCAAATAAGTACATGGGGAGGAATCAACAGGAAAACCCTTGCCATAGACACGAACAAAGTAAATAATTGATAGACCACTTAATCGAAACCCTAAGTACCAACAATAAAAGAAGATCAAAGGGGGTACTGGAGTCACTATAAACTGTGTGACGTTGCAAAACACCCTCACTGTGGACCGTGAGGCGTTGTAAACATTACTCGAGAACCCAAGGCGTTGACATCCTCCACCGAGGCGGTGCAATACGATCACTGAGCGTAACCTAGGGGCGCGACCGTGGCAATCGCTAGGGCGGCGAAGGCAGTAGGGTGCCAGCCGAGTGAATGGACTGTAGCTGTAACCGAGCAACGGGACGAGACCTGAAGGGGGGGAGGAGGGGTAGACCCAATAACCATGGAAACTATCGGTAACCGTGTGCGTATCTGACTAGGCAGCCTCTAGCGGAGGTGAAGAGAACGGAGAAATCGACCGTGGCCTGTTGAAAGGTTTTCCCCTACTGCGAACTGTAGTCCCAGCCGTCTGTAACATGGGCGAAAGGGATGTTGCTGACCATGCGAACGCTAAGCGAGGCAGCGAAGCGCAAGGGAAAAGAGGGGGTGATTGAGCCAAACGACCCCTAGAAACAAGGACGCCAGGGCCCAAGGACATGATAAGGGAAGTGAGGCAGGTGGGGGAGGGTGCAGCTCAAGGAGAGTGCGGGTGCAGCTCACCGAGAGTGCGGTGGTGGTGGATGTTCACGATGAATTCTCATGCTCTTGAGATTTCAATCGCCGGGTGTGTAGAGGAGATGGTTCGTGTCCCAAATCTCATGCCCCGAGGGTGCCCTCATATAGGGGTTCTTCCCTCAACCCTAACCCTGCGTGACTCATACCTTCGCGTCACGCGACTCATGACTCATAGTGAGTCATAGTGTGAAATCCATCAGCTGACCCATCCGAGTCAGCTGCGCCATATCTCGCAACCAATCAAAACCCATAAAACAAGTCATGTGCCCTTAACGCGGTCACATGCGTGAAACCCATGACTCATAATCATGAGTCATGTGCGAAATTCATTCACCACATGACCACAATCGTGAGTCATGTCAAATATCAAACAATAAGAATAATCCAATGACACGCTATTCCGTCGTAATGTAAAATCCTATGAGTCAACTCACCTCATAGTGTGAAAGATAACAAACCAATGACTAATAACTATTAGCCATGTAAGACTCTGCCTTGCTTAGTCAGCGTTGGTGACATTAGCTCCCTTCCCCCTCTTGCATTGGTCCCACAATGCTAAGCTCCTTCTCTCCAGAGCGTACCTCCGATTTGGCGCATCATCTGTTTGACTCGATTATAGGCTTGTTGTAGTTTTTCCTTTTCCTTATCGAGTTTTTCGAGGTTGTTGTCTTTTCTTACGATGATTTGCGTGGCGTGATCGAGTAGGCTTCGGAGGTCCGAGGTTGGCCTTTCCAAGACTTCCACGTCCCGAATGGTTTTTTCGCTCCCCTCTCTCCCCAGCCGTGTCCTCACACCTCTCCTTTTCCTGTGTTCCCTTCTGTCGCTCTTTGACAGTATTCCTTTTTCCCCCACCTGTCAGGGGCAATAGCCAGCGTCCACCTTTTCCCATCGGTGGTCGTTGCACTTGTCATTGAAACAATGCTCCCAGCTCGTGATTTCGTGATGAGGCCTTCTGGCTTTTCGTCGTTGAGGTTGTTGTTTTGGGACCTAGTCCTCCCCTGGGTTCGCTTCCATCTCCAGTTGCTTGTCATGGTCGTGGGCGACGCTTGGTTGTCTCGATCTTCTGGTGAATTGTTGGTACCAGGCTCACCCTTGTTTTTCGCCGAAGTGTATTTGGCATTTGTCGTTGTGGCAATCCGTCCAAATCATGGAGGCATGTGCCACCTCTAGTCTTGGTGAGCCCGAGTATTCTGGGCTAGTGGGGGTAGCGATGCGGGTAACGCGCTGGGCGTCGTTCTCTGGTGTGTGTGAGCTTCGTTCTTGTTTTATGACGGGAGGAGGTGCAGAGGACAATCTGTTGATCGGGACCTGTATTCACACCGGGCTTTCCTGGGTAGCACCGGTGGAATCGTTGGACTGTGTGTTCTGCATTGTTGAAGTTTTCTGCGGGGTACCAGACTTTATCGTGTTCTGGTGAGTAGCCTTTCCACTTAGCTCGATATTGAAGCTACTTGTAGTGAAGTTGAGAGTCAATGATTTCGTCGAGTTCGTATTTGTCTTCTCCTTCTAACTGAATAGGAGGAGGGGGTTCTTTGATCTGTGAGGGGAATCGGTTGTCTTGGTAAGGTTCGAGGAGGGAGATGTGGAATGCATGGTGTATGGCCATTGAAGGCGGTAAGGCCAGCTTATATGCGCTCGTCCTAATTTTTGCCACTATTTTAAATGGTCTGATTTTCTTGTAGTCCAACCTTTTCGATGGTCTTGTGGTCTTGATGTTGCGTGGCAACAGCCACACCATGTCTCCTGACTGTAGGTTTGGATCGGGTTTTCTGTGTAAATCGTAGTATTCTTTTTGTCGTAATTGCGCTGCCACCATTTCTTTTCTTAATGACTCATCCAATAGAGTCATTTCTTCTGGTTTCTTTTGTTTTCCTTGACTCAGATGACCGATCATCTCGTATTCGGGGTGGATTCCGTCATTTGCAAAGAAGGGTGTGTTTTTGATGGTCTCCTGATATCCGCTGTTGTATGCAAATTCTGCCAGTGGTAGGTACCCACACCAATCGTCTTGTTGATAGTTGATGTATGCCCGGAGGTATTGTTCCAATATGGCGTTGGTCCGTTCTGTCTGTCCGTCTGTTTGTGGATGAAAAGCCGTGCTGAGTCTTGGTTGGATTCCTAATCTTCCCGTAGTTTCTTTCCATAGGTCTGAGGTGAATAGTGTTTCCCTGTCGGTGATGATATCATGTGGTAGTTCGTGTAGCCAGACTATCTCCTTTATGAAGAGATTGGCAACCTGCCTTGCATCGAGGCCCTTCGAGTAGGGAATGAAATTGCTCATTTTGGTCTGCCCATCGATGACCACCAGTATGGTGTCATATCCGTCTGATTTTGCCAGGTCTGTAATGAATCCCATAGCTATTGATTTCCATGGTTGACCGGGGGCCTTGTTTGACTTCAGCAATCCGTAGGGTGCATGTTGGACCACCTTGGTCCTCTGACATGTGTCGCAATTTTTGATAAACCGTTTGATATCTTCTCTTATCTTGGGCCAATAATATCGTTGGCTGATAAGTTCTGTAGTCTTTGCCCTTCCGCCATGTCCCACTTGTGGGGGTTCATGATGCTTAGCGATAAGAGCGGTTCGTATCCCTTCGTTGTTTGGTATCCAAATCTTTTCTTGGTACCATAAGAGGCCGTCCTTCCATTGGCATAGCCCTAGTGCTATTCCTTTCATTTCTTTTCTTCCTTCGTCCAGGTTTCTTTTGATGTCTTGGATCTCGTCGTCGATGTTGCTTGCCTTCTTTATCTCTCCCCCGTCCTTGTCTGTGAATTCTGTTTTTTCCAGTACGTCGAGCTTGATTTCTTCAGTCTCTGGGATATCCCAGTATCGTTCTTTTTGCAATCAGATCCCCACATTTCATGTGAGTCTCTTGTCGCCTGCGGTGGGTAGGTCTCCCTCTCATCTTGGGAGGGCATCTGGCTTTCCTCCCTCTTTTCCTGGTCGGTATTCAATTTTGAAGTTATATTGACTTATTTCTTGCATCCATCTTGCTTGTCATTCACTTAGTTCCTTCGTTGTCATGAAGGTTACTGAGTTCTTGTGGTCTGTGAGGACCCGTACTGGCTTTGGGCTTCCTGTCGTGTATCGTTTCCACTTGTGGAACGTCTGAACTATTGTCAGTAATTCCTTGTCATGTATATCGTAATTGCATTCGGCGTCCGACATTGTCTTGGATCGGTATGCCACCGGCCTCCATTTCCGGTCCTGGCATTGTTGAGATAGTATGCCGGAACAGACATATTTTGAGGCGTCTGTTTCGATCTTGGTTGGTGCGAGGGGGTCGAAGTAGACCAGCACTGGTGCTGTGGTGAGCTTTGGTCTTAGTTCGTTGAATGCTTTTTGTTCTTTGTCTCCCCACTCCCAATTGCCAATGCATTCCTTTTTTGTCTTTGCGTATAGTGGTATGGCTGTTCTGCTGAAACCTTCTAGAAACCGTCTGTAGAAGTTGCAGAAATCTAAGAAGCATTGGATTTCCTTGATTTTCTTGGGGGCCGTCCAGTCCCAGATGCCCTGTGTCTTGACAGGGTCTGTTTTGACCCCTTCCTGTCCAATGATAAATCCTAGGTATTCTGTTTCGCTTTGGTGAAATTCGCATTTTGATTGTTTGACCTTCATCCCTGATTTTCGTATTGCCTCGAGGCTGTTGCTGACATCTTTTCGGTGTTGTTGTAGGGTGTTGGAATATATGAGTATGTCATTCAGATAGCCGATGCAACACATGTCCATGTGTTCTATAAGGATCTCGTTAATCCATCGTTGGAATGCCGCCGGTGCGTTGCATAGCCCAAATGGCATGCCTAGGTATTCCTATGTCCTGAGTGTTGTTGAAAAGGTTATTTTCCACTCGTCTCCTTCTGTGATCCAAATGCTGTGATAGGCATCCTTGATGTCCAACTTTGTGAAGTATTTGGCTCCCCCCAGCCTATCCAGGGCTTCACTAATGAGTGGTAGTCAATGTCGATCATTCTTGGTGACTTCGTTGAGTGCTCGGTAATCAGCGCAGAGTCTGAGTTTGCCGTCCTTCTTTTTGACAAACATAATTGGTGATGCCCTTCCTGACTTCACCCTTGGAATCCACCCTTGGTCTTCATTTTGTTTGATGTATCGATGGAGCTCTTCCAATTGGGGGTAACTGAGGGCGTATATCTTCCTGGTGGGTACCGTTTTTCCTTCTTCCAGGTCGATTCCCAGATCGATGCCGGGTCGGTAGGGTGGTACTGTCAATTTTTCTCCTTTTTCGAATACGTCTAGCAGGCGATGATATTCTCCAGGAACTGTGTCTCTAATGTCTTGGTCTTCATTGTTCTTTTTCTTTTTTGTCGCCAGTTCTGTGCTGAGGTTAATGGCTTCCAGCTGAATTTTATTGTCGACTTCATGCCCTCTTAGGATGCCGGTTGTCTCTCCTCTTCGGTAGAACTGTCCGAAAGCTCGTACCGATATCTCGTTGATTTCCATCTGTGGTTTGGCCCTCTGGCCCTTTATCTCTTGGTCCCTAGTAGTGTTGGAGCTCCCGAATCCTTGATCTCCCCTCTCGGTATCGTCCAGCTGGGTTATTTCTTCTAGTTCCCTGTTGGCGATTTTTTCGATAATCAGTTGCGCGATCCGGTCTCCCTTTTCCACTCGGTATGGTTGGTCTCCTAGGTTGGCTAGAACCACCTTCACTTCCCCTCTGTAGTCAGAGTCTATCACACCCGCGTTTGTCATGAGTCTGTGTTTGACTACTAGACCCCTTCGTGGTGCAATTCGTCCATAGGTGTTGTGACGTAATCCAATGGCTATTCCTGTCCCAACAATGGCTTGTCCTCTGGCAGGAACGTCGGTTCCTTTGGTTGCGTACAGGTTGTGTCCTGTGGCCTTTGCTGATCCTTTCATAGACACTCTGGCCTCCGCTGATAGCTTGTTAACTCTGACACTCTAGTCGTTGCCCGTCGGGCTCTCCTTGGCCTGGACCTTGGAGAATCTGCTGATGAGATTCACTTCCAGGGCTTTTTCTTCAGGTACCGCATATGCAAAGGGCGAACATTTGAGACACCAAGTCGTACATTGTTCGCTGTTGAATGTGATCCTTTTCTCATTCCAATCGATTGTTGGATTGTGCTTTCTTAACCATGACATCCCCAGGATGACCTCATGGTTTTGGAGATTTGCCACTTACAAAATTGCCAATTCCCTATGGCTACTAATGTCCATAGGTACTTTCGTCATATGGGTAACAGGGCCCATACCGCTTGGTTTTCCGTCCGCGAGAAAAATCTCCTTTGGGTTTTTTGCTTTGATCATCTTGATCACATGTTTGTTGCAGACTTCTCGGTCGATGAAGTCTTCGGTTGCTCTTGAGTCAATCATGGCGTTGATAGTGACTGACTCCTTTTTTCCGTGTAGTTGTATTTTGACCATAATATGGTCAGTGTCATGTTCGAGGGTTTCCGTGTAGTTGAGTGCCGCGTAGTAGTATTCCATGATGATGGGTTTCGGTTCAGGTCTGTCCCTCAGACCATCTTTTACTGGGGACATTTGTCGTTTCCCGACTGTTCAGGTTCCTGTTCGATCTCGATTTGCCGGATCTTAGGTCTGGTCTGCCACAGGGCAGGTTTCTTCGTGGGTTGCCAACTCCTGGCTTGCGCGTTGAATGGTTTGGATCCGTCCTTCCTGGTGCAATCCCTGGCTAAGTGTCCAGGCAGTGCACATTTGAGACATAGTCATTCCCCAATCCTTCTTTGGAATTCTTCTCTGGAGATGTTGAATCTTGACCGTTTCCGGGTCGCATCCAACTCCATGGGGTAGCCGTAGCCTTGCTGGCTATTATTAGTTGGTCTGTATGTTCCCTCGGGGTTTCGTGGTGTCAGGGTATCCTTGTGGGTATTCTTGGTCGGTGTGGATCCTTGGATTTCCCTGATCATTGCCAGCTTAGTTTCCTTTCGGATGGCCCATTGGGCTAGGGCTTCGATGTCCTCATATTCTTCGCTGCTTGCTCCCCATGCGTCTTGGAGTTCCGTGTTCATTCCTCCGAGGAGTAGTTCTCTTCCTGTCGAGTCGTCTAACTCCCCTTCACTGGCCACCAGGCGGAATTCCTTCCAGTATTCTGTGACCGATCGTTTACCTTGTTTCATCTTTTTTAATTTGATCCTTGCTTCTCCTTTGGTCTCAATTACGCCAAATTGTCTTTGTAATTCCGCTTTGAATCCTGCCCAGGTTTCCCAGGTTGGGGTGATTCTTTCTTCTGCGTATGGTGTGATCCAGGTTCCTGCGTCATCCCTTAGGAGACTTGTTGCATATAGGATTTTTTCCTCGTTGTGGCCGTTCTGCCATTCCACCATTCTGTAGTTTACTATGAGTTGGGCTAGCCAGCCTAGTACTTTGTGCCTCTCTCCTCGGTAAACCTCTGGTTCCTTGGCTTTTGGCTTTCTGGTTCCTCCGCTTAGGGATGCGATGATTTGTCTCATCTGTTCTGGGTTCAGGATCGGGGCTGTCCCTGAGGATCTCGCGTCTTCTTGTGCTGCTGTAGCCGCCCTTGTGTTTCTTCGTGTCCTTCCTTGCTCCTCAGTTTCTTCCGATCCAATTGATGATGATGGCTCAGGTGATGTAGGGCTTGGCGTCCGCTCTTCTGTTAAGGCTCTTTCTAGTCCTTCTCCTAGTGATGAAAGGTCGAGATTTTCCGCTAATGGGTCGATGTTGTTCTCGTCGTTGGTCTCTGGTTTGTCTGTTTGTTAGGTGCTGCTGGGTTGACGCAACAGAATGTTACAATCCTATCTTCCCTGGGTGATACTTGCAGCAGGTAGCCGATAGTTCGCTAACAATTACTTTTCTTAGCCCAATAGCTGTTGGGATAGCTCAGTCCGTTGACTCCTATCTAGCCACGTCGCTCGCTAGGCTCATATAAGACAGTGGTGTCTTGATTCCCGGAAGCGTGATAGATAAAAATCTTTTTATTGAAAGTATAGTATGTGAAAGAACTTAGATGGTTGCGTGAAGAACCCAAATCCGATCTCTCTTTTTTTTCTTCTTTTTTTTTTTCTGTTTTATCATGCGTTCATTGTTTCTAGGTACAAGAAGCTTCGTGCAGCGCTAGCTATGGAAAGAACAAAACCTATAAATCAAAACAAACAACAAAAGAAACCAGTTTTCCTTAGTCAACCGCGATCGCTGAAACTATTTAGGCCAAAACCATTTGCCCATCGTTCCCTATGGAAACAAAATATAAGGAAATTACATCACTAAAACTACTTCTCATTTACGCGTTTTTTGCAAGGAAAGATATACGAAGGAAAAATAAAACATCCAGTGAGCCACAAAGCAGAAAGCCAAAGCAAAGCCACCACGGGGAAACCATGTTTTTTATTCTTGGGTAGAGGGGGCGAGGGGGGGTGAGTAGCGGTCGGGGAGCATGTTCGGGGGAAAACCAGTTTTCGTGTCTGTGATGTACTCGCCTAGTGCTGGTATGAGGAGGGGATCGGACCATATTGTTGCATCATGCGCCAGCGAGGAGACCTCTTTCAGCAGAGGTTCTCAGACCCGTGTGCGGGCAGGGCAGTTGAGGATTGCATGCTGGAAGGACTCTGCTCCAGTCTCGCATCGTGGGCAGGTTGGGTCTGGGTTCTCGTCGAACCACGAGGGGTGGGCAGCCAGATAGCTCTTCGCTGATCGCATTTGAAGGATTCTTCCCGGTACAAACTTACCCTGCCCCATAAAGGCGTGTGGGGAAAGGGAGGGGGGGTACTCGTAGAACGGGGGCGTAGGATCGTCGGTGACCCAATCCTGGACGAGCATGTTCCTAGCACGGGCCCGGAGGGCCTGGTAGGTCTTTCTCATGAGGTCTGGTGGCGGAATGTTCGTTCCGGGTGAGGGGGGGGCGTGTAGTACTAGAGGAAGGGGTGTAAGGCCTTCTTGTAAGGAAAGGGTGAGATGTGCCAGGGCTTCAATGGGAAGCTGTTTCCTTATAGGCGGAGAGGGGACCTCCGTGCGCCAGCTGAGTGGGAGGTAAACGGAAGAGAGGCCTGTCGTAAGGTGCCTGGAAGCGTCCTGGGCCCTAAAGGACGAGAGTGAGGGGAAGGAATGCGGGAGTCTGGCCGAGGCCGGGTTGGCATTCGGGGGGGCGCTGGCAATTCTGAGGGTGGTGAGGCGCCTCTTGTATCTGCAGTAGGCGACAATGCGGGAGAGGCAGGCCTCATGGGACAGGATGGAGGTGGGAGTGGAGAAGAAGTTGTTTGTGGTCCATCTCTGGACCCTGTGCCAGAAGCTGTTCATGCTTCTGAGTGCAGTGTAGTTTGGGGTAAGGAGGTCGGCCCCGTAAGTGAGTATAGGGAGGAGGAGGCCATTGGCAATGCGATGGCAGAGGAAAGGTCTGACACCGGCCTCTGGGGAGGAGAGGCCCTTGACGAAGGAGAAGATTGCTTGGGCTAGTGAGAGCCTGTGTCTGTAGTGGTGGGCCGTGCTGAAGGTGGGGGTGAACCAATATCGCAGCCATCTGACGACTTGGGAGGGTCTGAAGAGGTGGTCTTCCAGTTGTATCAGGGCACGCGAGGGGTGTGTCCTCTGGCTTGGGGTCAGCCAGTGGATGAGTTCAGTTTTGGGGACCGCGAAGGACACGCCAATGTCCCGGCCTTTTGCTCCTATGGTGGAGAAGAGACTTTGTAGGTGGCGAATGTTGCCTCTGTATGAGGGGGAGGCCACTGTGATTGAGCAGTCGTCAACGTAAGAGACCATGAGGCCCCTGGGTACGGACATGGGTAGGGGGGCGACGTAGAGTAGGAAGAGAAGGGGAGAGATGGGGGACCCCTGGGGGGTACCCACCGAAACCGGGGAGGAAATGTTGGGGGAGCCCTGGAACACTAGGGTGCAAGTCCTCTCTGAAAGAAAGGAGGACACCCAGTCGACCATGTAAGAGGTGATATACGAGGCTATGAGTCTGGCTCTGAGGGTGGAGGCATTGACGTTGTCGAAGCCGACTTTGATGTCTAGGAACAGGGTGGAAACTTCCAGTCTCCGTCTCTGGAGAGTTTTTACCTCGTACATGAGGGTGAGGCAGGCGTCGGACGAGCTGAGTCCTGGTAAGGAGCCGCACTGGTTTGGGTGGAGGAGGCCTCTCGACCTAGCGAAGGCAGACAGTCTGACCGCCATTACAAGTTCGAGGATGTTTGAGATGGTCTTGAGGAGAACGATGATGCGGAAGGAGGCGGGGGAGTCACAGGAGGCCTTGCCAGGTTTGTCTAGGACCACCCCGTTGGCGGTTTTAATGGAGGGAGGGTGGTATCCAAAAGCTACCAAGGGGGAGAGGAGTTCGAGTAAGATTGCGGGGTTGATGAGGTTGACCTTCTTCCATACAGAGTAGGGGATACCATCAGGGCCCGGGGCCGAGGAGGGGGAGGACTTGGAGAGGGCGATTTTAATTTCTTGCTTAGTGAGGGGGGTAGCTGAGGCGTTTTTCTTCAGGCGACTCCTGCTGGGCAGGGGGTCCTTAGGGGGGAAGAAGTGGTCCAGAAGCGCGTTGTTGATAGCGACTGGGTTCGAGGCGTCAGGGAGGGAAGGGAACCTGGGGGTTTTTCTTGGGACGACCAACTGTTTGGCCGTCCAGATGTTGTCCGAAGAGGTTTTGGCAAGGAAATCAGCCCAGTAGGAGGCCTTCGCTCTTTTGATGGCTTTGAAGTAGCCGAGCTTGGACTGTCTTGCTATGCTGTAGGAGTCGGGGGTCTGGGTTTTTCTGGCTTTTCGGGAGGCCTTTGTAACCTCTTTTCGGAGAGTGGTTAGGAGCGGGGTCCACCAAGCTTTAGATCTTGGGGACGGGCGTGATCGGGGCACGGTGGTTTCGATTACCGCTGTGAGCGCGGAGAGGGCGGAGGAGAACCATTGGTCAAGTTGGCTGGGGGAGGGG
>Ga0307507_10010292_pt1 | contig 12131 bp, 1 predicted proteins | sample 7_EM_MG_FD_207223 | JGI IMG/M metagenome (GOLD analysis project Ga0307507, IMG submission 207223) | Populus trichocarpa ectomycorrhiza microbial communities from riparian zone in the Pacific Northwest, United States - 7_EM | ecosystem: Host-associated > Plants > Roots > Unclassified | place... | reverse complement strand
GGGGTAATGTTATAGCACTAATAGAATATGGCAGAAAGCTAGCAGAATATAGTAGATTATAATTATATAACTAAAGGATCTTATAAAACTTTAAATAGCGGTTCCGTCCCTCCCCTTTCCTTTCTCTAGTTTTGGATCCTTATTTATAGACAATCCAATTATATAAGCTTACGCGTCCCTCTTACCATACTTATGCCTTAATTAACTAAGTCGCTAATAATACGCGCTAAGGTAGACTGTAATGGTGCTAGAGCGTATTACCTAGGCAATTTGCTAAATTCTGCTAAATTCTGCTAGTACTGCTTATAGAGCTAACTAATTAGGATTTTCTATCCCCGGGATAGAAAATCGTTATTAGCTTACCTACCACTAGCGCCTTAGCGACCTCTTATATCTTATTAGTTACTAATAGTCTTCTTCTCCTTCTTTACCTTAGCTTAGTATTTTTATATAATAGCAATCTACAAGCTTTAGTTTAGAAGCACTTATACAAGCCCGTTATATTATATTAAGCTCTTCCTATATTGCCTGGGAAGGCCTTAATAATATTCTACTCTAAAAAAAGACCTTTGTCTGTAATAACGCGTTAACACATTATACTTAGATAGTAAAAAACTTACACTACTACGCCTAAGAAGGCCCTAATAATATCCCACTTTATAGGCTAGACTATACTTAATCTGCACCCCTAAATTAAAATTAATTATATAATTCTAAAAAACCTTAGGAAGCTAATAATATTACCTAAAGCAAGCTTATTTAAAAGGCCTATTTTTACCTAAGAGGAACACAAGATCTAATTAGGATTAGAAATTAAAGATAATAATAACGTTATAAATATACACGAGTAGATTTGTGCCCTTACAGCCAATTAGAAGGTTAATTGTCTTTAAGCCTAAAGTATATAAGAGACTCTAAAGGAGATCCTAAAAAGCCTTACTACCTTATAAAATAGCCCAGCCTCCCCTTTATAAAGCCTTAGTTAACCTATTTACTTTACTAAATATAATATACTAGAGAGTACGGATATAATAATAAAGTAATTAAAGTCCGTTAAGCTCCCTAACCCCCTACTATTATTAAATAGTATAGACCTAACCTTTAAGAACTGGAGAATCTAGGTATAAGGAAAGCTTTATATTAACTATAACCATTTCCCTTCTAAAAAAGCTAAAATACTTTACCTCTTTAGTTAAACTATTAGGGACGCCTAGTAATACCTTTAGGCCAAGTTTAAGGCTAAGTTACCTATTTAGTTTACATCTGTTAATAAGATAATATAGTATTTAGCTATTATTTATATCAATCTAAATAAAGTACGGGATGGCTATTACTGTGGTTTGCGAAAGTATTGCGAAAATCAAGATTAAGCGAGCCTCCCGCCCGCATGCGCTCGACTTACAAAAACGCTTCTACAACCACTAAAAATAAGTATTATTTTATAAAACTAGTAGATAGAACTATAAAATGGATACTGCTTTATAATTTTTAATATATAGCAGCTTAGTAAATAACATGGTTGTAGAATTTTAGGTACTAGAGCATTGGGCTAAGCAAAATGTTCAAGTCGCGGTTTTCGTTATCAAGACTGCCAAGATATAAGACTACCCATTTCCCCAGCCTCTAAATACCAGCCACCCCCAAAAGCTCTACTGCTACGTTATATACTAAGCTACCACCTATCTAAAATTGTAAAGCAGTATCTATTTTATAGTTCTATCTACTAGTTTTATAAAATAATACTTATTTTTAGTGGTTGCAGAAGCGTTTTTGTAAATCGAGCGCATGTGGGCGGGAGGCTCGCTTAATCTTGATTTTCGCAATACTTTCGCAAACCACAGTATAACTATAATCGTCTAATAATAAAATTAAACTAATCCTTTACTAAGTTCTAGACTTAATTCTTATATCTAGTAGGTGAAGGCTAGGTTCCCCTTAGAAACTACCGTTTAGACCTATATAATAAGCCAACGGTCTAACTGTAAGAGAAAATTGTAGTAGCTTTAGATAACCTACTAACCTACTAAAGACTTACAGCCTAATATTTATCGCTAGATTTAGAACTAAAATAAATTAATGTTTATTCTAATTAACTAAAGCGGCTCTATAGCAACTATAACCTATCTATTACGCTAATAGGAGCTAGCGTTAGAAGATAAATTATAACCGCCTTTATACTAAGAGTGGTTATAACTGCCTACCTATAAGCCTCGCCTAATCCACTACGTATAATACCTTTAACTAATACTTATTATAACACCCTAATTAACCCTACTATGGTTACGTGCTTTAATTATAAAAAGGATCGCTACTTTGCCTTATCCTGCCTAGAGCTAAAGGGTATAGGTAATATTAAGGATATAAAGAAAGAAGGAATATCTAACAAGTTAGGAAAAGAAGAACCCTAGGGAAAAACCCCCCCCTAGGGTATCCTATTAATCTTAAAAAGATTTATCTAAGTTAGCTAATAGGTAAAAAACACTTTATGGTTCTATATATAGTATCTTAAAATAGATATAAAGTTAATATAACTACCCTTATTAATACTAGAGCAAATAGCTTTACCTTTATAAATACTACTTATATAAATAACGTTGCTAAGTTCTTAAATATAAATACTACTTTACTAGAGAAGTCTATTTAAGTAAAAGGCTATAACATTTAAGCTAGTAAGCCGGTTACCTAGATCTTAAAGCTATATATCTCTGTTAATAGATAACGCTAATATAGTATTTCCTTTTATATCCTAGACCTAGGTTTCTACAATATTATCTTTAGCCAAAAATATATATCCTACTTAAATATTTAGTTAAACGTTTAATAAAGATAGTTTATCTAGCTAGAGAATAGACTAAAACTACCTTTCTTTATTAAAGAAATTTGGACTAACTATAAGACACTAGCTGTAAAGGCTAACCCTATCTATTAGCAGGATATTAGGGACCGTGACTTAGCCTTTACCTAAAAAGATACCCGCTATAAGGCCGGCAGGAACTCCGTACTAACAATAATACTCCCCTAAAATACTATAGTTAAAAAGGACTCTACTTATAGAAGTAGAATAAATAGTAATATAGGCAACTTCTAAATTGCGGAGATCCGGCTAATATAGAAGAGGACATACTAATAGAATATAAAGGATAACCTTTAGAAGATATAATAAGTGCTAAAAGGAGTAAGGATAATGCTAATATGTTAAAGGCCCCCAAGGCTATAGACACCCCCACTATTATATAACCCCCCTTTAGTAGATATCGCGGTAATTAGTGCTATAGGTTTCTACTTTAATATATATTAAAAGGACAATAAAGTCTTTATAACTAACTTATATAAAATTAACTAAATTATTAATAAGAAGGAAAAAGGGCTTATAAAGGAAACTAACAAGGAGCTAGTTAAGCGCCTTCTCCCTACTTACCTCTTAGACTATAGAGACGCGTTCTTAAAAGCAGCTTTAGATATACTGCCCCCCCTACTAAACCTACAATTATCCCATGCGCCGCTGAGGCGTACGCCAAAAGAGGACCGTGCGCGAACACTAAAACATTAATGCGCTCCGCTGAGGACTCAATTCGGCTATACTCTATGCAATATGCCCCTCTGTAAAGATGGAACTTGCTAGCCTAATTAGCACACGATAGAGTTAATTATATATCAAGTTTGCGCTTTATTATAATGATTTAGAGCCTTAATTCGTTGATTAAATTCACGACATTATTTCGTCAAGACTCGATTCAATCTAGTGACTCTAGTTGGTTCGCCTATGCGTACGCCTTTCTCAACGGCGCATGGGATAGGATTTAATTAAAGACCAATAACTCTTTAAGCTATAGCCCCCTTTACTAGCAAACTATAGAGAAACTAAAAGCAATAAAGCAGTATTTAGTTAACAACCTCTATAAAGGGTTTATTAAGCTAAGTTAGGCTCCTTTTACTTCCCTTATTCTATTTATAAAGAAGCCTAATAAAGGCCTTAGCTTCTATATTAACTATTAGAAACTAAACGCAATTATTTAGAAAGACTGTTACCCTCTTCCTCTAATTAACAAAACCCTTATATACCTAAGCTAAGCTAAAATCTTTACTAAGCTTAATATCCGCTAAGTTTTCTACTAAATTAGAATAAACCCTATATTAGAAAACCTAATAACGTTCTATACCTATTATAGTTTTTATAAATATAAACTCCTCCCTTTTAAACTAATAAATAGGCCAGCTATATACTAACGGTATATAAATAATATTCTTTTTAATTACCCTAATAAATTCTATACGGCATACCTAGATAACATTCTTATATACTTAAATAATAAACTTAAGCACTAAGCTTACATTAAGAAGGTCCTAAAGAGGCTATAAAATGCAGGCCTATAAGTTAATATTAAGAAGGACGAATTTAGAGTAAAACGTATACAGTACCTTAGGTTTATTGTTAGCATAAAAGGAATTAAAGTTAATTTTAAAAAGGTTAAAGCAATCTATAACTGGAAACCTCCTTATACTATAAAGGGCATCCAGTCTTTTCTTAGCTTTTATGATTTCTACTATTAGTTTATTTATAATTATAGGGTCGTGGCTAAGCCTCTTATACAACTAACTAAAAACAATATGCCTTTTATTTTTAACGATAACTATATAAAAGCCTTTAAGTAGTTAAAGAACTAACTTATCTCCTCCCTAGTTCTTTGTTACTATAACCTAGACCTAGAATTAATACTAGAAATAGACGCGTTTAATAAAGTAGTAGTAGGGGTTCTCTTACAGCTACACTTAAATAGTAAGTAGTACCCTATTATATTCTTCTTAAAGATAATAGCCCTAGCTAAGTATAACTATAAGGTGCATAATAAGGAAATACTAGCTATTATATAATTACTATCCTAGTGGCGCGCAAATCTTAAAAGCACAGACTCTTAGATTAAGGTTTATATGGATTATAAAGCTCTTAAGTATTTTATAATAATAAAGCAGCTTACCAGTTAATAGGCCTAGTAGGCTAAAATACTCTCCTAATTCTTCTTTATAATTATGTACCTCCCTAGTAAATAAAATTTTAAGGCTAATGCCTTAACCTAGAGAGAACAGGATATAGAGCCATAGGATAAGCTAAAGGCTTAGTACCGGATACGTGCCCTCTTCTGTCCTAAATAGCTTAACTTAGAGATTCTTAAGGAACTAAGCTCTAAACGGAATAAGCTAGTACCCTTAGAAGGAGAGATCCTAGATAAACCAATAGGACTAATTAATTATATCCTAATTGCAAACCGCATAGCTAAATCCCTAAAAGCCCTCTATAACTAAGCTATAGAAGGTAACTCTAATTTAGAAATAGAAGACGGACTACTCTTATACTAAGAACGGCTTATAGTGCTAGATATTAATAACCTATAAACAAAGCTAATTCGTAAAGCCCACTATTAAGTCTCTATAGCGCACCCTAGTTAAAATAAGACCTACTAACTACTAGCGCCTTATTACTATTAGTAAGGACTCCTATCTAATATAGAACGATTTATTAGAAACTATTATGCTTATAAATATATAGATACCCCTAAGGATTAAACTCCTAAATGGCTATAACCACTACTAGTTCCTAAACGCCCTTAGTAATATATTATAATAGACTTTAAATTATTCCTAAAGGACGAACACGGCTATAATATGGCCTTTATAGTAGTTAACTAAGTAAGTAAGTAAGCTATTTCCCTTTCTTGCTTTAAGACTATAACTATAAAGGATATAGGCCGTATATATATTAACAACATCTACCAGATCTATAGCGCTCCTAAGTTAATTATCTCTAACTATAAATCCTAATTTATATTAGACTTCTAGAATAAATTCTACTATATCCTTAAAATTTGGATTAAGCTCTCTATCGTATTTTACCCTTAGACTAATAGCTAAACTAAGATTATAAACCAGTACCTTAACTAGCGGCTTCGCCCCTTTATTAACTACTACTAGGACAATTAGTTAGAACTATTACCTATAATAGACTACACACAGCTTACGCTCCCTTATAATAGTATAGGAATATTACTATTTAAGTTACTCTATAGATATAAGCCACGGATATCTTTTAATTGGGATAGATCTATAGGACCTATAATAGCCCGCGAACGCCTTAACTATAAAGAGGCCTAAATATTCGCTAAAAGAATATACGAAGCCTAGGAAGCGGCCTAAATAATTATAAAAAAGGTATAAGAGAAGAAAGAGGCCAATGTAAACTAATAGGAAATAAGGTATAGATATTAATAAAAAACTAAAAGACCTAGAGGCTAAGCTATAAACTAAACCACTAAATAGCTGGCCCCTATAAGATCCTTAAGAAGGTAGGGCACTCTTTTAGGGCTAAGCTACTAAAGTTAATAAAGATCCACCTTATTTTCTCTTTAGACCGACTATAGAAGGCCGCGGACGACCTATTGCCTAGATAGTATAATAACCCCCTACCACTAATCCAGATTGTAGAGGACGAGAAATAGGAAGTTAAAGAGATTTTAGCAGTTAAGAAAGACCGTAGTACCTTAAAATACCACGTAAGCTAGGTAGGCTATAATAAAGATCTAGAATAGTACCCCGCGTCTAATTTTAAATACTCTCTCTATAAGCTATAAAATTTCTACCTAGCCTACCTAGACCTCCCTAGACTACTACGTAAACTAGATAGATAGATTAAATGCTAGGAAGAGGGGTTAGATAACTATTAATATACATATAATGGTGGAAAGGCATCCGTTTTTAGAGGTCTTTTACTGCCGCTTTTAGAGGTCTTTCCACCTCGCTTAGCCCTTATTAGCTTGCCGCTTTAGAGGTAGCTTCCACCCCCAGTTATATTATTCCGCCTTACTACCTCCCCCATTTCCTAAGGGTGGACCACCCACTAATACGCCGCTGAACTAAATATGGAACGACCTTATAGCCGCCTAATGGCGAGGGTCTACTTTAAAAGGTCGTTTATATCCCGTCTTGCCTTCTACCCTCTTTACCTATCCTAACCTATTTAAATGTACGTCTTTGTCTCGCCAACCGCTAATATGCCGCACTTTGTCCCTTATTGCGATGCCTACGCGCCTAACTAGCCGGTAAACTCAATTTTGTAGGGTAGCTGTCCTGCTAATAGCTTCTGCTGTAAGAATTAGGAAAGTAAGGGCTTCTCCTACCGCCGCCGCCACGACTGCCGTCTTAGATCGCACCGCGTACCTATACCCTACTAACCCCTCCTTAAATACCGGATTGAGCACTAAAATGGACTTGGATTTAGACTTAGACTTAATTATAAGTGCGAGCTTAGATTTAGACTTAGAGACCTACTTAAGTCCAGATATAGATATTAATACTCTATTAAATGCAAATACTGAGCTAGGTATGGGAAGGGGGCTTAACATTAATCTGTATAAAGGGGTAGGTTTAGAGGTAGAAGAAATAGTAGGAGATATTGCTTATTTTAGGAAGGAGGGTCTAGCGAAACCTATATATACTCCTTAAATTATAAAACTATAGAAGATAGAGAGCGGATTCTAGAAGAAGTAAGAGTTTAGGGCCCTGGCCCTCTGGGTCCTATTTTTGCCCTTATATTTTACTAATAAACGTGCTAGGTATTACAGTATTATCTAAAAGTAGATAGGATTATCGCTAGAGGACCTACTGCTTATATACGACCCTTTAGTATATAAATTGTATCTGTCCTAGTAGAAGAAAAAGTCTTAAATCTAGGAGGAGAGTATAATGGACGCGTATTAGAAATGACTTAGTATGTACTACTATAATGTCACGGGCCATGCAATAGGGAATAATGTTTTAAAAGATATTTGTAATATATATTTTAATTATGCTCTTCTCTAAGTAACCTATGTTAACAGCTGGATAAGTAGATACTAAGTCTTAAGCTTAAAAAAACTAGAAAGGAAAAGCTTGCAATATTCATCTATAACCTTTATACTATCCTTTATGCGCTCTAGGTTAACGACACTAAGCCACTCTATAGCTTTATCTGGATCTAGATCTTGCTCCTCCTCCTACTTAGCATAGCTATAGCAATATGGCTAGGAGCTCTTGTCAAGAGCGCGAGCAATAAGGGCACCAATAAAGCTCTTTGGTTTAAGAATGTGCAGCTAATAAAGGTTTGTAATCTTAATAATCCTAGCAAGAGCACTATTATAGCCAATGTAAACTTAGAGCATATTAAGAATAGGGCAAAGAACGGGACACTATACGTCATATAATAGAACTAGCTGAACTCCTACTAATCTTACCTTTAAGAAAAAGTTCTCTTTTTATCTAGAAGGGCTACCTACTCTCTACATTGTCCTATATATTTTAGGTATTAGCAGTAGCCAAAATGCATTCCGAGATGGCTTTATAAGCGTTTAACAGATATTTAACCTTGTTATACTAGCAGAATGCCACATATTTTATATAAGATAGAAAAAGGAAGTGCTAAATCGGCTCTTCTTCTGCAACGTTATAACAATACCTAAGAGTGGCCGTATACCAGAGGATAAGGCCTTCCCCTACATAAAGTACCGCGACATATTTATATACTTAGGACATGTTATAGGATTTAAGGCACCCTTAGAGCTGTACTAGCTGCAATAGGCTTCTAGAAGGAATATTAATAGTATATAATCTATACCTGGATGCTATATATACAGGATTAATATAATATTATAGGCGCTGTTATAATGGCTAAATAAAACTAGACTATGGGCTAATCCGGGAATATATATAAAAGATACTATATGCCAACATATATTGCACGCGACTTCTAGGCTATTTATATTAGAACACCTTTATAGGAGGAACTTATTTAGTCTATTATAAGCATAGGCTTATTATAAGATTAACGCGCTCCTATAGAGCTTAATGATAATTAATAAAAAGGAAGTATAAGATAACCCTATGCTTATAGCCCTTTAGTAAGAACGGGAAACATATAAATAGAAGCTTAGAGATAAGGGCCTTTATTCTCTCTCTAAAGTAAAAGGGAACCCCCTATATAACAAATATAAAAAGAAGAAAAAGGAGATTGCTAGTATATACCAGCAATTATACTAAATATAACTTACTAAGGTCATTTGTGCATTCTATAACTCCATTAATATAATTAAAATAGCCAGGTAGCTTAGTGAGATGCCTATAGCCTAAGTTCTAATACTACTAACCGTTAAGTTTAAGCTTTGGGAGTAGGCATCTATAGCCTCTATGCTTTTTAAGATAATTAAAAACGATAGGACTTGTGTTAAATTCGTCCGTATCTTAGCTTAACTATGCTACCTATAAGAGACGCATTGACTAAAAGCCTTGAAATGTATAGAGATAGATTTTATAGTATTTAAAGGCTATAAAGGATCTCCTATAAAGAAGTAAAAGAAGGCCGTAGATAGCTCTGTAGACATGCCTTAAAGTTAGGGTAGCAAGGATGTAAAATAAGAGCCTAACGCTACTACGGTTAAAGAGGTTATAGAGATCTGGTCTTAATATCTCTTTCTAATAGTCCCTCCCTATCTAATATACCTCTTTTATATGGCTACTAAGGGGTTTACTTATAAAAAATGAATAAAAAGCTAGAACTGAGTTAATGTCTTAAACAAATATAAGGAGATCCACTTTTAAAAACCTAAGTATTAGAGACCCTTTATATGCCCCTACCCTAGATATGCCTATAAGCTTAATAGGAAGATGCATTATAAGAGGCATTTGTTAGATATATATGGAATTTATTATTAACGCCTGTAGACTGCCTCCACTAGGCAGATTAACAGAGAAGTTTATTTACCCTTAGTAATTTAAACTACTTTAAAGGGAGAGTGATAAAGTAGTAGGAAAAGAACCTAGAGTTAATAGATACTAGTTATAATGCTACTAAACTACTATATCTCTGGCATGACCTTTATACTAGGTGCCATCTTGCTAAACTAAAAGAGGTGCTACTAGGCCTAATTTTAGGCCCTATACTTAACTTCAAGCCTCCCCTTTATAATAATTAAGTAGGGGTCTAAAACTAGAGACCCTTATAGAGTTATTCTTAATTCCCTTTGCTTAATTAGGTTAGTACATTATATATATTATACTTTTGCTTATCTAACTAAAGCTACTATCTAGACTATATAAGAAAGGATATAGGGTGTTTTTAACCCCCCTCTTAAAAGAGTATCTTAAAAGGGGTTAAAACGGGAACCTAGGGAATAATTTTAACCCTACTATAATCCTAACGGCCTAATTGGCTAGAGAACCCCACCTTACCGCGCTATACTTTAAAGTAGCCCTTTTATTATTTAAAATATATAAAATATTCTAAGGTTTAGGGGCTAGGTAATTCTACTATTGTAGTAGGGGTAGTATAATATTTTCTTGCCGCGTGGTAAGTTCTAACTTTCTTTAGCAATAAAGTTTAGCTAGAAGGGTGTGGCGCAGCGCGGCTAATTAGGGGTGCCTTTATGAAGCGCCTCCTTGCTATATTACCCAAATCTATATATAGTTAGAAAGAAAGCACTATCTCTGTTACACAGACTTTGCCCCTAGTAGTTGGCATTTAGTAATATTCCAATATATCTAGCCTTTCTTAATATTGTAAATGTGCCCAAATTTAACCTAATTATCTATACTCGTACTATATGGCTTTATTATATTTTTTAGTAAAAGATATTAAGCGTATCTAACGAACCTATTTATAACTCCCTATATCTGTTATAGTATAAGAGGTTGACAAACCTTAAGCGCGTAAAACTAGCGCACTAATTAGCGTATATGTGACCTAGAGGGTAAGTAGGGATATAACCGTGACAATAATTATCCTACTTCCCAGATCTAAAGTTCTTTAAGTTCGTTTAATATCTAGTTATAACGTAGTCCACAAGCAGGCTGGCTGCATAAGCATTCTAGCCACCTTAAAACTTACCAAATTTATACTTTAGTATCTTAACAACCACTTAATAATAAATTCTAATAATGTAAATTTGGACTTTTATATATGCTCTGCAGCTTCTATTAAAGTTGCATAGTAATTGGTTTAGTAGTTTTCGAGTTATACAAATTCGTAGTGATTTGGCTTTATTTTGGCCCCCAAATTTTAATATCTTGAAAACAACTAAACTAATTACTATGCAACTTTAATAGAAGCTGTAGAGCGTATAGTCTAAATTTAAATTATTGAAATTTATTATTAAGTAGTTCTTAAGATATTAAAGTATAAATTTGGTGAGTTATAAGGTGACTAGGATGCTCATATGCCAGCTTGCTTGTGGATTATGTTAAGACATACGTCAGGAAAAAATTTACCAGCATTTGATTTTACGTTTCTGCCATTTTAGCATTTTCTAGCATTTCTAGCATTTTCTAGCATTTAGCAACATTTAGCTGTCTGCCGCAGGGCAGACGACCTCCTCTATAACCAGTCTGCTGCAGGGCAGACGACCTCTACTACAACCGGTCCATGGCTGTCGCGCTACAGGCAGAGGACCGCAGGCGTACCGCAGACGATGCACTACTAGGGTAGCTATAGTAGGGGATAGGGGAAGGGGGCCGGCCCGTATTACCATTAGCACGTTAAATATAAGGTGTATAGGCGAATTGGTGTTTATACCCTATACAGACAACCTCGTGAAAAATTTCCTATGGGAGTGGGTTTACGTAACGAGGTTCGCCCTTATAAAATACTATTAGTAGGTTACTTTTGGGGGGAGTACCTACTAATTACTAATTCTCTACCCTTTTCTTTAGCAAGGAGGAGATATAGGGTACATTACTACAAACAGTTGCTTAGGGGTAATTGGTAGCTACTTCCAAGCTAGTAAGCTATGTTGTTCCTCTTATTCTTATGCGCAAAACTATATCAAAAACTATCTTTTAGAGCGCTTTTTCTACTCTAGGAACGGCAGAATACGGTAGAAATAGATAAAAGAGCCAGGATTTCCTTAGTGCGATTTCTTGGTATAAACTGGACCATAGTAAGCAAAATATTAGGATAAAACACCAATAGGCTAGGACTCCCCTAGTATTTAAAAACGGGCCAGAGTGTCCACTTAGCTACTAGTACATGTTAAGCTGCCTAGGAAGGATTCATGTATATAGAACTATAGCGCCATAGCCTAGAGGCTGCATGCGCAGTATTATACGTAGTATAA
>Ga0307507_10010291_pt1 | contig 12132 bp, 3 predicted proteins | sample 7_EM_MG_FD_207223 | JGI IMG/M metagenome (GOLD analysis project Ga0307507, IMG submission 207223) | Populus trichocarpa ectomycorrhiza microbial communities from riparian zone in the Pacific Northwest, United States - 7_EM | ecosystem: Host-associated > Plants > Roots > Unclassified | place... | reverse complement strand
AAAAAATAAAAAAAATTAATTTTTTTCAAAAATATTTTTAAAACACAAAAACAAACAAGATTTGAAGTTTTCAATTTTATACTCCTATGTTGAAATTTAATATCTCGAGAGTGGTTTTTTTTTTTTCTTGCCATATTCAATCCATAGTTTGAAATTTGGACAATTAAATGAGATATGTCAAAGAATATTGTAAAGTGACATTTGATATGAGATTAAAAAATTATAAGAGAACTCATTATAAAATAATTTTTAAAAATATATAAGTTTGTTCCAAAAAATATTTGGTGCATTAAAAAATTGAATAAATTGTTGTTAGATGAAATGAGAAAATGAGAAAAATACTAATAATGACCGGAGAGGAAGAAATTAAAATTGTTTGATTATGTATTTTGATGTAAAAAATAAGTGAAATCAAAATAGGTAATAATTACTCCTAAAATTTAACCGCTATCTAAAAATAAAACAAAACTAATTTGTATAGGGATAATTTTTAACTTCCATTACCCTCGTACCAAAAATAAGTGAAAGTATAAAGGATAGAACTCTTAAAAAGTTGATTAATCACGATTTAATATCAAATTAAAGAGTAATGTAGATGGAAGCAACATAAAAAAAAATATCAAGCATAAGAACATATAATTATGTCTAATAGGGATTACACAGAAACTCAAATTTAAAATTTTATTACTAGATATATTGTCTTCAAGTAGCCTACCTTTCTAGGAGGTTTAAAATTCCATAAATAAACCTAAAAACTTGTCTAAACCAGTGAAGAAACTCAAAAATAAAAGAAAATAATAAAAGTTCTAAACAAAATGAGAATAAAGCTGGAAAAAAATAATAAAATAGTTATAATCCATAAAGAAAAAAGAATATTAAAACAATTAGAAAAATATAGCAAATCTTGAACAATAACTTATGGGTATTATCGTAAAGCCTTTCCAATCTCCGATTGCTATGAAATTTTAATCCTAAAGAAAACAAGACATAGGTAATCTTCCAACAAAAATCCAGTATGGCCTAATGGTTGGATTGAAATATATATTTGTTAATATAAAACTATGTGTTAGGAAACAATTTCCTACATCAGTCTCTTCGGGTTAGAAGAAACTTGTGCTTGAGTTCTGGCCATCCATCCACCTAGATTGTTGTTATTGTAGTTGATCATTGAAAGTGATGCCCTTGCACTCTAGTGACCTTTGGTGTGATGTCACTGTAAAATTAGTTGACTTGGATAAAATAGGTCGAGAATCAATGTTCAAAATACTCTGAATCTTTACAGAATCATTATTAGTCGTTAATGGTTTTCCACCTCATGCCAAAGGGATTTTTTAATATCTAAAAGGAACAATAAGTCTTTCCTTATGCTATCATGGTGACAATCTCAGATTCATTGGATACAGTGATGGCGATAAATCTACTAATAAAGATGAAATGAAATCCATCTCACGATATGTTTTTATTGTAGGAGGTGGGGCATTTCAAGATGTATTAAAAATCATTTTTGTGTCTCCTTACCTATGATGGAGTCAGAATACATTACTTGCACAACTATTGTCCAAGAGGCAATCTAGTTTAGACGATTCTTACAGAGCTTGAATGTTACGGTACATTCAAATGATATTGTCATTATTTATCGTGGCAAACACTTCTGCAATAACTTATACAAAGCACTCCAAGTATCATGGCAAATCAAAGTATATTGATACCAAATACTATTTTATTTGAGACATCATTGTGCAGGTTCAAATTGTCATTAAACATATCTCCACTCATGAGATTGTTGTTGATCCATTTACCAAACCTCTCCCAAGAGTATTTTTCTGGTGTAAATATTGTTAATTTAAATTAGTGCACACTATCATATTAAGTGTAAATGTCATTAAGCAATGATTGCCCTTTTCATACGAGAAATTTCCCTAACGCTGAGAAAGCGAGCGGGATGAGACATATTCCTATCATAAAGTGTATTTTTATAATGTTCATGATATACTAGCACTTAGCTAGTTAGCAAGAAAATACTTTTTGATTTTATGTCTCCTTCGTTAGAGCTAAGAGGAGACTTATAAGTTATAAATGGAAAGGTTTGTGTCTCTATAAATCTAGTTACATTATCAAATATGAGAATTTCAAAAAGGCACTAAAAGAGAGATTGTTTTGAGACAGTCGGGTTAGGAGCTTTAATAACTTTTAAGCCAAGGTTCGTATCGTGTATAAGCGTGACATTTTTTGTAGTGGGAGCTCTACCATAGCATACAAAATCATGTTGTCTATGCTAAGTCAACTGTAAAATGAAGTGATATAATTGATCCATTTTTCATCATTGTGTGAGTCATATGGTTCTTTTTTGAATCTATAATTATAACCTTTAGGACTTAAAACTATGTTATGATTTGGAAATTTAATGTTGCTAATTTAGCATTTTATCTGAGGATTATGAATTATACAGTTCAATGAAGCATGTCTAGGAAAGCAATGAAGTCAAAATTAATTGATATTAGGGGCTAAGAAATACCTATTTGAATCACACTAATGATTTATGACTTATTGCCCGAGCGATTATGTTAGATAAATATATTTGACATGATCATGAGTACAAAGGCATATAATGAGAGATTATGCATAGCTCTTTAGATTATCTAAGAGGGATCAAAGATGTTTGATCTAGTATGATTATTTATTTTGTGGTATAAACGAGATATCGAGTTGTGATATTGTTTAGTTTTCATAGTAGTTTAATATAACATTACTTTCATATGCTTTTCTTTTTTTGTTGAACGTTCCGTTTCTCGCATGGAAAGAAGAGTATAAGAGTTATCTCATTATAAGGATGAGGTTACGGTTTAAAATGCCTGATATGTACAAGTGAGAAATGTAGATAATTGTTCATATAGTTATTTTGTTTAGGGAATAGAGTCTAGTTTTATCATGATTGAGTTTGGAGAGCCAACTAAACCTAGGATTTTTATTTGAAAAAGTCTTAATAAGCTTATGACACTCTATTTATATAAGGATACAAATGGTTACTAGAAAAAAAAAATACTCTCTGATATTCAGTCTATCAGTCAAGAAAAGAAAATTCTCTCTTATAATATTTATGTTTGTTCTCTCTAAAACACCATCAAGTTTTAGGGATTTGTAATGTGTTATTTATTTAGGTGACTTAGGTAGCTATATATCTAAGAAACGAGATTGGTTTAATCCTTTTGGTTCATACAGACATTGAAGAAGTTCGTAATTCAAGTGGAAATCTTGGTTCGGAAATCTGTTATGTTTCATCAATCTTTTTATTTATAATATACCAACATATACAAAGATTTGGTTGTGTGTTTTTTCAACATATCACATATCAATCTTAAAGTAGATTTATTCTTGAACTTGAAAAAATAATAATGATGATGAAATTTAACGGAAATTTATGTTAACAACTTAGTGTGTGTTTATATATATAAATAAACATGTTAAGATTCAGATACCAACCTGAAACTATGACAAATCAATCACAAAATTTTTACATAACATTTCGGTAATGATGTTTTGTCAAATTTCAAACCTTTTTTTTGTGTTAATTGATAAATTTCAAATGGTAAATATGGTTATAAATTATTTATGATACATTGTTTTTTGTAAAAAAAAAAATAAACAAATAATTTCCGGTTATATTATGTATTATATGTATGGATGTAGTACATTATCTAGTTAAAAATAACTATTTCTAAAATGCTGTCATTATCGAAGCAGTTTTTTTGTTTAACAATATTGATAAAGAAAGAGAACGAGAGAAACAAATAACTCTTACAACGTACAGAAGTAAGATTTGAAATTTATTTGTTTATAGTTTTTGGTTCGTCCTGAACCCCACTTCAATTCCCTCTCCTGAGAAAGACAATCCAATAAACATAAATTAATGGGAGAAAAATACAGAATATTTGGATTAGGTACACATAAAGCAAAATAAATTTGTTATAATCATATGATATGTGTCTTATTAAGACCATTCAAGTGGGTATGATCTTCACCAACTCCTATCCTTGGCAAAGTCAACATTTCCAACCTGAAAATGACAATGTATGCAAAAGGAAACCCTAATTCCAGTTCGAAAAGAACACATGATCAGCTAGCTTGTAGATATGCTATTTTGATTTAAGAAAGTTGCTTACCAGAACTTTAAACATTTTTGACAGGACACGTATGGCATTGACTCGCATTTGTTTTTATCAATCCTTGTTTCAATAAAAATATATTGATTATAAAAAACAAATCATGATCCTCAAACCTACCATTGATACGATAATATATCTCACATTCACACAAGATAATTAATTTACTTGTATTGTCGGTTATAGTGAAAAACTTATATCCCTAAGTGCAGTACTTGTATATATCCAAACCCTCTGCTATGCTGATCTTCTTCTTTGGTTGTCTGGCTAGCATAGTGTTTCCTATATCTACATTTCTAGCATTTCTCGTTAGCTATATTGGTTCTGATAATTACTGCAAATTATCCCCCTTGGTGCTCTCTCTTTCTCTACATAATCGCTCTTGGCTTGCCATGAAAAAAAATATTTACTGCAGATTAGGCCCCCGATGAAGTCAATGTATTCTATATATTGTTAATTATAACACAAAGAAAAATGAATTTACTGTTTTTGCTCGATCCATTTCGAGTTGCAGAAGAAAACACTGGTGTGCCGCAGCTTCATGGTCGATACAGACGTAAGAAGACTGGAGGATTGTATATAGGCTTGGTAGTACTGTTGTCTGGCCCCAGCTTACATGTATTCAATCACGTATACCCCCTTCTTTCCTTTTCGCCTTTTATCAATCTAATTTAATATCTAATACATATAGTAAATATTATCTACTTGCAATAATTATTAATATACCAATTTTCAAGTTAGATCCATATGCATTTTGAATGAAGTATAATTTGATTTTCTTATGCAAGCTCAGAGTACTTGCCATGTATTTATTGGAAAATCTCAGGTTGTGCATGCGAGACAACTTAAAATGTTGTTTTAATTAAAAATAATATATTTTTTTTATTTTTGATTTATTAATTGTTAGATAATAATATAAATTATATCTTGGGACCTTACCTAAAAGTTTAAGCTATTGGGTTGAGATGATTATTTGACTTGGTATCAGAGCTTTGATCACCAAGTGGTCAGGAGTTCGAATCTCACCATCCTTATTTATTTGATAAAAATTAAGCACAAATTAATGTGAACTTGTGCAAGTTTCAAACCCAAAGAGTTTTTACTTAAAGGGGTGTGTTAGAGAATTATATAAATAATATTTTGGAACCTTACCTAAAAGTTTAGACAATTAGGTTAAGATGATTTTTTAACATGAATTATATTATATATTTTATTCAAAAAGTTTATTTGATTTTTTTTTATCAAACATGCTTTTACGGCATTTTAACTTATTTTACGGTAAATTATTTATGAGAATAACTTTTAAATTATCACTCAAAATTAAAAGTTGACTCATAAGGCGTACGAAATGGAGTCTATATATTCATCTTTTTGGCTTTTGCTTGACTTTTGGCGGAGAAGGTGTGGAAAATGCAGTTTTATGGAAATGTTTTGAATGTGTTATATATTTAAATTAGGCTTAATTATCATTTAACAAATATTTTAGAGAAAGGATGGGGAGAGAGCTGATTTTGATATATATATATATATATATAATGATAATGATGGGCACCAACAACATCAGATTCATTGAATCTTCCCTTCATCGAAAAGTTTTTTACTCATTATTTAGAACCACCCAATATATTTAAATGCAACACATTACCATTGTTTTTTTGGTTGACTTTTGAAATTAAGCCTTTGGTCAACTAACCTTATAAGTTTATAAGCTAAAAAATGAAGTATTTGCTAAGATAATATATACTAGCTGCAGGCTTCGAAGTTGTTGTAGTCGTGGTTAAAAAAGATCACAAGTTAGCAGCAGAATATTGACATAATCAAAGCTGGGATCTTCGAGCTAGTGAAGATTGCCACTTCCTCGTCCTTCTGTAAGGGAACTCCCTATTGATTGTGCTTTAATTACTACTTAATTTATGGTTTGACTCTCCTCAATGATTTAGGTTGTTTAACAACACCATACCCAATGCTATACGGTATGCCTAATCTTGCTTCCCATAAATGGGCTCTTTTTTTTATATATATTATCGGGGATGTGTAGCCCTATTAATTTATGATCAATTTAATTTTAATAATAACACAAGTCATATGGCAATAAAATTCAGATGTCTAAACCCACTTTCATAAGTTCACCTAATTTTCCCATGTGACCTCTCTGTTGTGTTCCTTCTATCGTACAATTATTGCATCCATCTTTTATTATATTCGGCAAGTCATAAATTTAGATTGCGTGCGTACTTAACAGTGCTTCTTACACTTTGATGTTTGTCGTAAAAATATGTCGTGTTTTTTTTTTTTTGGTAAATTTATCCAATCATTATTTTCGGCGCATCACCTATAAACGCAATCATTGTCTGAAAAAGTATGTGTTATTTCTCTGAAGATTTGATAACTCAACAAGTATCAATTATGGATTTATAGGACGCGGGAAACGGCCATGGCCCTCTAAAGATTGAGAAATTTCTGAAGTCACCCTCATTTTGGTAATTTTTTTTAAGAAAGTTGAATAAATTGGCTGCTCATAAGCATGGTTGCTAGACTTGGTTCATGGAATTACATGGAAAAAAAAAAACTAGATATTTGAGCTATCAAGTTAACTCACATGTCACCAAGTTAATTTAGATAAATTGTCTTTATAAAAAAGAAACATTGTTTTATTTTTTAAATAGAAATTTCTTAGATTTAACCATTCAGGTCATGGATTAATCCTGTTTAATTAACTATATTTTATTATTTTAATTTTTTTAATTTAACTAAAAACCTGGCTTAAATCAAATTTTGAGTTATAGATTTTCACGTAAATTTATCTGATCAGATCTAATTTAATAAATGTATGCTTAGAAGTAAGATTACCCCATTTGCTGTCTCCCTCAATCACTTCATAAAATTTGGATCCATTATTGGCCGGCATCCACGTCCCTCTTCTTCCAATGTTCAGACAGAGGCAGTGGCGGAGGCGGGGGAGGCTAGCAAGGGCCCGGGCCCTGTAAGGAAATTTTTCTCAGCCTCTCCCTTTATAAAATAATTAAAATTTTAATTTTTTTAAAATATTTCTTTTAATTTAACCCCTTTATTTTTTTCTTCTTACTCCGCCTCTGGATAGAGGATAAATATAGAAACATTCGAGAATTATATTGGAATTCTACTCCGGGGGGTCATTACTTACATCCGTGCTCACCAAATTATATGTGAAGAAATGCTAATTATGCTCATTATTACCTTTAAATAATGTTCAATAAAATCTTAATAGCTCAGTAGTGTGCGTGATGTAAAATTATTATTATTGTTTCTTTTTCATGATCAACTCTTATGCTGCCTGAAGGTTTGTGAGGTACCTAGAGTACTACCTGTTCAAAGCGACGATTGCCAAGTCTTCATGTTAGGAGAGCATCTATTTTAACATAAAAGGGAAATTTTATCAATTTGAAACTTCCAAGCAACAGAAAAAAAAATTAAAGGGTCGCCCTTTTCTTGAAGGGATGGGTAACCCTTAGGCGGACACATCCAAACCCATTTATGTCTTGTACGGAATACAGAAATTCGTCAGCCGAAAATGGGGTTAAAGGTTTTTGGTTGGGAATCTCATGAAGCAACTTTTTAGTTAAAAGATCAGAGTTCATTAAATTCTTGGGATAAAGGGGATGGTGGAGATAGAGATCTTGCGATATATAGCATGGTTTTTAGCGATCTTGCTTCGTTCTCGTAGAATGGAACCCTAGTTTGAGGGAGGGGGGCCAATATGGACTTGGAGATTTTCATGTGGGGGTCCAAGAGTCCCTTTCCCAGTTTCTAATTATTTTACAGATTCAACAGGTGGGGGAGAAATCCTTTCTAGGGTTTGCTGTTTCAGCTGTCAACCACATTCTTTATGTTTTGGCCTCCCCTAAATTTACACGTTTATATTTAACCAGGATAATGCCCACTTCCTTCCTGCCTCTTGGCCATGGCAGCAGCAGCAGCTGCTATCATCCATACCCGCCGTATTAATAGATGCACGTCCTTTGCCACATTATTGATCCCACGCACATTTATAGGTGGGAAGTTGTGTATTGTGAGGTAGTTTTAAATGAGAGGTGGGCGAAGCTGCAAGAGAACGTGAGAAATTGAGAGTAATATTGGTCTTCAATGAAATTCTGAAGTTTATTGGTTGGGGATTGAATTACAAAAGAAAATGACCTAATTGAACTAAAAGGAAAATCTTCTTAGCAGATTCAAGGTAGATTGAAACAACAAATCTAAAGCATTTCTTGAATATATGGTTTTCCCAGTCCATCATAATCAAGATAGAAAACTTGCTAGGGTTTATTTTTCCCAGTCCATCAAAATAATTTACTCCCTGTGATTTTCGTCTACCTTTTCTTCTCTTTTTTATTGTGAATTGACATCCCATTTGAAAAAGAAAAAAAAATCCAATTAGTGTGAGTAATTTATTTTAGCTACCTAACCGAATATTATCCCTTGCAAGGTCTTCCTTGACTTGGCTTCACTTGACAATTAAACTAGAAAAACATGAATATATTTTTATTGGAACCAAATCCAGTAATGGAATCTGTGCTTGCACCTCCTATATACTCTTTCCTTCATTCTACGACTGTCTGAATTCTTACCCACAGGAGCATTTTCTGAGGTTTAATTGATCTCCTTCTCAAATTAACCTAATGTTGTGCATGCATTTTCATATATATATATATATATATAGAAATTTAGGATGGAAATAAATATAGAATTGATTTAAAAATGTTAAAATATTATTTTTAAGATGTTTATTTGTCTCATATAGAGATAATATCTTAAGAATACAACTAAGTTTCCTAAATTTTTTTTTAAGAAGATAAGATAAAAAAAAATATGTTTATTTTTTATTTTTTGTGTAGCAACAAGTTTTTATAGACTTGAAATATAATAATGAAATAATATGATTGATGATGAAATTATATATATATATATATATATATATGAATAAATGGCCATGTAAAATATATAAATGGTGGGTCAAAGTCGATTGAGTAAGCTTACCTGTACGTATTTTAGATTGACAGTGATTTGGAGCACGACTCCACATTGTTCAGGGAAAGCGCACAGATTCATAATTGCCATGACCTTGTCCTCTGAGTTTATTGGAAACAATCTACCCACTCTCTGTGAATAGGCAGGTATATATTGGGTAGCATAATGCCAGAAAAGCGGCCTTCATAACATGGAACAACGTAATAAATTAGAAATCTTTACTCGGCTTAATTTAATGCAGCATTCAAAAAATCAATCATTAAGTATGGAGAGATGACATTTGAGGAATAAAATAACTTTATTCCTGCAATATTAACTCCCATTATTATATACTTCATTCTTTTAAATTAAACCTGAATAATTTGATTGTTATTGACGATAAAAATAGAAGAGATTATGTTTTCTATTTTAAAAATAGAAATTTACTTCAAGTTATTTTATATTTTTTCTCTTTTTAATCATATATGTTTATGTATGTTATGTATTTTGATTTACATAATTTGAACACTAATCAAATACAATTTAACAGACAATCACATTAAATTTAACCTCATTTAGAGGCATCAAAAGTAGGGGTGAGCAAAAAACTAAAAAACTGATTAAACCGAGAAAACCGGAAAAAAATAACTGAAAAACCGAACCATAAAAAAAAACCGATTAAAATTTTAAAAAAACCGACCGGTTCGGTTCAGTTTCAGTTTTATAAACCTGAAACCAAAAAAATCAAACCGAACAAAAAAAAACAAAGCCAAACTAAGCTAAAACCGAACCAAACCAAAAAACCGAGCCAAATTCATTAAGAAGGCTTTCCATGTCAGTTTTGAATTTGCATATTGCATTATTAGGCCCACCAATAGTACTATTGGGTTTTATTTTGCAGTCTATAATTTTATAAATGGGCTCATACCTTTAAGTATCCAAACCCCAGTCATAGTAAAATGAGCCAGACCATTAATATCTTCACTTTCTACTCTCTAGACCTCGGCTCGGCTGATCTGAGTCGTTCCTGTATTCTGTATTATGATAGTTCATGTGTTTTAAGAGTATATTTTACTAAAGAAATTATTAAATTGATTTTTTATGTTTTTTATATCATTTTAACTTCATGACATGAAATAAAATTTAAAAAAATATTTTAATATATTTTTAAATAAAAAATACTTTTAAAAAACAAAATAAAAATTACATAATGAAAAAAAAAACATGAGAAACGTTAGCCACTAATCATGATGGGCACAAAGGGATTTTCTATTTACACAAATTTTCAGTGTAAGAATAACCAAAATATGCTCATCTTTTATATCAAATCGATAAATAAGTAATCTCTTATAAAAAGATAGTTGGTGAAATTATAATCTATGTTTAACAACTTTAAAATATCTTTAAAACTTATTTTATAGAATAAAACAATTCTGACAATACTGATTTTAATTTTTTTTTAAATGAAAAAGAAGTTGACAAATTAGTTTTTACAACGAAAAAATAATATTTTTAAAAATTATTAAGAAATAGAAAATAAAACGATGAAAAAAATTCAGGCGATATGTTTTTCGAAAATTTATAAGAAATTAAAAAATCATAAAAAAATTGTAATTTCAAAAAAAAAAAGAGGAAATTTTCAGCTATTATGTGAGATCCATCAAAAACAATTATATATTATGACAATTCCCACATAATCATGTAAATGAGGCTATGATAAATCCAACTCGTAATGATTTTTCCGTATGACAAATTTGTAAAAATCAATGGTGGGCCGACGTCGCATGAATATTAGTATAGATGGGCCTGAAACCCAAGTTTTCTGAAACAAGATCAAAACAAGTCCAACGTAGGATCCAACTACTTTCAAGCCAGGATTGCACGTGGACATTTTATAGCGTACTTGCTCTCTCAAAGGCCTAACTCTGGTTGGTAAATAAATAAAATAATTGAAACAATTAATATTACTTGTTTATCTTACCCTCAAAATTAATTAATTGCGAAAACACAGGATTACTTGACCGTAGACGCACCAGTTTTTAACTGTTAGGACTGGTGCGCTAGAAAAATTTTCTTGGTGTGCATTGATTATTTCATTCACGTGGATAAGATTGTTTTTTGAAATTTTTTATAGATATATATTAAAATAATATTTTTTTATTTTTTAAATTTATTTTTAATATCTATATACAAAAATAATTTAATATATATATATATAATTTAAAACTAAAAAATTCAAAAATACGAACAAACAGCGATGTTAAAAATTTTCGTGATGTACATTCATCATATTGTCGGAATTCTACGGCAGTGGAATTTTTATTCTTCTTTGCCGCACGTAATCAAGTCTTCTTCTTTGCTTTGTCTTCGTCAGCTTCTCTCGTCCTCTCTCTCCACGTCTGTTTCAGATGAGATATTGTTTGGTATGGGGAGTTTTTATTTAGAAATATATTAAATTTTTTTATTTTTTAAAATTAATATATCAAAATAATAATAAAATAAATTTAATTTGTTTATGTGTATTCCAGTCATCAAAAGTGATGTGAAAGAGTTAAATTGTATTTTGATATATTTAATACACATCTAATTTAATAACATAATATGATTTCATTAATTTGATGGGTCTAAAAATAATCTAGATAATTCTCAATTAATCTCATATTAAATGATAAAAATAAAAATAAAATCAATTAAAAAAATAAAAAATAACTCGAGTCAACTCAGGTAAACTCATCAAAATCATAATATGAGTTATGAGACAAGAATGTCATAAAAAACAAATAAAAAAAATAATACTATTACAATGAATAATTTAGTATTTTTACTATACATGGAGAAATAATTTTTTTATAAATAAAAATTGTGAAATAACATTTAGCTTAGCAATCACTTGAAACATGTAAAACAATCATTCAAAAACAAAAATAATATTTTTTTTTAAAAAAGTATCATCATCTAATGGAGATGCTGTTAGATGGGTACAATATCA
>Ga0307507_10010290_pt1 | contig 12132 bp, 4 predicted proteins | sample 7_EM_MG_FD_207223 | JGI IMG/M metagenome (GOLD analysis project Ga0307507, IMG submission 207223) | Populus trichocarpa ectomycorrhiza microbial communities from riparian zone in the Pacific Northwest, United States - 7_EM | ecosystem: Host-associated > Plants > Roots > Unclassified | place... | reverse complement strand
TGGTGGAGTGGTTGCCCAACAGATTAACTCCAATTGTATTCTAAGATTTACTACAAGGAGAGAACTATCTACGGTAGGGACTAAGGTCCTTTAAATACACAACCGTACTCCTAAGAAATCCTCTCTTATACGTAAGGTACGTGTTGTCTGTATTAAACGTAACGTCCCTTCTGTTTAATATAGTTAATATGTTCAACACCATGTGACCTTGGTTACCATTCCTCGTTATATAGTTCCACCGGATCCATCCTGGACCGTGCCTGTATTAACCAACTAGCTTCCGCCGACTCTTCTCTAAGTAGTTGTAACATTGTACTTAAAGCGTCCGTAACAAAAATAGCTTATTAAAGGGCAGTAACTCTAGCGGATTTATTCCAATCTAGTTTGCTAATAAGACCTAAAAATTCCAAAAAGAAGCTAGTGAAGTCTTAGTTCCATTATTATAGGTTTTTAAGTTTAGTAACAGCTATATATTCGCGGCTAGCGTTATTATACGTTTATTCTAGCAGAGAGATAAAGGTTTTAAAATTAACAAAAGTGCTATTGCGGAAGAATAGATCTATAGTTTATACAGTATCCTTGCTTAAATAAGACATTCTATAGCTAACCTTGCTAGCCTTAGTAGGGTATTAATTATAGTTTATTAAGAGTTTAAGACGGAGCTTGGTTATAAAGGGACGTAGGTTATTTTAGTTTCTATTAAATATTAGAGGATTAGGGAGCTTTTTAGATTTTGCAGTAGATACTAGGTTCGCTATAGGTGTAGGTTAAGCTACTATTACTAGTTTAGTATTCGTATTTAACGCGTTAGGTTTAGGTACCGTTATTTTAATTTTATTTATAAGTGTTACTATTAGGGTCTATAATATAAATGCCTTAATATTGCAGAGTTCTTCGCGAAGTGCTTCTATTAATTGCTAGTGCTAGGCTTCTAGTGCAGCCCGCTACTAAGCTAAGGCGTCTATAAAGGACTATTATATTATGGTTAACTGTTCCCTAACTAGGGTTATAATACTTATAGTTATTAAAAGGGATTTAGGTTCGTTTGCTATTTTAATAATAGTTATTTTAACACAACATAATATAAGGGCGCGAAGAGGCTTTGGGGAAGATTTAAAGGAATAATATAAATTCTATCTAAATCTAAGGGTATATAGCTCTTGCAGAGTACAAGACGTTGCATAAAGAAGAGAAAGAAATATAGGAAACTTATAACTAAATATTCGTGGTCTTAGCAGCAGACACGTAGGCATAAGCCTACGCGGATTTTAACAGGTTTCGACCAAATTCTATTATATTAGTGGAATTTAGTGGAGACTGGTGGAAATTAATTAAGTTGGCGGAATTTAGCAGAATTCAATTAACTTAATAGAATTTGGCAGAATTTAATTAAAGCGTCGGAATTTATCTATTGAGTGTTTCACTAAGATATTCCTACTGTAACTGGGCTAGTCCCGTTACACTAGAAAAAGCATAAGGAAAAGAGATCTTTACTACCCTAAAATACACAAAGGAAAAAACACTGCGAATAATCCCTAGTCTACAGTATAGTAAGGACGGGACTACTAGACTAGTAGAAAGCTTTAATAACCAGTATAGAGCTTTTATAACTACTCTATTCCCAAAACCCCCTTCTACTAGCCCTATAGAGTGGAAGGACTATACTATAGATAGTAAATAGGAATAGCCAAAACTAGAGAGAATAGAAGTCAAATATGCAATTCTCTCTAGCTCTAATAAAAAAGCTCTAGGGCCAGATAGGATATCTTTCGCAATTCTACAAAAGGCCTACCCCACTATAAAAGATCTTTTATATAGGATCTATAGGATCTTATTTATCCTAGGCTACCAGCCAAAGGTCTAGAGAGAAGCTAGAGGAATTATTCTTCCTAAAGCAAATAAGGAGGACTATTCTCTACCAAAGTCCTATAGACCTATCTCCCTATTAAACTGCCTAGGAAAGACTTTAGAGAAGATCTTCGCTACTAGATTAGGATATCTAGCTAGTACTACTAGCTTACTTCAAGATTTACAACTAGGAGGAAGAAGACAGCGGTCCGTAATAAACGCATTCTTACTACTTCTAAACAATATCCAATCTAAAAATAGTAGGAAAAAGGCTTGGCAAAGAATAGCTACTATGTTATTCCTAGACGTAAAATGGGCTTTTGACTATGTCTTTAAAAACCAGCTTCTATCTATCTATAAGGAACTAGGACTACCTATAGCGTTTACATAATAGGTAGCTACTTTCCTAAGCAATAGAAAGATACAGCTTTCCTTTAATAGGCAAATATAAGAAAAAGTAGAACTAGAAACGGGGATACCACAGGGATCGCCTATATCCCCTATCTTATTTCTACTATATCTACGCAATATCTATAGGCTAGAGACAGAAGGAGCCTATTCCCTTAGCTATATAGACGATTTTGTAATTACAGTTACTTCAAACTCTGCTAAATCTAATTGTAAAAAGCTAGAGAGGATTGCGTAAGAGCTAATATCTAAAGCTAAGGAGGCTGCTATTAGCTTTGATATTGGCAAAACAGAGCTTATACAATTCCATAATAAGCGTGCTACTATAGAGGAAGGGCTAAAGCTAGGAGACATAAAAATATTCCCTAAACCCCTAATTAGGTGGTTAGGAGTATTCCTAGACTCTAAGCTTACTTTTAAATAACATATAGAAATAAAAATCTCTAAAGCAAAAGAAGCCTTCTATTTAATTAGAAGACTAGGCAATACACAAAGAGGTCTATCCCTACAAGCCCTTCGACAGCTCTATATGGCCTGCGTTACTACCATAACAGACTACGGAGTACAATGCTGGTGGAAAAGCAAATCTAGAGACTATCTACTAGCTAGGTACCAATCTCTACAAAATAAGGCCCTAAAACTAGTTCTAGGAGCGTTTAGAGGATCTCCAAGCCAAGCTATAGAGATTGAAGCTTCTACTTCTCCTCCTAGAATTAAATTTGAAAAGCTTTGCAATAACTATGCATTAAGAATCCTAAAATTTAAGGAAAATCACGCAATCAAAATGGCATATATAGAAGAGGTTAATAAAGATAGGGACGAACTAGCAGCTAGTTCTAGCTCTAATTCCAGCCCTAAAAACTCTACTATAAAGCACCTCTTACAGCCAAAAACACAGCTACTATCTCTAACCTCTAGAGTTCAGAAGCTAATCCAAAATTGGAATATAGAGAAAGTCTCTCTAAACTGGCAAAAACCGTGGTCTCCTCCTATTCCTGCTTTCTTTTTTATCTCTAAGGGTAGTAAAGAAGAAGCTGCACAAGAACATCTAAGACTAGTAGAAAATCTACAAGAATCCCTAGAGTGGGACCTAGTAGATATGTACTATACAGATGGCTCTAAAGATAGTAAATCAAATGCAGCAGCCGTATGCAAAATAGGAGAGAGAAATAGGATTAAATATGCAACAAACTGGAATCTAGGGCCCTATATGGAAATTATGGACGCAGAGCTTTACGCAGTCTATAGGGCCCTAGAACACCTAAAACAATAAAGACTAGAAAAGAAACAGGTTTATATCTTTATAGATAGCCAAGCGGCTATTAAGAGATTACAGCTTAATTCTCTTACAGGAGGGCAAGAACTAGTCTTTAAAATTACGCAAAGCTGCTCCTATCTAGCTAGTAGGAATATCTCTATTAACTTCTATTGGGTCCCTAGCCACCTAGGAATTTATGGAAATGAAATAGCAGATAAACTAGCTAAAAGGGGCCTTTCTAGAAGAAAAATACAATATTCTTATACTTCCTTAGCCTACCTAGGGAAACGAGCAAGAGAAAAGATACTAGAACAGTGGAAAAACAATTGGCAACAGAATAAAAGCAAAGGAAAACACTATACTAGAATCTGTAAAGGAAACTACCCTTTCTCTTTTAAAGCCCCTAAGGATAAATATCCTAAAAAGCTACAATCAGCTTTCTTTCAACTAAAACTAGGAAAAGGCTTCTTTAAATCCTTCTCTAAAACAATAGGGAAGGATAAAGAAGGTAAATGCTTTAGGGACTGTACCGCGGTACAAACCCCTACGCACCTCTTACTAGAATGCAGACTATATTAGGAAGATAGAAAGGAAATGCAAAGACAAATAGGCTCTTCTCTCTCCTTAGAGAAGCTTTTTTGTACAAAGAAAGGAAGAAGGGCGCTTTTTCTATTTTTAAGTAGGACAAAAATAGCTACTGGAAAGTGGCTAAGAGCAGAAGGATCGTTAGAAGGAGGCAACTCCTACTAAAGACCTAGTAGACAGATCGTAGAAAGCAAAAAGACAGAAATAAACTATAAAAAGGGCAGGGACAGGCGTTAGGATTATCTATGATTTTATTCCGATTTCTTCTACTATTTTCCTATCGTTTTCTCACTACCTAGTAGTTGTTAGCAACCTAGTATCTTACTAGGAAGCTGTAAATCCCTAATTTAGGGATTTATAAACCACTAGGACATAGCTACCAGTATATATTAAGCTGCCTAGAAAGGATTTATGTATATAGAACTATAGTGCCATAGCCTAGAGGCTGCATGCGCAGTATTATACGTAGTATAATACAACGGATTAAAAAAAAAAAATTTTAATATCGACCTAACCTATAACCTAATCAATCTTTGGATTGTACTTTTGTAACTAAGGTATTTCTAGTATCGCCTTGTCTTTTCCTAATAGTAAGATATTAAAGACACTTTAACTTGTCTTCCTTTAATAGTTAACTAAATAGGTCCTATTTTAAGATTAATAATGCCTCCTCTATAGGCTATCAGATCTCCTAAAATCGTCATTAATAGGTATAGGTGTTCTTTCTATCTGTGTAGTAATCCTATCCGCTTAACTACTGCTAGTAATATATGGTTTCTTATTGCTCTACTATCTATTAATGCTTTAAACTTTTAATCTTGCCAACTAGCTTTTAAATTTAGGTATTGTTTTGTAATTCCTTTAAGGGTCTAAGGCTCTACCACTAGCTCCCTCTAGTTTTATAGGCCTCCCCTTTTCCCAACTAATAGCTATTGTTCTTTAACTATACTTAGTCCTCCTTAGGCTAATACTTAGTTTACTTCTTTTCTTCAATATACTATAGACACGTACTCTTAGGATACTCCCACTACTATCGTCTATCTAGGCATTCTTCCGTAAGAAACCTTTCTAGTTAAAGTATTAAGTTACCTAACTCCTAAACTTCTACTAGGTGCCAACTATATATATACTTTATATCTCTATATTGCTTTTTTTCTGTTATCTAATACATCCTTATTAGATACTTGTAATATTTGTCCTTAGGTGTCTTATATATGTTATATATATTATCCACACATATAATCCACGCCAACGTGTAATACGCTAGGTGTTTTAGGTTAACTCTTAGCTCGTCTTCGTCCTTTAGTTTAAACCTCTCCCACGTTAATTTAAATGCTGCTATATCGTTTACTGGTACTAATACCTATATCGTCTCTCTTTAGTCTACAGCCTATTCTTCTAGATTCTTTAACGTTATAACTAACGCCCCTTTAATGTAACTCATCTGCTTTTTAGATAGTGCTTAATTCGCTACAACTTTCTCGTCTAGCCATATACAAAAGTCCTCCCACTTATCGTTCCCTCTTTGCTTATACCACTTGCGGTATAGCTTCGTAAATATATATAACTTATCTGTAAAGAAGTACCTCTTTATTGCTGCGTTATTGTAACCTTTAGTACGTCGTTCTTTAAACCTAGTTGGAATCCCTAGATCCTCTTCTTATTCCAGTTTATTTAACTACTTAGCTCTTAGCGTTCCTACCCTCGGCCTATTTATAACTTTATATATAGGTGCTCTGTCCCTAGTGCGTCCTAGCATAGCTAATCTTTAGTCTAGCTTTCACTCTTACTATATAATAATTCGTTACCTAAACTTATCTATACTTTCTTATTTTCTGCGTCTTATAGCTAGATCTTTAAAGTCGTCTTACTTCTTAATTAACGTGTTAACTGTTTAACTTATAGGTTAAATACTGTATTTGCCTACTACTGACCTTATTCGTTCTTTAAAATCTTAGTTCCTTAGGAATCTATATCCCATACTTATTTATTTATCTACAAACTAAGCTGCTACCCTCTTCCACCGGTTATTGTCCGTTATGGGTTCTTGGGTATATCTTATCTTATCTTAAAAGTCTTAAGCGTCTCGCATCTCGTCTTAAGAATCTTAAGCCTTTGGCCTTTTGCCTTTATTAAGTGGTAAGCTAGCACTAGTAGTCGTCTGCTTACTTAATTGTTTTTAGATATTACTTCTTCCGTCTTATAAAGTGATGGATGCTATATCTAACGGTGTTATAATATCCGTTACTAACCCTTGTTCTATAGAGGTCTTAGTCTTTACTTCTATTGCGTTATTAAGGTTTAGGTACTTCTAGTTAGTCCCCTTTTCTTCCTTATTGCTATTAATTAATAAGTACTCCAACTCTATTATTATTGTTGCTAATCTTTATTTATACGTTGCTATAATATCTTAATCCAGCTTATAGAGTTAACTTTATTTTTTATCTAACTCTCTAGTTCCTCTAAGTTCTCTTAACTCTGGCTTTTATAGCTAATAGCTTGCGCCATACTTAGCGTTCTTATAAATTGGGTATGTGTTATTATAACAAAACGTAAAATACCTAACCGCGTATTCTTATATGCCTTATAACCTTTATGTTACTAGTCCTAGTTCTCCTTATTTAGTTTTTTTTAACTATATAGTTACTCTAACCTCCTTTATAGTCTCTAGTATAGTGACCTTGTTTCCCATAATTTATACAAGCTCCGTTTTTAAACCATTCTTCTTATTATAAAGTCCGCCTAAACGTCTTCTACTACTAAGATTTCTGGTTTAGCCTCTACTTCTCAGTTCTATAATTACTTAATTTTTAACCTCTGGGTTTTTATAGTTTCTTATTCTATCTTCTGGTTTCTTTAGTACTGCTTAGGTCTATTAGCTCTGGTCCGCTATTCTATAGTTTTTAACTCTGTGTCTATTAATGCGTGCTCTACGCCTTATATAACTGTAAAACTCTGTCTTACCCTTTCTTAGCTTGTTCCCTTTAATAGATCCTATTGTCAATCTTAATTAACTAATTTATTAACTTTCTTAGAGTTTCCATATCTTTTATTAAGATAATCGCGTGCTAGACTTTAGCCTTAAGTCCTTGTTTATACTATACTATAAGCGTTTTGTCGTTCCACTTAACTTGCGTTGTGAGTGTCTAAAACTATGTTATATACTTAATTACTAAAGTTCGTTATACTAGGTTCTGTAGCTTTTGTTTTACTATAGTTATAGCTTCCAGATCCCTAAATATCTATATTAGTCTTTCCGCGAATCTGTTCTAACTGGTAAATATAAACCGTACTTCTTAATTAGCAGTTATATTCCATTAGCTTGGATCTTAGTAAGGTAAGGTTTAAACTACTTAAGTACTCTTCCTGTTAAGAATAATCCTACGTAAGCCACTTAGTCTACTAGTGTTACTAGTTTTACTCCTTTTTATATAACCTTAAAGCGCATTTGCGTAAGAAACCCCTTAGGCTTTAACTTCTCTCCTAAGAATCGTTTGATTAACGGTAACTTAACCTTAGCCGCTCCAATTCCATTAATTCGATTTTTAAGTATTTAATTATTATTTGTTAACTAATTAACTATTTTTTATAACTAACCTACTATAACAAGTTGCGAGCTAGTATCCGCTATACTAGTATCTCCACTTATTCCTAAGGTGGTTGCTGCTATTAACGGCGTCGTAACTAGTGCTTTTAGTGGCATATTATTTAACTTTATTAATACCGTAACCAGGTAGTGAATGTATAACGAAGCCTTATAGGAAACACTACAGTAGACTTGCTAATGGGCTAGGTGTATAGGTAAACAGAAAGTTAATAATATAATAGTAATAAGTATAACTGGTGGAGTGGTTGCCTAATAGATTAACTCCAATTATATTCTCAGATTTACTACAAGGAAGAGAACTGTCTAGGTAGGGACTGTGGTCCTTTAAATATATATCCGTACTTCTAAGAAACCCTCCTTGTACGTAAGGTCCGCATTATACATGTTGTACGTATGTTCCCTTTATATACCTTATATACTCCGTACAACATCATATAACCTTAGTTACTATTCCTCGTCACATAGTTCCACGGGATCTATTCTAGACCGTGCCCTTATTAACCAACTAGCTTTTTCTGTCTCTTCTCCAAGTAGTTATAACACCATACTTAAAGCGTCCGTAACAATAAGACCTATAATTAAATACATCCAGTTAATTAACATATATAACTTCGCTAATTAAATAAAGCAGTTAACGGAACTATTATAAAGTAAATTAATATACGCTTAAATAGTATAGGAATGGCATATAAATAAAGGATAAACTCCTATATAGGACTTTAAGGAAGGCAATATAGTTTACCTAAATACACAAAATCTACGGACTTAACGGCCCTTAAAAAAACTTAATTAGAAGTTTATAGGCCTATATTAAATTAAGAAAAAACTAAGTCTATACGCCTATAAGCTTAAACTACTAACTAAGATAAAAATATACCCGACGTTTTATATAAGCTTATTATAACCTTTAAAAGATAATTTTATAACTCGTAAAGTACCGCCGCTACCTCCTATAATTATTAATAATAGTAACAGTTCTTATTTATTAACTTAATCAATAATATATAATAGAAAACATAATTTAAATATTATTATTCATTGCTTAACGTCCGATTCGGATCCCTATTGGGCCTACGCGGACTACTCCTTATATATATGTGGAGAGAAAACTCTATTTAAGAAAACCCCGTGATCTATCTCCCCGCCTTTTGGGACTCGCCTGCGAGGCGCCTACAAGGCGCCTGCGAGTCACCTATGGTGCTCTACTACCTTACTTTTGACCTCCTTGGGAACCACTGCTGCCGTAACAAACCTACAGACGCGCTAGTATCGCAAACTTTACTCTACTACTGTAGAGTTATTAGGGGGCGCCTAATACCCGCCCTATTGCCTTCTATTGCTATTTCCCTTGCAACCTGGAACTGGTTTAGTACATTTTGGCTAATAAGCCACTGGGTAACCGCCTTAAGACCTTTTTATATTAAGAGCAGTGTATTATAGTTCTCTGTGCCAGCTACTAAGAGCATTGCTTCTTGGTTGGTGCGTAAGGGGCATAATAGTATTACGTGTTTTGGTGTCTGTCTTGGCCAGCCACATTCGCATCTTGGGCTACCTACTAGGACGCCTACCTAGTAGAGCCAATCTTTTAATTCTATTATTCCTGTTCTTAAGAGTGTTGCCATTATATTTTCTGCCTTTATTAGGCCTTCTTGGAGCCCTTAAGTATTTACCCCCTATGGCGTTGACCATGCTATGGCTTAGGTTACTCTTACCTAAGTTAGCCTCTATACCTTTAACTCCCATACGCCTCTCTAGCGCTGGTCCAACCAGTATTATATTGCGGTTAATGGTTTCCTGGCGTTCTTTTATGCTCTACTTTGGCTCCTTTCTCTTTCTTGCTGTTGTCTTTATTAGCCTCTTACGCGTCTCCCTTCCTCCTCTATATAGGCCTGGGCCCTAATACTGCACTATTCTTTTTCTGCTTTCTTTACCTATTTCTCTAGTATATCTTCCCTACTTTGGGGTTGTTGGATTGTTCTCCTACAAGGCACCCTAGGGTCCCTCTATGGTTTATTTAGGCGTGTCTTAATATACTTTATAACATTAGAGTTGCGTTCGTTTTGCGCCCTTTGCATTACGGCGGCTTTAATATATAGTTGTAGGGGGGGGATATTGGCTTCCTTCTCAAGGAGTGCTGCGGCCGTTCGCTTATACCCGCCTGTTATACTCTAGAGGCATGCTATTTGGACCTTTTGGAGTGGTTTAAGGAGTGATTTAGGGGGGCCCTTTTTGGTTTCACTAATAGCCCAGATGCTGGATCTATACGTTATGGTAGGCTGGACAACTGCTGTGTATAGTAGGCGTGACCTCTGGAAGCATGGCAGGTAGTTATATATTAGCTAGTAATACAGTAGAGTTTAACATACCTGCTTATCTAGGCCTCTACCCCAGTTTTCTAGTGCTTTGGTCCCAATCTATAAGCAGTTAGCTGCTACCACCAATTATGGGGAGTTTTACCAGTTCTTTTGGATATCTTATAACGGTATATATAATTTAAATAATTTAAACTTCTTATTAGGTGGAAAGGGTGTAAAATATAAACCTAGAAAACCTATAACTAGATTAAGGCCAACGCGCCTTTTTTAGTAAAAGAATTCTATAAAGACCATCCTTTATAGCCTACTCTAGCTAGATAGATATAATATAAAGGTAAATAACTACTACCTAATATAAACACACGAAATATAATAGTAGAAAACTTAATTAAAAAGAACTTAAAATATATTATAACGTTTATAATATAATAAGTTATAAATTCTTAACTAAATTAAATTGTTTTAAACCTTTAGTTAAAGGGGGGGTACTATAATAGGACTAGCCTAGTTATAGTAGGAATATCTTAGTGAAATACTTAACAGATAAGTATCTAAAACTATGTATAACAGTCTATAACTATCTGTAATTATTTACTATAATCTACTATTTTCTACTAGCGCTATAATACTAAAGCCCGTTAAAAACCGCGTATATATATATATATTAACCACCAAAACCCCTAACCATTTAATTATATAATTCTCTTATTATTCCTTTCTCTTTTTTACGTAAAGTCTTGTTCTCTGCAAGAGCTATATACCCTTAGATTTAGATATAATTTATATTATTTCTTTAAATCCTCCCTAAAACCTCTTCGCGTCCTAATATAAATATATCTTAAAAATATTTTGTGCCTAAAAGAGGCTTAGATTAACTATACCTCTCTTATAAATAACTATACACTAGATTTCTCGTGTAAGGGTTAGTTAAAACGATTAAGTTATTAAAGGGCGCTGGTATTTTATTTGTAGAAACTAGTAAGAGCGGTAAAGAAGCTCTATATCCTGCGGTTCTGCGCCTTTTTAGAGTGCTAGCTAAGAATAAGTTGGAACTAGTGGTCTATATCTACTTAGCCTCCAATTATCCTAGCAATTGGTTGGGATTTTACGGCTTTAATTTTATTAACTACTCCGCTTCTACTTACTCTTATCTAAAGTTACTTCTTACTGCGTCCTTTAAAGTAGGTTAGCCATAACTAAAGATATTTAGTGTTTACTAGGGCCCAAACTATACATCCCTTAGATAAGATTTAAGGCCTAGCGTATTGCCTTATAGATATATACAGTATTAATATTATATATAGGTACTCTTTGCATTATATCTAGGGTGCGGAAGTATATTAAAAAAAACTTATTATCTATAGGTATGGGGATTTTATATATAACTACGCTATAGATAAAGCTTACTATAACAATCCCTTTAGTATCTAAAGGGTACTTATAAGGGAAAGTAAGGAGAATAGGGGAATATTAAATATAAAGAGGCTTAAGGTCTTCCCGACCCGGATTAAGTTATTTTAAGTAAATTTACTTAATAGCAGCGATCCGGATCATATATAGGTGCAAATAAAGTTAACTAATTTAAGTTAGTAATATGGGACTAAGGTAGAGAGACAATGGGTGATAAGGGCTAAGTAGTTATGTGTATTAAAGATAACTTTGCTAAAGGATAACTAAAATATTGTTAATACTTAAGTTTTAGACCTATGGTCTTGCGAGGAATATTTATAACTTTTGGTTAATAATTAGTATAATGCTTATAAGGTATAAAAAGTTTTAAAACGGTTAGCTTTAACCTATAACTTATAGGCTTTCCAGAAAGCTTTAAGTAATCTACTTTTTTATTTTTTTTTATTTTTTTTTATATCCGTTGTATTATACTATGTACAATACTAAGCATGCAGCCTCTAGGCTATGGCGCTATAATTCTATATACATAAATCCTTTCTAGGCAGCTTAACATGTACTAGTAGCTAAGTAGACACTCTAGCCCGTTTTTAAAGTGCTAGGGGAGCTCTAGCGCTATTAGTGTTTTTCGTTCTGGTATTTTGCTTACTATGGTCCAGTTTATACCAAGAAAATCGCACTAAGGAAATCCTGGCTCTTTTATC
>Ga0307507_10010289_pt1 | contig 12134 bp, 15 predicted proteins | sample 7_EM_MG_FD_207223 | JGI IMG/M metagenome (GOLD analysis project Ga0307507, IMG submission 207223) | Populus trichocarpa ectomycorrhiza microbial communities from riparian zone in the Pacific Northwest, United States - 7_EM | ecosystem: Host-associated > Plants > Roots > Unclassified | place... | reverse complement strand
AGCCGTACCGCATGGCGGCGTCCAGGTCCTCACGCGTGGCGTAGCGCTGCTCGTACATCCGCACCGCGTGGTTGAGGTAGCCGAACAGCAGCGCGTTGGCGATGAACCCGGCCCGGTCGCCCATCACGACCGGCACCTTGCCGAGCCGCTCGGCGAACGCGACCACGTCGGCGACCACCTCGGGCTCGGTCACCACCGTCTTCACGATCTCCACCAGCGTCAGGATCGGCGCCGGGTTGAAGAAGTGCATGCCGACGACCTTGCCCGGCCGCGCGGTGTGCACCCCGATCTCGGTGATCGAGAGCGACGAGGTGTTGGACGCGAAGATCACGTCCGGCCGGGTGATCTTGTCCAGCTGCGAGAAAACGTCGGCCTTGGCGGCCAGGCTCTCCGGGATGGCCTCGATCACGAGGTCCACTTCGGACATGTCCGAGAGCGACGTGCTGTAGGAAATCCGGCCGAGCACGGCCTCGCGGCCGGCCTCGTCGAGCTTCCCGCCGGCCAGCGCACGCTCGGTCGAGTGGAGCAGGTGCCCACGGCCGCGGGCGACCCCGGCGTCGTCGAGCTCGACCGAGACGACGTCCACGCCGCTGCGCGCGAGCACCTCGGCGATCCCGGCTCCCATCGTGCCCAAGCCGATCACACCGACCGTCGAGATTTCCCGCGCCATCGCGACCTCCGCAAGTTACTCGCCGGTAAGAGCCACCTGATACTGACACGGGAAGCGCGCGGAAGCACAACGGAATCGAGTCAGACCGACGCGAATCACCTGATCGACCAGGCCGGCGTCACTCGCCGAAGTTCCCGTTGACCAGCTCGGTCACCTTCGCCAGGGCGTCCCCGGCCTGCGGGCCCCGCGCCCGGACCTGGATCCGGTCGCCCTGGCGCGCGCCCAGCGACATCAGCGCGAGCACGCTGTGCGCGTCGGCCTCCTGCTCCCCCAGCCGCACCGACACCTCGGCGTCGAACGCGGCCAGGCTGCGCACGAGCACCGCGGCCGGACGCGCGTGCAGGCCGACCTCGTTGTGCAGCACCAGGTCGGCCGACTCGCCGCCCTCCCCGGGCTTGGCCGGGAACAGGTCCTCCGGCAGCCCCGCGGAGCCGGCGGCTTCCGCGACACCCGCGCGGTCTGCTCCGGCCTGCGCGGCCACCGCGGCCGCGATCGCCCCTTCGACCAGCGGGCCGTCCGCGACCACCGCGGCGACCCCGCCTTCCAGCGACTCGACCGCGAGCTCGGCGGTCATCTGGGCGCTGCCGAGGTCGTAGAGCAGCACGACGCCGTCACCGGAGTCGGCGCGCTGCGTGGCCGCGACGACCTCGTCGTAGTCGGTCCCGATCTCGCCACCGGGCAGCCCGCCCGCCGGCACGATCTTGACGTCCGGCGCCATCTGCGCGGCCAGTTCGGCCAGCCCTTCGGCGAGCTTCGCACTGTGCGAGACGAGCACGAGTCCGACGGTCACCGGGCCGCCTCCGCGAACGCACGCAGCAGCAACGCGGTCGAGCGGGCACCGGGGTCCATATGCCCGACCGCCCGCTCCCCGAGGTAGGACGCCCGGCCCTTGCGCGGCACCAGGTCCACTGTGGACTCCGCGCCGCGGTCGGCCGCGTCCGCTGCCGCGGTGAGCACGGCCGCGACGTCGCCGCCGCCCTCGGCCGCAGTCTGGGCGGCGGACACCGCCGGCAGCAGCGCGTCCACCATGGTGGCGTCCCCGCCGACAGCCTTTCCTCGCGCCTGCACGCCTTCCAGCGCCGCGCGCAGCGCCTCGACGAGCGTCGCAGTGTCCATTTCGGACGCATCCCCGAGCTTGACCGAGGCACGCAGGAAAGCCGTGCCGTACAACGGGCCCGCCGCTCCGCCGACCTTCGAGATCAACGTCGTCGCGGCCAGCTTCACCACCGCGGCCGGGGTGTCCGGGGCGCCCGCGTCGAGCGCCGCCACGATCGCGGTGAACCCGCGGTTCATGTTCTCGCCGTGGTCGCCGTCGCCGATCGCGCGGTCGAGCTCGATCAGCTCCGCCCGATGCTTGGCCACCACTTCGGCGGCGGCTCGCAGCGCGGCCGCGACGCCCTCGGCGGTACAGGTCATCAGATCCCCCACCGCAGCGCGGCCGTGTTGACCGGAGCGTCCCACAGCGCGGTCAGCTCATCGTCGGTCTTCAGCACCGTCAGGCTCATCCCCTGCATCTCGAGGCTGGTGATGTACGGCCCGACCAGCCGGCGTTCGACCACGATGCCACGCTCGGCCAGCAGCCGCTCGGCGATCCCGTGCGCCAGGTAGAGCTCGACGAGCGGGGTGCCGCCCATCGAGTTGGTGAACAGCAGGACGCGGTCGCCTGAGGCAAACGGCAGGTCCGTGACCACCGCGTCGACCATCCGCGCCACCAGCGCGTCGGCCGGTTCGGCCGGGATCCGCTCGCGGCCTGGCTCGCCGTGGATGCCGATACCGAACTCGATCTCGTCCGGGCCGAGGTCGAAGCTGGGCTCGCCGACGTGGGGCACGGTCGGCGCGGTGAGTGCGACACCGATCGAGCGCACCTGCCCGATCACCTTTTCCGCGAGGGCTTTCAGCTGCTCGAGCGAGTCGCCCCGCTCGGCGGCCGCGCCGGTGATCTTCTCCAGCAGCACCGTCCCGCCGACGCCGCGCCGCCCCGCGGTCCAGGTGGAGTCCTTGACCGCGACGTCGTCGTCGATCACGACGCTCGCCACGTTCAGCCCCTCGGCGGCGGCCAGCTCGGCGGCGGTCTCGAAGTTGAGGACGTCCCCCGTGTAGTTCTTGACGATCAGCAGCGCGCCCGCGTCGCCGGTCGTCGCGCTGATCGCGGCCTGCACGGCGTCCGGGGTCGGCGACGTGAACACCGCACCGGGCACCGCGGCCGAAAGCATCCCGAGTCCGACGAATCCACCGTGCAACGGCTCGTGCCCCGAGCCGCCGCCCGAGATCACCGCGACCTTCCCGGCCACCGGGGCGTCCGCGCGGACCACGACCGCCGGATCGTCCTGAACACGCAGGATGTCCGCGTGCGCCGCGGCAAGCCCCTTCAGTGACTCCGCAACCACGTTCGCCGGATCATTGATGATCTTCTTCATGGCGGCCTCCGGCACACATCGGCGGGTGGGGTGTCCCCTTCCTACCGCCCGCGGCTGCCCACCGCCAGATCAGGGCTTGGGCAGCTTGGTCACCATGGCCTTGGCGAGCGTGACGGCCTTTCCGCAGGGATCGTCGGACTCCGCCGTTGCGCCCGCGCTGTAGTTCCGGTACTCGAGCTGGGCCAGCTCGACCTGGTCGCCCTCCCAGGTCCGGTGCTTCCACTCGACCACGCAGTCCGACGTCTTCCCCGAGGCCTGCTTCTTGTAGGCGGTGATCCCGGAGCCGAGGTCGGTCTTCTCGTAGCCGTTGCCCTCGATGGGCGGGAGCCCCGGCCGGAAACCGGCGACGACGGACGGATCCGTGCCGGCCGTCCAGGTGCACGAGTGCAGCGAGTCGGCCGCGCCCTTCGCGCCGGGAGCCACAGGCCCGACCGCAGCGCTGTCCAGGACGGCGCAGGCGTCCGCGGTGAGCAGTGTGCCCTGCGAGGTCTGGTACTTGTCCGGGTTGTTGTGCAACTTCGTGACGACGGCCTCGAGCAACGTCTGCCCGGCGCGGCAGGGGTCGCCGCCGGTGTAGTCGACCGAGAGCAGGATGCCGAACTTCGGCTGGGTGGTCACGGCGCCGAGGCTGCAGTTGCTGTCCTGCTTGCTCTCCCGCAGCGGCAGCCCGCCTACCGTGCCGGCCGTCTTGTCCTTCGACGGGATCGACGCGCTGCCCGTGGTGAGGGTGAACCGGATCGTCTTCCCGCCGGGGTCCTTGACCGAGTTGTCGCAGCCCTCGAACTGGATCGACGACGACCTCGGGTCCTCCTCGGCGGTGCCGAGCGAAGCCAGCGCTTCCTTGGTGAGGAACTGGCAGGGCTTGATCAGCCGCAGCACATCGGTGGCGACGGCCGCGTCGGTGATCGGGCCGTCGGTCGACGCCCCCGCCGCCGCGGGCACCGTCGTCCGGGCGAAGTTCGACTTGCCGAGGTCGGCCCCGCAGGCTGTCACGGCCAGTGCCAGCACCGCGACCAGCGGGAACACCTTCGGGAAACGGCTGCGCCGGGCATTGGAGAACACGCGGTGCACGGTAGCGGGAACCGCGGCGGGCTGTCCGGACAACCCGGCTATTCGCCCGCCTCGGGCGACGTGGTGTCCGTCTCGGCGGGCACCACGATCGGACGCAGCAGGGCCCACGCCACGAACAGCCCGGTGAACACCAGCATGCCGAGCCCGGCCCACAGGTTGATGTTCACCCCGGCGGCTTTCGCGAGATCGGCGTCGGAAGTGAAACCGATGCCCATCACGGTGAGCACGGCGCCGTAGACGCCGGTCAGCAGCGCGATGATCAGCCGGATGTCGAAAGCGCCCGCCTTGCGCGGCCGCGGGGACTGCTCAGCCATGGCGACCTCCTAGAAGATGACGTTCAGGACGATGGTCAGGATCAGCACGATGCCGGCCAGCAGGCCCGGCTTGCGGTACCAGCCCGCGTTCTCGCCGGTGTCGTCGTGCTTGAGGGATTCGCGCGGGGTCAGCGAGTAGACGAGCCCGGCCAGCTCGCTGTCCGGCTTCGGCGTGGTCGCCAGCGAAACCGCGACACTGACCGCGATGTCGACGACGAAGGCGGTACCGGCCGCGACGAAGCTGGTGCCCTGGCCGTGCAGGCCGAGCACCCCGGCCTGGGACAGTCCCCAGACGGTGATCGCCGAGGCCGTGCCGAGCACCAGGCCGACCCAGCCCGCGGTGGCCGTCATCCGCTTCCAGAACATGCCGAGGATGAACGTCGCGAACAGCGGGGCGTTGAAGAAGGAGAACAGGTCCTGCAGGTAGTTCAGGATGTTGCCGGAGTTCGACGCGATGAACGCGGTCCCGATCGCGAGGACCGTGCCGACGGTGGTCACCACCCGGCCGAGCCGCAGGTAATAGCCGTCCGGCTTGTCCTTCTTCACGTACGACTGCCAGATGTCGTAGGTGAAGACCGTGTTGAAGGCGCTCAGGTTCGCCGCCATGCCGGCCATGAACGAGGCGAGCAGGCCCGCGATCGCGACGCCGAGCATGCCGTTGGGCAGCAGGTCGCGCATCAGCAGGAGCAGCGCGTTGTTGAAGGTGACGCCGCTGGGTGCGGTGCCGCCGTCGAGCAGGATCTGCTTGTCCTTGACGTACTCGGACACGGTGACCGCGGCGATCATGCCGGGGATGATCACGATGAACGGCACGAACATCTTCGGGAAGGCGCCGATGATCGGCGTGCGCCGCGCGGCGGACATGCTCTTCGACGCCATCGCGCGCTGGACCTCGACGAAGTTCGTCGTCCAGTACCCGAAGGAGAGGACGAAGCCGAGGCCGAACACCAGGCCCAGCACCGAAAGGAAGCTGTTGCCGAAGCCGGTGAGGTTGTCACCCGGCCAGGAGTGCAGCTGCGCGGAGCCGCCGGGGCTGCCGGTCACCTTGTCGACCAGGCCCTGCCAGCCACCGACCTTGACCAGGCCGACGATGGTCAGCGGGACCAGCGCGGCGACGATCACGAAGAACTGCAGCACCTCGTTGTAGATCGCCGCGGACAGGCCGCCGAGCGCGGTGTAGGAGAGCACGATCACGGCGGCGACGACGATCGACACCCAGATCGGCCAGCCCAGCAGCAGGTTCACCACGCTGGCCAGCAGGAACAGGTTCGCGCCCGCGATCAGGATCTGCGCGGTGGCGAAGCTGATGCCGTTCACCAGGTGCGCGGGCTTTCCGAAGCGGCGCAACATGAACTCGGGGACGCTGCGGACCTTCGAGCCGTAGTAGAACGGCATCATCACGATGCCGAGGAACAGCATCGCCGGGATGGCGCCGATCCAGAAGTAGTGCACGGTCGGCAGGCCGTACTGGGCGCCGTTGGCCGACATGCCCATCACCTCGACCGCACCGAGGTTCGCCGAGATGAACGCGAGCCCGGTGACCCAGGCGGGCAGCGACCGGCCCGACAGGAAGAAGTCGAGACTGCTCGAGACCTGCCTGCGCGCCAGGGCCCCGATGCCGAGCACCAACGCGAAGTAGAACGCCAACTCGACGTAGTCGATCGCGCTCGCGTCGAGTCGCAGGTTCGCATCGGCGAGGACGAGCACCCGACCCACCTCTCCTTCGGGAAATGGACAACTTCCGACAAGAATCACCAGCGTCCTGTCGGATTCGGACAGTACTGCATGGATCAAGGACCGGCACGCCGGCCGGCCACAACCACAACAAAGGCCCTGTTCCCCCATTTCGAGCTGGGGAAACAGGGCCTTCGTCCGGCCGCCGAGGGTCCTAGCGGTCGGTCGGGATGGCGATCTCGCCCTCCTGGTCGATCAGCTTGGCCAGCACCGCGTCGGGCAGGTAGACGCGGTGGGGGTAGTCCGGGCCCCACGAGTTGAGCAGCGGGACGGCGCCGAGCTCGTCGGCGCGGGCGTTGCCGAGCACCGCGTGCACATCGTCCACCGACTTGGCCCAGCGGAAGGCCTTGATGCCCTGCTTGGCCTCGGGGACGTACTTGGCGCGCTTCTGCCAGTCGTCTTCGGCGTAGGCCTTGTCCCACAGGACGTGCCCGGACTCGTTGAGCACCTCGGCCGCAGCGCGCACGGACGTGCCGTTGTCGTCGCCGGGGTTGGTCTCCGGCCACTCGTCGCGGTTCTTCGCCGAGTCCCACAGCCAGCGGGCCGCGTACTCCGTGCCGTTGTAGATCGACATGCAGCGCGACCAGCCGAAGCCGACACAGGCGCCTTCGTGGCCCTGGTTGTAGAACGAGTACCACTCGTCGGTGTCCGGCGTGCCGCCCGGCTCGAGGCAGACGCAGTGGCCGCCGCGGACCTTGGTGATCTTGCCCGCCTTGGCGATGAAGTACTCGCCGGACTTGGCGTCCTTCTCGGGCTTGTCGAATTCGGTGTACCAGTTGATGCCGATCACGACCGGGGAGTTCGTCGGACGGTCCTCCTCCGCGAGCGCGGACAGCGGATACCGTTCGACGTGCTGCCAGTCGTCCGGAATGAATCGGCCGAGTCGCGGGTCCAGCGGATCCGAACCGAGCGGGCGGTAACGCATGACGTCTCCTCCTGATTGCCACAAGAACCGCGCGCACACCGGCCGGCGGGCATGCACGCACCGAGCTCGAAGGCGGACGAAAACGTTGGCATGAAAAGAAAGACGCCTCGTACTGCGCCACCCTCCGGCCACACCGGACACCCGGTGGAACCCCTCGGGCCCCAGTGTGCCACGCATCCGCCGAATTGCGGTCCGGCCTCACCTGTTTGGCGCAAGAATGTCACCGGAAGAAATGAGCGAATCACTTCCGGGTCTACTATCAGGTTACCGATTCCTCTCCGCGTGCACCGGAGAAGCAGTGAGATACGCTAATTCGGTATCGATGCGGTATCGGGCTCACGATCCCGTCGGGGGGACAGCTCCAGCACGACGTCGTGATTCTGCCCGTATTTCTGCTCGAAAAGCTGTTGCACCCCATCGGGGTCGCCGCCGTCCAGCGGCACGAACGCGAAGGGGCCGGTGACCGTCCGCTCCCCCTGCGCGTTGGCCTCGACCAGCCGCGCGGGCAGCCCGGCCACGCCGCTGTTGAGGTGGTGGGCCACGATGTCGCCACCGCTGACGAAGGTGCGCTCGCCCATGGTCACGTACCGGACCTTGTGGTGGTGCGTCTGCTCCCCGGCGCCGACCTGCACGGTGACCGCGCGGAACTGGTCGAGGGTGCGGGTGTTCTCGGCCTCCCACAGCTCGTCGAACTTCGAGCAGACGAAGGTGCCGAGCTGCGCGCCGGGGTTCGTCTGGTACTGCGCGGCGTTCCACGACGTCATGTTGACCGGGAAGAACGAGACGATGATGTGGTCGTCGACCCGGTACATCTGCACCGGCGGCAGCGCGGAATAGACCCGGATGTCGACGAACCGGCGCAGCCGGTCGGGCAGCCCGCGGCGGAACTCGTCCAGGCGCTGCAGGTTCTCCAGGATGTTGGTGACCACGTTGGTCCGTCCGAGATCGTCGGCCCGCTGCCGCGCGGCGGCCGCGTCCGGGTCCAGCAGCAGGATCCGCAGCTCGACCTCCCGCTCGACGGCGTCGCGCAGCGCGGCCGTGAACGTCTCCCGGTACCCGCCCTGGAGCAGGTCCAGCCAGAGCTCGAGCACCATGATCCGCTGCCGCGAGTCACGCGACTGCCGGATGAAGGCCTTGTGGTCGAACCGGTCGAGCACCGCGTCGCGCCCGCGGTCACCCCGCTCGATCATCGGCGCGATGAGGAACAGCACGACAATGGTGCCGATGAGGTCGGCCCCGAGATTGAGCGCGAGGTTGCGCCCGTAATCGGCGACTCCACCAGCGGCGATGAGCAACAACGCGGTCACGACGGCGAGTACGCCCGCGATGGCGACGTAATAGCGCCGATGCCGCAGGTAACGCCAGAAGAAACTCAGCCACCCCGTGCGTCGGCCCACGCGCTCCCCTTCCGCCGTCCACCTCAATCGTAAAGGACTTGATCCACCGAGGGACGACGTTTATGTCGGCACGTCAAATCCGGAGTCTGTCGATCGCCACCTCGGCGAGCTTCTTGACGGCACCACACGGATCCGGCAGCGGACCCGCTCCCATGGTGCCGTAGGTGCCGAAGTACAGGTAGATCGCCGTCGACTCGTCGGACCCCAGGGCCAGCTTGCATCCCCCGACCTGCTGGGAGGTGGGGTCCAGCTGGATGTCCACGATGACCGCGGGGTAGCCGGCGACGGTGACTTCCTCCCAATGGTTACCAGCGGTGGCATAACCCTGCGCGTGATCCTGGTACAACGCCCTGAGGTTCGCCGGCGGGCGCAGGTTCAGCGAGGCACCAACCACCACTCCCGTACGGGAATAGGTACAGGTTTCGCGATTGCTGTGGGACGGCTCTCCCGGGTCGAAGCCAAGGCCCCTCAACTCCTCCGGAGAGAACGCCGTGCACAGGTCTGCCTTGAACTTGGCGCCGTCCAACGGTGCCGGGATCAACGGCACCGAGACCGATGGCGCCGCGGGATTCGTTATCGGCCTCGGCCCGGACAGCCCGCGGCAACCGGTCAATCCCATCAGCACGATGACGGCCAGGACCGTCCAGCCGATCCGTTTCACGAGTGATCAGCCCCCGGCCTGATTCGCCGGCGTTCGGGATCGATAACCACCTGGGCGGTCGATCCGATTTCCGGGATCTTGGGGAAGGTGGTTCGGATCACGTCGAGATCCAAGCCCGCGCCGACCAGGCTGGTCATGTTCTTCAGCAGACCGTTCATGAGGTTCAGGCAGTCCTGCCAGAAGGTCGCGAAGGCGTCGTTGATGTCACCGATGAGCTCCGTGAAATCGATGGCTCCCAAGGGCGGAAAAATACCGAATGCTGCAGTTGCCTTGGTCAGGCTGACCATCGACGCTTGCCCGGAGTTCAGCACCGTTGCCGCGTTGTTCGCATACATCATGAACTGGGCGGCAGCGTCCCCCTGCCAGACCGGATTCAGGTCGAGCTGCACCTGGGCGATGATTTCCTTGGCGTCAAGGAGGTTCCGTTTCCCGCGAAATCACGGGCGAGGTGCAGGACCCTCGTGATGTCTCCGGCGACGAAGATCCGCAGGCGGTCGAGCAACGCGTTGATGCCATGAGCACCGATGAAATCGGCATATTGACGGATTTGCTCGTCCTGCGCCGTGGGATAGGACATCGAGGCGAGTTGCGCCTCGACTTGCCTCGGGTCGGGCGACGTCATTTCAGCTCGCCCTCCTTCTTCTTGAGCTCTTCGTAGAACTCCTCGTCCTTGCTTTGGTAGAAGGCGGCCGCCTGCTGAAGCGCGTTACCGAGGATCTTCAGCTGTATGGCGTTCTTCGCGGAGATGTCACGGATCTGCTCGATGGCCTGGTTGTACCGGTCCACCGTGCCGTCACCGGCCATCCCTGGCATCAACACCGTCGCCGTACCCGGAAGCCCTAGGTCGTAAGTGCCCAGCAGCACCTGGGCGAGATCTTCGTTGACAAACTTGATCACGGCGTTCGCGGCCTCGTCGACGTCCTTCGCGGCCTTGCTGAGCGCCTCTGGATATACCTGGTATCCCTGTCCCGAAGTCACCAGAATCGAGCCTCCTCCGTCGCCTCCGCGATCGTCGCTTCCCGGGCGCGGCGCGCCTCCAGTTCGACCTGCTGGATCCCGCGCAAGATTTGACGCGCCAAGCTGGCCGCTGTCTGGTCTCTCACCCGGTCGACGTCCAACGCGATTTCGAGCAGCTCGCCCATCCCCGAAACCGCCACGGTGCCGAGCCCGCCGTCCAATAGCCGGACGGTCGCCGCTCGCTCCGCGGTCCGTACGGCTTCCCTGACCTCGGCCGCCTTGGCGTCGATTTCCTTGACCAGGTGGTAGGCCTTGTCCTGATAGTTCACCAGCGCTCCCGGTCGTCCTCTTCCGGCTCATCCAGGAAGTCGATTTCTTCGAAGTTCTCTTCCTCGACCTCGGGCCGCTCAGGATGCGGCACCGGCATGGGCTCGGGCTACCAGGAATTCGTCGGCGCGGGAGCCGGGACCGGCTCCGGCTGCCACTCCTGATCCTTGTCGAGGACCGCGCGCATCTTGACGATGCCGACCTCGCCGGCGGCACGCCGGGCGGCCGCCACCGCCTCGACCACGGCAGGCCCGATCTCCTCCGGATGGGCGCTGCGGATCGCCTCGTCGGCGATCTTCAGGTCGATCAGGTTGCTCTGGCCGGTCACAACAGCGGTGGCGAGGCCGTCCTTCGACTTCCCCGAGAACCTCGCCCGCTCCAGCTCCGCGTCCAGTTCGGCAGCCTGCTGCAGCATTTTGGCCACGTTGAATGACACGCCGGTATCGCCTCCCCTGCACCCGACGGAAAGTTCACTCACCTCGCGAGTGATCGTTCGAGCCGCCAGAGTAACCAGGCCGGACCGCGTTGTCTGCTTCTTTCAGATTTTCGGGACATCAGCCATAGCGGTGGCAGGTCAGCAGCGCACGGCCGGCGTTTTGTCGGTGGCTCGTGGCAGAGTCCGGCACGACCGAAGGGGGGACTGGGATGATCTTGGTGACCGGAGCCAGTGGAAACGTGGGTTCAGCCCTGCTGACGGAACTCCGCACACTCGGCGTCCCGGCGAGGGCCGCCTATCGCGACGCGAAGCGAGCCGGACCCGGCTCCGTCACGCTGGACTTCGCTGATCCGGCAGGGTTCCCGGCTGCGTTCGAAGGCGTGGAAGCGGTCTTCCTGCTGGCGGGAGTGAGCCCGCAGCAGACCGCGTTGGAGCTCAACGTCGTCGAAGCGGCCGCTGAAGCGGGCGTACGAGTGGTCAAGCTTTCGGTGTGGCGCGCGGACGAGGGGCTGTCCGCGATCGCGCGCCTGCACCGCCCGGTCGAGGAGGCACTGATCGCGTCCGGTCTGCCTTGGACGATCCTGCGGCCGAACTTCTACCTGCAGAACTTCCTGCGCCAGCCGTCCATTCGTACGGCGGGTGTGTTCTCGACGCCACTGATCACGGCGCCGATCAGCTTCGTCGACACTGTCGACATCGCCCGGGTCGCCGCCCGGGTCCTCGCCGCCGGAGGCCATGAGGGCCACATCTACGACATCACCGGGCCCGAAGCCCTGACCTACGACGAAGCCGCGAGGCGGTTTTCGGAAATCCTGGACCGTCCTGTCCGCTACGTTTCCCAGCCCGACGACGAGGCCCGCGCAGCGATGCTCTCCAGGGGCATGCCCGAGTTCTACGCGGACGCCCTCATCGAGGTCGCACAGGCCTACCGAACCGGCGGAGCCGAAAAGGTGACCCCGACGGTCGAGGAACTGACCGGCCGCCCGCCGACGTCCTTGCCCGAATTCGTCCGCGCCCACCGGGAGGTGTTCGGCTAGAAGAGACGGAACTCGTCCGACTCGATGCCGCGCAGTTCGTCGTAGTCCAGCGTCAGGCAGCGGATCCCGCGGTCCTCGGCCAGCGTGCGCGCTTGTGGCTTGATGAGCTGGGCCGCGAACACGCCCTGCACCGGGGCCAGCAGCGGGTCGCGGTTGAGCAGTTCGAGGTAGCGGGTGAGCTGCTCGAC
>Ga0307507_10010288_pt1 | contig 12134 bp, 5 predicted proteins | sample 7_EM_MG_FD_207223 | JGI IMG/M metagenome (GOLD analysis project Ga0307507, IMG submission 207223) | Populus trichocarpa ectomycorrhiza microbial communities from riparian zone in the Pacific Northwest, United States - 7_EM | ecosystem: Host-associated > Plants > Roots > Unclassified | place... | reverse complement strand
GGGGTGCACTAGACGCGTAAGCGGGTGGTTAGTGCACCGAACGCGTAAACGCGTAGTTGGTGTACCGTACGCGTAAGCACGCGTTCGGTACGACAGGTGCTGTAATTATACACTAGCGGTACTTAAAAAATGAAACCACCTATATACAGCCTCCGTAATTGTTTTAATAGAACCGTAAAACACAAAAGAAAATACATAGGAAATCCCTCCTAAGGTGCCTTCTAGGTTGCCTTCTAAATGGTGCTCCAAGCTGGCCATAAGTCCTGCTTACGGTCCATAAAATAAACTATACAGCCTTTTGACGGGCCGTGAATGCACCATACAGCCTTCTAACGGGCCATAGCTAAACTGTAAATGCTCCGTTAGTCTCGCTCTACCCATTCTATAACCTTTAGGTTGAGCTTGTTTGTATTAATTAGGGTTTTAAGAGCTTAACACAGCTTTGCCTTAGTTATAGCGTCTGCTAGGTTATCTCCGCTGCTGATCCATTTAACCTCCATAATCTCACGTTATTCATAGGCCTAACGTAAGCACATTAAGTTAACTATAAGTCTCTTCTCTTGTGTCATACCTAGTTTAACTAGGCAGTTATAAAGGGACTTTAAATTGGTGCATAAAACCAGGGGTAACTGCTCCAGTTATAGAATCTTCTAGACTGTTAATTTAATTACAGCTGCTATATCAAATCCATAAGCTAGTGTATATAGTTCAGAAGCTAGTACACTACGGGTTACTCATTTGCACTTAATTAAAGACTAGTACAGTATATTTACGTCCTAATTATGGTCCGTAAGTACAATTATAAAGCCGATTTGTAATAACAGGTCTTTATTATTAGCAAAGGAGGCGTCTATAAATACTAGTAAGCTAAGGGAACTTAGGTCTAGTGGTACAAAAGTAAGTCCCCTTACTACATTATTAATTTGCTACTGAATGCGCTTATTAAGCTGCTTAATATTTTCTTCTTGCGGATCTACTGCCTGGGCCGTAAAGGACAAGTCGTAGGCAGATTTGGGTTGGCAGACTATAGCAATATAGGCACCTCTTGCACGCTATACAGCCAGTGTAAGAGATGGATGGATCGAGATTGGATCGGGATCCATTAATCCACTGATCCACGCCTAATCCATTGGTGGCGTGGATATGGATCTAGATCCAATAGTTATCCATTTGTGGCGTTGTTGAGGCAACGCCGTAATGCATTAATCACTGCACTGACCATTAGATGGCGTAAAAGGGGTAAGCTGGTGAGATAGCAGTAAAAATAATAAAGTCTCTTACCTCTTATTCTCATTATTACTATTAACTATGCCTCTAAAGCTAAGAAAGAAGAAGGCTGTTGCCAAACCACCTTTATTACCTCCACTACCACTACCTCCCTCAAACGTACCTCTATACCTCTAGCCACGAGATGGCCCTACCTGGCAGCCTTACCGCCGTACCGCCTGGTCTCCCGACTTGTCGGATATAGTGGTGAGGCTAGAAGATTAAGTCTCTAATATAACTGAGCCCAATTAATCTACTATAATTTAAATAACGCTGACGCCTAATCCTAATATACCTAAGATCTTGACTCTTATAACAGCTCTAATGTCTAGTACGTTTAGCGCTAATTGGTCTGCTAAAGCGCGTACTAGCAAGGCTCCTCCTAAAGATAAGAGTTAGTTCGATTAGTCCTAGGTTAACTAGAATAGATTACCTGGCTATATTATCCTAATCTCTAAAGGTAACAGCAAGCTCTCCTCCCCAATCTGGCGGTTGGGCGTATTAATAGAGAGCCATAAGACTAGCGACCGGTGGTGGCTCTGCAAGGAGTGTTATTGCAAGTATAGCATTAAGGCCCACTCCTGGAATACCTATAAAGGAAGCTCTAATATTATAAAGCATATTTAAGTGGTCCATGGTCGTACATTTAATAAGAAGGGTGAGGAGGTGCTATACGCGTTAAAGTTAATCTCCGTACTTAAAGGTCTCAATGTAAATAATCCCTGGGAGCAGCAGGTTCTCAATAAGTTGGCGCGTGCGTTTGATAAGAAGATATTTAGGCAACTTCTTCTTTAATGGATTATCTATAACAACGTGTCTTTTAGGCAAGTTGATGGGCCGGTCTTTCGCGAGTTTATTAAATATCTATTGCCTTAAGCAGCAGAATGTATGCCTAGTGGATAGTTAGTCAGATCTTAGATTATTAAGGGCTATGCTTACCATAAGGCGGTAGTGAAGAGAGAGCTATAACGCGCAGTTAGTAAGATCTATCTATCTTTTAACCTATAGATATTGGGCAACCTTCTTTTACTTAATGGTATTATTGCCTACTTTCTTAACAAAGATTTTAAGTCTTAAGTAACTCTTCTTACTATTCTAGAGCAGACTGGCTTGCATGCTAGCGTTGATATTATAAAAGGCGTAATTGCCGTAATTAAAGACTTTAGCATTAAGAATGAGCAGATTAGGTATTTTATGCTAGATAACGCGACCAATAACAATATGGCGATGACGGCCATTATAAAGGAGTTTAACTTTAATCTAATTAAGCGCCGGCTACGTTGTTTAGGTTATATTATTAATATTATTACCCGCCATCTCTTATACGGCTATAACCCAGATTTATTTAAAGCGGAGGATGTAGTACCTAAGGACATAAAAGCGCAGTTATAGACGTGGAGGAAGTGAGGACTAGTTAGCAAAGCTTATAACTTAATTATATGGGTGTATACAAGCCCTTAGAGAAGACATTAGTGGCATAAAAGTAAGTAGTTCTAAAAGTATAAATTAGTTAATAGTGCTAATAAATTATTAGGCTAGAAGACGTATCTCTAGAGCATCCTCCTAGAGGATTAATGGGACATAATAATAACCTAAGACCTCTCCCGATCTAATATTACCCGCTAGAATAGTACTTATAAGGAATTCTGTATACTAAATTAGCTTCGCGCGCCATTTAAAGACTTTATATAGTTAGAGCAGTAATGCGCAAGACGACTAAAAGAGAGGCTAGAATCTACTTGGCTAGAAGACTAGGACAACGCTTAAAATATAATCTTTAAAGATACACTTACTGTAGACGATTAGGAGGTTCTAATATAGTACGAAAATTTACTTAAACTATGCTAGGTTGCAACTATGGACCTATAAGGCTAACTAGGTGATGGCAAGTTATACAGGCTAGTTAATGTTTAGTAGGATATCGAATGTATTACTAAAGAACTTACCTCCGCGTATAAACGCTTTAAATCCGCACCGCCCTTGTTAATTAAAGGAGAATGGCATTTTGCTATATAAATTAAGTTCGCACTTGATAAGGCTTAATAGTACTATATAAAGATCGATAAGTTAGCAGCCTATATCGCTGCAGTTGTCCTCCATCCTAGATATAATTGGCAGTACATAGAAGCTTAGTGGGAGTATAAGAAGACTTAGATTACGTCTGCCCGTAAATTAGTTAAACGTCTATGGCTTATAGACTATAAGTAATAGCCTATCTTAAAAGCTCTATCCCCAGAGAAGAAGAAGCCTAGGCATAAGCTTAATATTATGGAGGCCTATAGGATGAAAGGTCTTTAGAAGAGCGGCTATTAACATCATTCTGCTACCGTGCAGGATAAATATAATTACTATTATACGCAGAATTAAGTTAAAGATTGCGAGACCCCAATTAAGTAGTGGAGAACTATTGGCTGCGAATAGTACCCGCACCTTACTTAAATGGCTATTGATCTCCTATTAATTCCAGCTATAAGCAATAAGCCAGAATATATCTTTAGCCGTCTTGGCTAGATGGTTATAAAACGCTATAACTACCTTAAGTAGAGTACGATCTAGGCAACTTTATGTCTCTACTCCTAGGACAAGAATAAGATTATTAATTTAAGACTTAATATGACTTTACTTAAGCCTATAAAGTTGACTTCTCCAGAGTTAATTAGGTCTAAGAGGCGGAGGTTATTAATTTAAGCAATCCTTGCGAGTGCCGCTAAGGCACTAGTGGTAAGCAAGCTAATAGCGATTTTCTATGCCGGGCATGGAAAATCCTAATTGGTTGGTAGAAGCTAGGGTCCGCAGATTGCAGTAGAACTTGGTAGATAGTTACGGTGGAACTTAGTGGACACTTGGTGGATAGTTACGGTGGAACTCAGTGGACAGTTGCGGTAGAACTCGGTGGACAGTTGCGGTGGAACTCGGTGGACAGTTGCGGTGGAACTCGGTGGACAGTTGCGGTGGAACTCGGTGGACAGTTGCGGTGGAACTCGGTGGACAGTTGCGGTGGAACTTGGTGGACAGTTGCGGTGGAACTTGGTAGATAGTTGTGGTGGAACTCAGTGGATAGTGGAACTCAGTGGATAGTGGAACTCAGTGGACAGTTGCGGTGGAACTCGGTGGATAGCTGCGGTAGAGCTTAGCAAATAGCTGTAGTTATGTAACTTAAAGATTATAATGAAAACCATACTAGGCCGTTATGTAACGTGAGTGGCGAAAATCGCCAGAATTAGCTTAATATACGGCAAAATTGAAGCCTAGGCCCCAGGCAACCTATTAAGAATGGATAAAGTTTGGATCTCGATCCAGATCCGATGGATTTAATGGATTTGGATTTGGATCTAGATCCAATCCATCCATCTCTTACACTGGACTTAAGGTGCCTTCTGCTGCATATATAACTAAGGCTTTGCATCCGTAGACAATTAATTAATACTTCCGTGTAGACGTGCGGTCGGTCAAGGCTCCGCATCTGCCGTTCAATCAAGGCTTCGCATATATAGGCGTCCAGTCAAGCTGCCGTACTGTTATCCAATCAAGGCTCTGCACCTATATGCTCTATATCTATAGACCCCGTATACGACTCCGTGTAAAGCTCCGTATCTATACTTATAGGAAAGATTGTTCTGGTTAACTTCCGTAAGCGTTAAGATGGGCGGCAGTTAATTAATAAAGGGGGGTCAAAGGGAGAGGTTCCTGCAGAGGCTCCAAAACGTCAACTAGCGGTGCTTTTGACAATCTTCTGGCCGTGTACTGGTTTCCTAATCAGGCCTAGTACCTATCTGTCTGCTATTATAGGATCCTTGACTGCTAATTAAAGACGTCTAACGGTGACGGTGACTAATTCAACTTGACTGTGACAACGTACGATCGACTGACATTTAAATAGGGTATTAGGTCGGCCTGACTAAAAGCTGTGGTTAATCCGACTTAACTATAGAGGCGGCGTCCGATTGATTAAGATTTAACTAAGGCTCTGGCTTAACTTAAGGCGTCTTCTGCTGTACGTACAACCTGGGTTCTGCACCCATAGGTGTTCAGTCAAGCTCCCGTGCAGACGTATGATCAGTTAAGGCTTCGAATCCGTCGACGTTCCATTAAGGCTCTATATCTGTAGGCTCTGCATCTACGGACAATCGATTAAGACTCTGGCTGTGCAGTCGCTCGGCCAAAGCTTTGTATCCCTACAGTTAGTCAAGGCTCTTAGTATCCGCTAGACGTCTAATCTAGAGACCTGTCTTAAGACTTCCTTCCTTATAAGTATAAACAGCAGTTTCCAGTAGACTATTTTCGCGGGCCAGGTGCTTTTCTAGGACGTTCTTTATAGCTGCTTTCTTCCCTCTTTAGGTTGTCCTTGCTTTTAACTCTTTCAGCATATCCTTAGGCTTCTGCGGCTGCCTCTTTGCCCCCACTGCTGGCAGTACGCTTGCGTATCCTTAATCTTCTTCCGGCTTAAGAGCCTTCTTAGGATTATCTTCTGCTTCTAATCTCTTTATCATTCTCCTGCTAACTCCGCGCTTCGTCTAAGTCGTCCTTCGGAACCATTTAGTGGCAGCTTCTCAGTTATTGTGACTACCTCCGTCGCATACCCCTTGCCCTTGTGTCCATAACACAGTCCTTTGTCAAGACGACCTCTGAGGAAAAGCGCTGGTTCCTATACGTCCAATTCCTATTCCCCTTATAACCCTTAATAAGGTCCTTCACTAGCTTAGCCAGACACGGCTCAGCCCTGTCTTCAGTCATATGAGAATGGCTTAGGCTTAACGTGGTCAGCTGCTGCCCTTGTATAGATCCTTCCTTGCCATGGCGTCCGTTCTCGTTATGCAGCTGGTACAGTACTGAATTCGGATGGCAGTGACAGTTGTGCTGTAATCAATCGTCGTTTAATTAAGGAATAAGGTCGGCCCACTTAAAGGCTCTAATTTGACGACATTTGACTGATTTAATTCAGTAACGGTGACGTGCTGGCATCGAGGCTCTGGCTTGATTTGGTTCTTCGGCCAGTCGTGGCTTCTGTGCAGTCGTTTGGTCAAAGCTCTGCGTTTATCTCTGCGTCTGGCTCTGCATCATACAATCGACTCTGCATCCATGCAATCAATTGAGGCTCTTGGTGCCGTTCTCATCATGTAGCTGGATTATCGAATTCCAGGGGCGGTGTAGAATTTAACAGGAAGTCCTCGCACAAACAACCACCCCTTATCTTGCTCAGTAAGGTTTCCTACTGCTACTGCTTTACCTAAGATGGTAGTAAAGTCCTACACATAGTAACGCAATTCGCCTGGCTATTTCACAGATTTTTAAACAAAAGCTTCCACAAAGTCTCTTGTCTCCATACATCGGTAGAAGTCATCTGCTCGGTACTTAGCCCTAAGCAGACTTGCTAATAAACAAACAATTCAAACCATCGATCTTTGGTTTGGTTGATTGGATATTTTGAAGCTTCAAGCTTGTTTATTTCGTTTGGTTGATCAAACTAGCAAACGGTTTGGTTAGATTTGACTGTTTAGATAGATTTATATACATTTTTACGCGACAGTAGGAAGTTCTAGGAGCTCTATACTACAATTTGGTGATAGGCGTTTGGTGTAGTACTATGCTTAAAAGTCAGATAAGGTCACGTGACTCCGACTTTGATGCAGAGTTTTCCTATATAAAAGATGCCCAAAAAATCGATCGCCTCCACGACGGCAGCAATATCGATCCGGCTATATAGCCAATCCTCCCTGTACATTATTATATGTATATAAAACAGCCCCTAAAGTAGGAGATCGCGGCTCGCAATAGCACCGAAGTTGGAGGCTATATTAAAAATTTGGGTAGGACTCGTCGCTCTATTTAAAAGTCAGCAAACCAAATTAAATAGCGCGATCTCCGGTTAAGTCCGAACCAGTATACGATTTCCTTATTAGGAAAGGTCATTTTCTGCGTTTAATAAAGCCGTTGCGGTTCCAGCTTCGTGTATACTATAAGGCTGCAATAATATCAGGCCGCATTTATAAGCAATGAGGCTTAAGTATATTACTAAGCTTACTAAATGATCGTTCGCAGTCGCAGCTTGATGGTGGTATACTTAGTATATCAAGCGCTATTTAACTAAGGTTAGGAAACTCCATTGCCATTATCCTCCAGTATAAGAATGGATTGTAAGCTAATAGGTGATCTTCTATTAGTAGATCGAGTTTCTTCTACTACTCGTACTTGTCTTCTTAATCGTCAGATAAGGAGGGTGCTGTAGTAAAGGCGGTGCCTATAAAGCTTCTAATAAAGTCATTAATATCAGATTACAAAGGCTGATTTTTCTTAGAGGCTTGCCCTGCTAACTATAGCTTCTTTCCTTTATACTTAAGCTAGAGCTTCTGGAAGGAAGCGTTATAGCTAGTTATCTAATTAGGCCTCTCTTTCTAGTTATTTTAACAGAATCGCTTAAGGTTAGGGTGTAGTAGGCAAGCTGTGTAGTAGATAGGCGTCTAATTAAGCGCCATATAGTATTTTTAAAGCTTCGCCTACCCGCAATTAACGTTAATTTTGTAGTGATTCTTAATTGCCTCTTAATTAGGATAATCTTCCGTTATCGCCTTAGTTAATTAAGCTTTAGCTTCTTTATAGTGCCTTATTAAAAACTCTATGCAAGGGATAACTTCCTATATTGCGCTATTACGCCTAGCCTTGCCTCTTCCTTTAAGCTTAAGTGTAGCCTGCTGAAGCGGCTTAAGAAGCTAAATATATTGTTTAATAACGTCCTAATTGTAGGAAGTAAGGCCGCCAACTCGTATATAGAGAGGTTGATTAAGAGGCTTCTGATATAGATTTGGATTCTTTTTACGTTATTAACTAGACTTAATTATTGCGAGCTTTCTGTTCCATTCATTAATATTATGCTGCATTATTAAGGAAATAGGGCCTTAAAGCTTAACGGCCTATTTAAATGTTATTAAATAACTATTCTACCTAGTCTTAATAGGCTTGACGAGCTTGAGGACTTTAAAATCGGCGCATAGTAGTATAGCGTTTTCCTCTTACTGGAAGGCATAGAACTATTTGTACTTTTATAGCAAACAGATTAAATAGATAAAATTAATAAGAGTTCCAAGCGGGCCTTCCTTTTGCTACTCCTCTAGGAACTGCTGCTCTTCCTATAGAAGCCTTAGTTTTAATTAAATTAATAGTAGGGGAACGCCTACCTACCGTTAAGTTCTTATTACTGTTCTTAAACGCATCTTTATTGGTTCCAAATAGACTTAATTAAGCCACTAGATTAAATATATAAGTAGCGCACTATACTTAATATTGCTCTTTATTAAATCCAAGCTCTACCGCAAGGAAGTTAATGCAGGTATCGTTATTATAGGCGTTATCCATAATAAACTAGCCAATTTGACTACCAAGATTATACTTAGTAATGGTATTGCCAATAACGTCGTGGTAGTTATAGCCGCTATATAGGCCAAGCTGCTCTGGTAGAGTAAGTATAAAGTCTCGAATCTGGCCTTAATGGTCCAAATAGTAAACGTAGATACTAGTAAGAGCCTTCTTCTTATCGCGCGTTGTCCAGCTATTAAATAATATATAAAATCTTGTCATTAATCGCGCTAGTTCTTCCGTCACTATACCTTTATTACTATTATATTCAGCGAGAACTTAACTGTAAATTAACTCGTGGTTTTAGTAGAGATCAAGCTTAGCGTCTTTATTTACGGCCGTAATTAGGGCTTGAAATTCAGGTCGCTTGACTTCTCGTAGAGGGTGGTTTCCGGCGGCGATCCATAGTATAACTGCTTGTTTGAAGATATTGGAGTCGTAGGACTTAATAAGCTTATTAGCAACTGCTTATAATACATAGTAGGTTTGTTAAATCTGCTCTAGAACAGTTAAAGCCTTCCGCTTTTAAGATATTGTATAATTAATAGGACCACGAGAATTAACCCAGTGGCTATTTATATCCTTAGTAAGGTGTCCTGCCGCAGAAGTAGTAGCTCTACTAGTTTTATATAGGGTTACCTTGATCTTATATAGATGGCAATATTTGTATAAGAAAACGGTTGTTTTCTCACTAAATCTTTACTGGAGCCGCCAGCTATAGTCCTATATAAAGCTTGGAGTTCTAAGGAGGTCTTAATAAGGCTGTTAATATCTCTCTATATGGTCCTAATTAAGGCCTTTGTATTTGTCCTGGAGGGGGGTTGATTCTAATGAGGTATTGGAACCTTTATAGGCTTTACTAGGCGCGATTATAGGCGTATTCTCTGCTAAATTAACAGGGCTAGCCTCAGTAGGTTGGGAAGACATAATATAGGCAGTATAGCAATAGGAATTGGTAAGTAAAAGAGGAGATTTTGGAGGGTTAAGTTAGAAAGACGCGTTTAGATATTTATTTTCAGCGCGTATATTATATCATGATTATGGTATATTTTAGAACTGTTTAAAACTCAACTACTAAGAACCTCCCCTTGACCAAAAACAATACCTATATCTTATATATTAAACGAGCAAACCAACTCAATCAAACGGGACGATATAAGGCTTGATTGACTACTAAAATTAGACCTTTAGGCTTGATTGGTTGTTTGATTACAAAGCAAACAAGTAAACAAACTAGCAAACGGGGTTTGTTTATTAGCAAGTCTGGCCCTAAGGCAGTTTACCAGTCCTTTCTATTCTCCTTAGTTAAACTCTGGCATTACCTAGATAGCTTCCACGTACATATCCTCACAATAGTTAGGGAGACACGCAAGCCTATATTCTTCGCCTATAAAATACCTTCGATATATACCCTTATAGTCCTTAATAAACCTTAAGATATTCTTTCCATTAAACCGTGGAACCCCTTACCTAAAAGGATCTGGCATTGCTACCGTTAGAACAAACACGTAGTATACTTCCCTTGCTGCCTAATTGGGTATATACTGCGGCTGGTCTGCTTAATAGCCGTGGTCTTAACAGAGGATGTCCCAGACAGCGTGGGTTTCAATAAGCGAATATCCAGCCAATAAAATATCGGCAAATGCCAATATTTGCAGCGCCAATATTCAATATTTGCAACACTTTTAATAAAACAGTTCTAATAGTAACGTATTTATTTTAAAAATAAAGATTATATTAAGAATTGGCATATATTAGCAAGTTTTCGAATTAAATTACGTAATTAGTTATTATATAATTACGCGCCTTCCTTATATAGTATTTTAATATTAATTCTAAACGTTACTTTACCTTACTTTACCTTACTAGCAGTAGTAGCAATAGCAATAACAACAATAATAGCAGCAGCAGCAGCAGTAGCAATAATGTAAGTATATCCTCCGGACAGCTCGTACGAAGCTAGCGCCCTTTACGGCTTTATAGGTTTGCCACAGCTTTAGAGCAGCTTATACCTTAGCTTTAGAAGTTCGTACAAAGCTAACTTTAACTTAGGGCTCTCGTTCTCTATAACGCTACCATCACCGCCGTTAACGCCGCCGGTGCCAATATCAATCCCATCCTTATAGCAGGACAGCATCAGCTGGCTCCCTACTGCTCTGTATAAAGCTCTGCACGAAGCTCTGCATAAAGCTTTGCACGAAGCTCTGCTTACGGAGGCTCTGCACGACGGCTTTGCGTACGACAGTTCTACGTTCAACGGTTCTACGTATGACGGCTCTACTACAGAGGCTCTATATAAAGCTTTGTGTAGATCTTCGTGTAGAGCTTCGTGCGGAGCCTTTATACGCAGAGCTTCGTGTAGGGCTTCGTGTAGAGCTTTATGCAGAGCCTCCGCAGAGCTTCCCTTAGAGCCTCCGTATGTAGAGCTTCGTGTAGAGCTTCGTATAAAGCTTCGTACAGAGCTTCGTGCAGAGCTTCGTACAGAGCTTCGTGCAGAGCCTCCGTAGAGCTTCCCGCAGAGCCTCCATATGTAGAGCTTCGTGTAGAGCTTTATATAGAACTTCATATAGGGCTTCGTGCAGAGCTTCGTGCAGAGCTTTATATAGAGCTTTATGTAGTCTCCGCAGAGCTTTATATAGAGTCTCCGTACGTAGGGCTTCGCGATTGTAGGGCTTTTATACACAGAGCCTCTATATAGTATAATAGCGTTTAATTAAAAATAGAGTGATGTTATTTACACTACCCGGGTGCGCCTAGGCTGCACGAGGCTCTACACAAAGGTCTACACGAAGCTCTGCGTACGGAGGCTCTGCACGAGGATCTACACAAAGCTTTTCACGAAGCTCTTCACGAAGCTCTGCGTACGGAGGCTCTGCGCGAGGCTCTGCGGAGGCTCTGCGCGAAGCTCTGCGGAGGCTCTATACGAAGCTCTGCACGAAGCTCTTCATAAAGCTTTTATATAGAGCCTCCGTCGTAGAGCCGTCGTACGCAGAACCGTCGTACGCAGAGCTGTTGTGCAGAGCCTCCGTATGCAGAGCTTCGTGCAGAGCTTCGTGCAGAGCTTCGTGCAGAGCCTTGTGCAGAGCCTCCGTAGGGCTTCGTGCAGAGCCTCCGCGGAGCTTCGCGCAGAGCCTCCATACGCAGAGCTTCGTGCAGAGCTTCGTGCAGAGCTTCGTGCAGAGCCTTACGCAGAGCCTCCGCAGGGCTTCGCGCAGAGCCTCCGTACGTAGAGCTTCGTGCAGAGCCTTCGCAGAGCTTCGCGCAGAGCCTCCGCAGAGCCTCGCGCAGAGCCTCCGTACGCAGAGCTTCGTGTAGACCTTTATATAGAGCCTCGTGCAGCCTAGGCGCACCCAGGTAGTGCAAATAACAAATTACGGGTAGTGCAAATAACATCACTCGTATATATATTATTTAGAGGGTGTACAACTAGCAGGGCCAAAATTTGAAGGGGTGCCAAGAAGATCTGCAAATATTACAAATATCGCCAATACTCGCCAATACTCGCCAATATTGATTAG
>Ga0307507_10010285_pt1 | contig 12137 bp, 9 predicted proteins | sample 7_EM_MG_FD_207223 | JGI IMG/M metagenome (GOLD analysis project Ga0307507, IMG submission 207223) | Populus trichocarpa ectomycorrhiza microbial communities from riparian zone in the Pacific Northwest, United States - 7_EM | ecosystem: Host-associated > Plants > Roots > Unclassified | place... | reverse complement strand
GAGAAAGCTTCAATGCAGAGAAATGATTCTAAGGAAGTTAACCACATTCTTAAACCAAATCAGTTCCCGTGGCACGCAATTCTACTGAATATGTTCATAATGTTTACTAGCTTAGCTTGAAAAGTTATTTCCTGCCATTTGAAATGATCATATTCAATTTGCAAACTTGGAATGGGTGTGTACAGCTCCAGGTTTCAATTAACTGGAGTTTCAAACAAGATATCATGGGATTTTAAGAGAGAAAACAAATACTAATACTTTAAGGTTCAACATGAAAATTAGGGTAGATTAATTTGAGGGACATATTGAATATATATTTGTATCCTGAGAAAAACGTTTTGGGTCAAGTTTTATTCTTCGATAGCTTGTGAATTTCTAACTCTTATAACTCACTTGGCATAAGACTTCTTCCTTGAAGAAAAAGAAGGTAAACAGAAACAAAAATAGTTTAGATTTTTCAAAATTAGATTGTTTCTTTCTTCGTACTAAGAAAAATTAACCTAGAAGTGTGATTTGTCGATCAAGGAAATGACAGGGAAGAGCTTGAGGCTTCCATTTTTGTTTTCAAAATACTAAATTGGTGATATTTCTTCCTACCAATCATGCATATTGAGGATGACTTGTATACTTGAAAATTAACAAAAACATTAAGGAAAAATCAGTGGTTGCCTTAAGACAGTAACTGTTGATGTTTTGAAGCATTTCATGTATAGATGCGATACAAGAGAATCTCGAGAAACATAACAGGAACAAAAGAAAAGCAAAGTGATCAGGCATATGTGCTAGAGCCACCCTTGCCACCTTTTGGCCTTTGCTTCCTTCTTTTTTCAAGCCGTGCAAAGATACCGTGTCCATTGATATGAATTAAAGGCTAATATTATTAAGAACTCTGATCAAAAATCAGAAAAGGAAAAAGATAGAGCTTTCATTTACGAATATGTATCTGCATGAAGACAGGAGTGGGGGTAGTTTGCTAGCTTCCATGGATGTCCAATCCATAGGTAGGATTTATTCTACCATTTATTCATTAGGTATAATTAGGGTGGCTCAAATTATAACATACATTTCATGTTTATCAAGAAAATGTGAGAGGATGTTGCTAGCTTTATCTAGCTTAATTGGTAATCAAAGTCAGTACTTAAAAGTGTATGTGTGTGTGTGTGTTATATTGATAAACTGTATATTCTTTCTCAAGGCATTTGTCAAGAATTTGGAGGAAAAATCAAGAGAAGAAAGAAAGGTGTATTTATACCCTTTATTTTGCTTATTTACAAATTGGTCCCTAAGTATTTTAATGTCCTTAAATTGACCCCTTCATTCTTTTAACCAATTTTAATTGTTACATTAACTTTTTCATTGTTCAATTGTCTCCTTAATACCCCTTTAAAATAATTCTCATTGAAATTATATTTTTATTTATTATTTTATATATATAATTTTTTTTTACAGGGGTTTTACATTAATGCTTTTTTTGTCCCTCACTTTAAGACAAGTACAATTTCATCCTTTTTCTATCGATGATATTTTTTTATTTAACTCAAACCTAAAATAATGCAATTTCAAATTTTATTGTCAACGATTTAACTTTGATATCTCAGCTCGACGTGCCTATCATGGTTTTTTTACTTTTAAAAAATATATTGTTTCGCACAAAAAAAATATTATGTACTTTATTGTCATGTAATTAAATGAAAAATAATCTTTGGGATAAAAAAATTATTTAATCTGGTGACATGCATAACTTTCATCGCGTGTTTGTTTGGTTGACTCATGTTCACTCTGTTTTTTAATCAAATGTTTTTTTCACTGATTTTATCTTTCAATATTGAGTTGATTCGGGATTGAGCTTTCTAATTTGTTTTTCAAGATTATCCTCATGAGTTTACAGGGTAGCCCAAGTTAATCCAGGTAGATTAAACGTTTTTTTCACCTTTGTACTTAATCAAAATATCTTTCAATTCATGGTTAAAATCAATATTTTTTTTTTAAAGAAATGTTATCAATCAATCAAATACCTGAACATTTTCTTTTATCCTCAAAAGAAAGCCCGCAGTGAAAATCTAAATCAAGTCATTATATACTACCTTATTGTTGAAACAGATGAAATTAATTACTGAGAATTACAAGAAAAGGAACATGTGAATGTGACATGATGCTGGGTTCACCTTTTTTTTTTCTCTAGAGCCATACTTTGTTCTCACGCATGCACTTTTTTCCAGTGATTTGGGTTGATAACTAGCTAGAAATGTTTGTTTGTGGTCCAAAACATTCCTAGTTAAACCTAAGGTTCAGTAAGGGTTGCGTGTAATAAAAATAGAGAGTGGCAAAACTTGGTAACTTGCCCTTGTTCCCCATGAAACACCTTGCACAAGAATCACTACCTGATATATAGTTCCCTCAGTGAAGACTCATAAATAGTTCTTACTTTTAATCAAGATTCCATACTTCATAAACCATTCTTTGCAATGGTTCTGATCTCTCAAGTGCTTGTTTCTTTCCTTTTCTGTCCACATCAAGACCGCCTTTCCACTTTTTTATATTTTTGGCCTCTTTACCCTACCTCTCCTAGCATAAAAGCCCAGACCCCTCTCGTTAGATTCTACAACCAAAGCTTCAAGCCAAAAAAAAACACCTGCTCCCTCTCCTCTCCAGCTTTAGCATCATCTTCTCTTCTCCTGTATATTTGGTTGCCTAAAATGACAGGAAAAAGGACCCAGATCAGCCCAATCGGAAGCCCCTTGTCTGAGAACATCTCAGAAAGCTCTTCCAAATTAGAGCAGGACCGATTCCTCCCCATCGCCAACGTAAGCCGGATCATGAAGAAATCCCTCCCAGCAAATGCAAAGATATCCAAAGAAGCCAAGGAAACTGTCCAAGAGTGTGTCTCTGAGTTCATAAGCTTCATCACAGGCGAAGCATCCGACAAGTGTCAACGAGAGAAGAGGAAGACTATAAACGGTGATGATCTTTTGTGGGCTATGAGCACACTAGGGTTTGAGAATTACGTTGGATCCTTGAAGGTTTATCTCAACAAGTATAGAGATACTGAGGGAGAGAAAAATTCTATGGCTAGACAAGAGGACCAGTTATCTCCCACTAACCATGGTTCTCTTGGTACTCATGAAACTATTAAAGTCAATGGTTCTCCTTCTCTATCAACTGGGATGGATCTTCAGAGTTTTAACGCCGGACTCTACTCACTCGGCACGGAAGTAACAGCCAAGAGCTATGGACAAAACACAAGGTTCCTTGGTTATCAAGAGAGTTCGATGGTTGGTGATTTCAACATGAATAAGATACGCGATCATGGAGACAGGAATGGCAATATAGCTATGGCTGGTCAGCTTCATCACGGGGTTGGCTGGTAGAGAGATGTTACATATATATATACACACAATTATGTAAGCTTATTTCTTTCTTTGTTAAGTTAATTAACTATCTACATCTACATGTCCACATATATAAAGTTATTGCAGATTCTCTTGTGCTCTTAAAAGTATGAAGATCGTAGAGCTTCGAAGAATCTCCATGAAATCTTATGTCTGTTCATTCAATACATAATTCAATTACTACACTCTGTTTGTTTAGGACTGTATTATACTTGTGGTAGCACTTTTTTTTTTTTTGCAATCGATCAATATCATATACTGATATGTAAAAGATATTAGCCATATGCATGACGGCCTCTAAAAATTCATCAAATATCCAGTTTTATATGCAGACCATAAGGAATAAAAGAATTGATCTGAAGAACATAACCTCTTAGTATAGTACAGCAGTCTATTTCTAAACTCAAGCAATCACGCAAGCTAGAAACAGGTCGTAGGGACTGTGAAATCCGCACTACTTTCGTTTCTATAGCTTGTGAGATTAAAACTGCAGTAGTTTATCTTCTCAGCACTCCAAACATGAAACACCAGCCCATGAGTGAAGCTGAAGACCAGGATATAATGATTTTGCAGAGTCAAGTGAACCACAGCAAGTGGTAGTGAGTTTAAAGGAGAGTGATAAAGTTAACGAGGTTAGTAACAATTCCAAATACAGCTGAGCTAGCAAGTCAGCCTCAAAGAGACAGCGATTGTGTAGGTGGGAATTGAGCCTCTAACCCCAAATGCTCAAGTCCAACGATATTTCATCAGGGATGACTACTAGCATCATCCTTAATTCCAAAATAAATCCAAAGAAGAGTCGAAGATCCAAGCTGAATTGGAAACGGGATTCTGGAAATGCCTAACCAAGAATCAATCAGGTTAAAGTCAAAATCCCGTTATTGATTGCTGGCGTTCTCATGACTAGTCTCAAAAACAGGTTCACTAGCCTCCTCATCATGGGTGCTTCCAAAACTGCTTCACTGTTTTAATTCATTTTGCTACCATTAGTGTCGTGGACTGGAGCTGTTTAACTTGAGAGCTAACAAGGGAAACACACAAATTGATGGTTACTGTGAATGTTTGAGATCAATTTGACTACCACAGAAAGTGGAGGACTGTATTGCTACCTTGACAAAAGGGCCAAATTCCCCACAGGGAGATTCCAGCTCGACGTAAACCCCAAACTAAGATCAATCAAGATTCTTCTCAAAATAAATTCATCTGGTATCAGTTCATTTCATCAGTTCATCATTTTAAAATATTCCGATGGTGCACGACTTTTTATCTAGAAAAAAAAAATCTCCTTCACGAAGTTTGCGCTCACCCCATACTATTCGGGCCAGGCCTGCATGTGAAGACTGCGTCGTCTTTTTTCTCCTGATTCCACCTCGAAAGTACTCGGCCCAGCATTATATAAAATTCTCACCTCCTGGCAGTGGCGCATACCTTTTCACCATCGAATATTTTTCAAGTTCAATGACTCATGACTCAACACAGAGCCACACACAACCTTTTTTATACTTTCAACGAGAGATTCTCTTTTTTTGACCTTTGGCTATTCTAGCCAACAAGTTACTAATATTCATCTACCTTTATATTAATAACGGTGCAAGACACATAATTAACAGTCTTCATCAACATTTCCACCGATCACTATTATACAGTTCTTTACTTTTCAAGATGAGCTACCATAAACCAGATTTATAAATACATTGAATCATCAAAGGGATAACTTTTTTATATTGAATATTTTCAAATTTAATATATATTTTCTTTAAATTTTCTCGTGCATCTACTGACTTAAATATCAAAGAAAATTTCATTTTATAAAAGATTTGTTTTGTTTTAGGATTCATGAAGCCCAAACATCTACCTCATAATCATACCCACACTTCGTGGCTCATGATTATAGCCCCTGAAAAACTTAATTTCTATGTGAAGTTTTTCATAACTTTAATAATGGTATCGCCTGTAAATATTAAATAAAAAGTCAATTCATTCCCTTTCACTACTTACTACAACTTTTTCATAGCTGACAAAACTCTAGGACAAAAAAGAGTAATTGATCTTCTTACCACAAGGACTCTGACTCCCTCAAATCTCCAACAACTCTTCCATTAGGTGCAAATTAATGTTTAATGATGTTGTTGTAATTATGAAACTATATTTTTGCACTCTTCCTCCTAAATAATAACAAGCTCTCATGCATACACCACTAAGTATGTGAAGACAACTAATGAGATGGGGCAGAATGAATTGCAAACAAGTAATGCTCATACTCTTGCTCTTAAAATGAGTTGCATCAATCGCTTTCATATGGGATGCTCCAAACGAGGATTTAGTCACAATCGATCTTTATCTGAGTCTCACTCATTTACCCCTTATAGAAAAAATAAAATTATACGTGACATAAAATTCATGATTTTACAAGCTCCTAAACATAGCCCCCATCAAGTAGGAGAATCTTCACTTTTTCAAAAAGTATTGCACACTCAACTCTCTAAATTGTCTCCTTAAAAGCCAGTGATGTAGGTAAAAGTTATAAAGATAGCAACAATATAAAAAATATAAGATTTGATGAACGAAAAGGGTTGCAAATGTGAACCATAAATTCATAGTTTTATTCTCTGAAATATAATTCTAGTAGTATTTGTCTTATTATAGGTTTATAAGACCTTTAAATAAGCCATAAAACCCTACATTTACTAGAAAATAAATAAGAATCTGAAAGCATAAAGAAAATTAACACAAAATCTAAATTAAAATAATAAATATGAAAAACTTAGAAAAATAACAAAATTAACTCAAACAACAACTTTTGGGCCTAATTTTGGGAGAACCAATGGTCCAATAAGAGATAAAGTCACTTTGGAAAGGGAAATTATATGTAAAATCACCTGGAAAATTTGAGCTCGGTCCAATGGTATCTTTTATTATTGCCATTTTAAGTCGTTATCCTAGTTTGGCACGACCAGACCTCCGTTGGGGTCTAAACCTATATCATTTATCCATAAAAACAACTGTTAGGCCATCCACAAAGTTGGTTATGGCAAATCTCCATCCAATTATGGCAGATCCTCACTCAAATGCTTAGAACCTTTAGTTTTCATAAGTCCAGCTACATCATCCATCTTAAACAACAATGAGGGACTTATAGACCCTCGATATCATATACAAAATATAAAAAGCATCATAGAGCTTGTCACACAAGACAACGATGTTATATACAAAGTTCTTCCATGGTTTAAAGCTTAGCTCTATCCTCTATTTTCATGATTTTAGCTTCAAAGTCATCCCTCATTTCAGCGCAAGCATTTCAACCAAAAAGAGTACCACTGAATTTTTTTCCATCACACAACAAAAAGATGAGAACACCTAAATCTATTTCCAAAGTTTCAACTATAAAATGTTTAAAAAGGAAAGACTCCTGGAACCCATCACCACATAAGCTCTAATAAATAAAGTATATAATTATTCATTGTGAAAAAAGTTATCCACTCTCCTTGAAAAAAATCTTCTCAACATCTAACAAGCTATGAAAGATAATATTAGGGTGGAAGAAGTTAATATGACTAAATAAGATCAGTCTCGTTTCCATTCATAAAGAGAATCTCTCCAACATCACCAATCTTCAACTAGAGCATTTAAAAGGAGCATTAAGGGACACATTTGTGATTGCCTTAATTCCTCAAGCTCCTGACTATCGCTCTAGCCACCACATGGACTAAGGTGTTAGTTACTATTAGAGAGAAAGGATTTTTGCAATATCTTTCTCCCATGAAAAGTGATGTGAACACAAGGAACCCTAATAAGTTATGTCGTTCTCACTATGACCATAGTCATAACATTGAGGAATATCACACCTTAAAAAAAAAGATAAAAACAATGATCACCAAAAGTTACCTTCATTAGTTCATGAAAAAAATAAGCATGACATGAGGGAAGTCTACACACATGATAATCTACCTGAGATCATATAATCTTCAAATTATCTTGTAGGAATTTCTCCTCCATCTTTTAAACTTTTCAATAAAAGAAATAATTTTTCTCTATATCTCAAATTTTTCCAATAAAAATCTCCACGACAAGATTTTCATGTCTCCATGAAAATCTTCGTGATAAGATCTTCATATCTCTAAATGTGTTTTCAAATCTTTATATCCAAAAGAATCAGGGATCCTTCTCTAGTTCTCCAAGACCGCTTGTCTTCAAAAGAATCAAAGATCCTTTCATAGGTCTCCATGACCACTTGTCTCCAAAATGATTAAGGATCTTTCTCCAAAAACATTGAAAAACATTTACACAAAGATAAGTCTCATGGACACACTTTGAAAGAAACAAAAATGAAAACATCCAAACACCTAACAACGTTAACATTCTCGTAGTCACAACAGGTAACATTTATATTTTAAATATTTTCTTCACCCACTTCAACTAGTTAAGCCTTTCAAACACATATGTTTAAAAAACTTAAGAGGCAATTGATGGTGCACGATATTTAAAAAAAATCAATTTCATGTCATTTAGGGTCAGCCTAAACGACATGATCATTTATCACCCTCGTGTTGATAAGGCCAAGCCCGCATAACATGGTTTTAACATTGTCTTGCTCCTTTTCTCCTGATTTGACCTCAAAAGTACTCAGCTCAACACCATGTAAAATTCTCAACTATTGGCGCACACCTTTTCTCCCATTTTTTCACCACACGACTGTCTAATATGCACACACCAAACATTTTTTTCAAGTTTTAATGACTCAAAATGTGGCGTCGCACATCACTCATACACACAAACTTTTTTTTTTCTTAGAAGTTCTTTGCAAGCACAAACTTTGATGCAGGTTGGCACCTTATTTCTCAACCTATGGTTACTTCTATCCAACAAGTCATTGACATTAATCAACCTCTCCACCAATGACAGTGCAAGGCACTATAATTAATGAAAGGCACCAATGTTTTTGTCAATCAATTGTTGTGCAATTTTTCACATCCTGAGGTGAGTTGGTGTAACCCAAATCTATAAATATCTTGGGTCACCAGGTGAATAAGAAACAATTTTCTTGTATTGAACATTTTCAAATTCACTAAACATTTTAGCAAAAAAGCAATCACTCCCGGGAAATTCACATTCCAATTCAAATAGAAAAGCAAGGGCTAATCTTAGCTACCTAAATTTCATTCCTTTTGACATTCTCAAGTGAGTCATCCCTATATCCAATAATACATTCATCAACATACAAAAGAAAAAGATCCAGCCCATAATTGTGGCGACAATTCAATCTAGATAAAATATAAGCAAGCATTGTTGAATCTGCAACAAACAAAAAAAAAAGCACAACAAATACAAAAGCAATAAACATAACCAAAAAACTTTATTTTTTATATATGACCTTTCCCACCGGACACGCCAATAGCAATCCACTTACCGGGCTTAAACAGCTGGTTCTCCACAATCACCTGATGAATCTGTTCCTAAAATACCTCAAAGAAACACTTCATACATATCTTCTTCTTCTTTAATAACCAGAAAATAAAAAGAAACCAAACTAATTTTACTATCGGTTCATGTTAGTTATCGCTAAAAAATACTAATTAAAAATAATATTTAATGGGGATGCATTATCTCTGGAATTTACCTGCTCTAGAATTTTAGGTCTCTTGAGTGCAGCTCTCTTTTGTTTATAGAGGCAACATAGGCAACCCCCAGCTTTCTTATGCTTTCCCTCCACAAAGTCGATAATAACAATTGCTACTGGCAACAAAATTTGAAAATTTTTTTATATAAAAAAAAAAGAGATAAAATTAAGAACTTCACTTAAGGAAATCAAAGGTGTTTTTGTTTTTGATGTAGTTTTGTGGTTGAGATTTGAAAACAAAAATTAAAAAAAAATCAATTTTCATTAAGCAAGTAAAAGTGAGTTATAGTTAAAAATGTGTTAGAAGTTGTCGTTAACTATAAAATTACCAAACAACAACATTAGTTTATTTATTCACTTGCATCATAAAACTTACATGATCAAAAATAATAACTTAATATATATATATATTCTAATTTTTTATTCATCCATTAAATTTGTCGCAATGTCATCACATATATAATCCATACGTGAAGGTCTATGTGATGATTGTGTTTGATAATTTGGGACAACATTGAGTAATATATCTTGTAAAACAAAGTTAGAATGCCGATCATACTCATTAAACACTATATCTTTCTGAGACTTCCTTCTAATATAATTATGCAATGTTATTAATGCAACAACAAGATCTATTACGGGTGTGGTTACAAGGTAGCAAATCTGTTGTGAAGTATTCTGATGTAGGAACATGGTTAGGTCAGCTGAGAGTATTGTTATTCTTTTAGAAAAATGATGGAAGAGTCGGGTAGGAACTTGAGAGAATGAAATGAGGACTGAGGAGAGAAATGCACAACCGAAGGGGTAATTTTGAGAGTATAAAAATCAGCGGTCTGCACAATGAATATTTTTGTCAATAAACAGGGTTTATGGCTTTTAGATCTCTTAAAAAGCAGGTTTTTGTTGCTTTCTATTAGCTTGCGATGTAAACACAAAAGATGCCCAGATCCTACAATTTCAAAACTTGGTTTCAATGTTACCAAATAAGTGTTTATTGTGCTTGATCTTAAACACAGAAGCAACCATACAAACAAACATATTCTAAAATTAATATGATGATACTTATTTTATTTCAATTGAATCCTCTAAGTTTCAAAAATTCTCAATTCATGTTTATCAATTGATTTCAAAATTATACTCCTTTTTTAATTTTTTTAATAGAATGCCACATGGATGTACCATGAGTTACAATTAAATAAAAAGTAGTGAGTTAAAAAGTCCAAAAGGATATTTATATTATAGTATAGTTTGCCATATTTGGTGGAATGTGATGATATCATATACTTTTATTTGGTGTCTAACCTGGCCATGCTTGGGCTGCCATGAACCAGCTTGCTATGATTGTTCAACAAATCACACCATCTTACAACTATCCGACATTTTTATCCATTTTCTTGGATCTGAAAGGCCTTTGTTGCAAAGAATTTTGGTGATTTTTCCGATTGAGTTGTTGTGATTAAGAATTTTTATATATTTTTCATCCTTCCCTGGTGTTTAATTTTTGCTTGGTAATTTTGAATTTATTGATAGCAGGCAGGCACATAAACCACTTCATAGCGTTGACTAAACAAGCAATTGATTATTCTATGAGCAGCAACTTAAATGGGAAATTAGAATACATAAACACAATTAGAAAAAAATTAAAATTATATGGTAAAATTGATCCTATCCTTTCAATCCATGTGGCATGCTATTAAAAAAAATAGATAGGATCATATAGTTTGTATCATAGTTTTGAAACTCAGCCCGGCAGGTTGACCCGGGACTGGAATCGAGCCAAGTTGAAAAAAAATAGGAAAAGTCATGACCTGGTTGACCCAGCAAAACTCGGTTGCAACTCGTTGACTTTTGTTTTTTTTTTTACTAAAACAACGTCGTTCTGATTTTTTTTTAAATAGGAATTGACCCGAGCAACTCGGTGACCCGGTCAAAACCTGAAACCGGAATCTTAAACCGAGCCGGTTTAAAAACTATGGTTTGTGTAGTCAATAATCAGGAGACAACGTTAGCAAGTAAAGCATAATTGAACATATAATACCGTATTACCATGATAAAAAACTAAATTAATAGAGATTAACTTTGATTTTCTCCTGCATTAAATATTTACCGTTAAGGGCCAGGACAGAGGCGTTCTGCAATGTGACATGCCACCCATGGAGCTATTTGATAACATGTTTAAAATTACGTTTTTTTAAAAAAAATTATTTAAAATTAATTTTTTTATATTTTTTATCATTTTAATATGAGGATATTAAAAAATAATTTTTAAAAAATAAAAAAATATAATTTTAAATTAAAAATATTTTAAAAAATAATAATGGATACACTTTTAAACGCACACTAAAATAATAACTGCATTTAAATACATACACGAAAATTAATCAGAACAAAAGTAAAAGTACAGGTACTAAACTTTATTATCACAAGTACTAAACAGTACAGACTGACAGTCCAAGCGATAAAAAAAAACATCCTTGGACGTAGCTTCACAGTCCTCTCTCTGTGGTAATAATTTTGAGATTTTTAAAAGAAGCGGTCGTTGAGGCCTCCTCTTCTCTTCCATGGACACCGATCCATCTCCTTCTCCTTCTCTGACGATCCAAGAACCAACCCCCACTGATCATTCAAATCCAGCGGTGGAGAATGATTATAACCTTAAACCCACATACAGAAAGAAGAATAAAAGAATCTTTAAAGACACAACCATAAAGCCGCCGCCGCCTTCGTCATCTTCTTCTTCCTCTGTTACTGCCTCTATGAATAGAAGTTCGCACGTAGCATACAAACGACGAAGCCCCAAGGTGGTTTTTGCTCCGCTTAGGCACAGGGGCGGTGTAGGGGATGGTAATGTGGAGGCTATTGCATTACATCTTGGGATGTCTTTTGCTGCTGTTGTTGCTCAGGTTTCTTCAATTTTCTGTTTTGCAAGCAATGAGATTGAAATTAGTGGTTTTGGTTCATAAAGTTTGGTTCTTTTTGGTGTCTGTTTAGTTTCTTAAGGTGATATGCTTGCGTTGGGAAATTTTAGGGTTTCCCTTTTTTTTGGTTATATGTTATTCAAATTTGTATGCTATTGGTTCTTGCTTTTCTAGGTTAAATATGTTTATTTGTTGGAATTGAGATAGATGGTT
>Ga0307507_10010283_pt1 | contig 12137 bp, 10 predicted proteins | sample 7_EM_MG_FD_207223 | JGI IMG/M metagenome (GOLD analysis project Ga0307507, IMG submission 207223) | Populus trichocarpa ectomycorrhiza microbial communities from riparian zone in the Pacific Northwest, United States - 7_EM | ecosystem: Host-associated > Plants > Roots > Unclassified | place... | reverse complement strand
GGTGGCCATTGAGCCCATGGTTGTGGTGTAGGAAAAGGTAGTACGCATCGAAAAGGAGGTGATTTGAATCGCGATCGACAGGTGGCTCGACCGGGTGGCTGGCTCGACTGGGTGGCTAAGACGTTAGTCCTCTGTCCTGAGTGGCCCCACACCCAGACGAAGCCTCAACCATCCCCGATGCACCACGTGCAGGTGAGAGCCGTCGGAGAGTAGCAATCTAATTAGGTGGGTGCAGGGATGGAAGCAGCTAGCTATAATCATTCTAGCGTTGGCACAAGCGTCTTGGCATTGTAGCTGACCGTAAATTTCAGAAGTGTAACGCGGCGCCAATTATGCATCTCTGCTCCGCCGGGTTATTTTCTCACCTACACACTTCAAGATTGATCAAGTGTCAATGCCGGCTTATAATACTTTTTACTATGGCAACTTCACGGGTTCTGCAGCGTCTTAATGCTCTCGTTGGAGCTTCTCGAGATGCTCGACTAATCACCTACTGCAACCTCGGCAAGTCAATGCCTGCCGCGAGGTTTTCTGCTTTGGGCGACACCGTCTTCCCGGTACCCGTCAGCTTCGGCCGTAGCTATTTCAAGGCGTGAGCTGCTCTACACGACCTCTATTCCTGTAGAACCACTCACTTTTCCGCTATATCCAGTGCTGCGTTGCGACAGTCTGCAGGAAACGAACCGTGGCGTACGCCGAGAACAATGCCTCTTCCCAAGAACGAATATCTGAGCGAAGTGTGGAAGGATGGCATCTTTGGTATGTTCTCCATTCCAATATGAGCTCTGGCTAGCATTGCCACCTCTCCTGTCTATTTCGTCCTGTGATGTGTACTTGTATTGCCTGTGCTGATGGCGCCATCGCTCTCCATCAGATAATAAAGTTGTCTTCTGCACTGGTGGCGCAGGCACAATCTGTTCAGCCCAAGTCCGTGCTATGGTCCACCTAGGTGCCAATGCCTGTATTATAGGTCGCAATGTCGAGAAGACGGAGAATATGGCGAAGGATATCGCTACCGCGAGGAAGGGGGCTAAGGTGTTAGGATTTGGAGGCGTCGATGTGAGGAAACCGGAAGCGCTGCATGAGGCGGCCGATAAGTGTGTGAAAGAGCTTGGTGCGATTGATTTTGTCATGTGAGTAGGCTTCATTTGTCCTGCGAAGAGGTGTTTTCGTTTTGGCCATCTTGCCGGAGGTAAAGAGTTAGGCTGGAAGGCATTAATGTTGAGGCATACGTTGGTAAAGGGATGAGATGTTCGAAGATGAATGCTGATGTTCTACAGTGCTGGCGCTGCTGGAAACTTCCTGGCACCAATGAACCAGATATCGTCCAATGCCTTCAAGTCAGTTATGGATATTGATGTTTTGGGCTCGTGGAATACTATTAAAGCAACGATGCCGTATCTGCTCGAGTCTGCAGCTAAGCACAAGACAGATGGGAGGACTCGTGAGTAGCGCCTTTCAACTCGAACGAGTACGACTATACTAAGCAACTGCTCTTAGCACCACCGAAAGGCACTGGAGGCAGAATCATCTTCGTCAGCGCAACATTACATTACACCGGTACGCCCATGCAGAGCCATGTCTCCGTCGCGAAAGCAGGTGTCGACGCCATGGCACACGCTGTGGCGATTGAACAGGGGCCTCGAGGAATTACTTCGAATGTCATCTCTCCCGGCCCAATTGCGGGCACGGAGGGTATGGCAAGACTCTCTATAGTAGACAATGCAAAACAGAACATGAAGAAAGTACCGTCAGGGAGATACGGAACGGTTAAAGAGATTGCCGATGCGACAGTGTATCTGTTCTCAGATGCTGGGAATTATGTGAACGGCGAGATTCTTGTTGGTGAGTGATCTCATTGTATAACACGTGTGTTCTATTATCTTTCTTTAGGCTGCTGGACTAACACTTCTGTTCCTATCTAGTCGACGGAGGAGCGTGGCACACTCAAGGCACGAACACTGGAGGAGATTGGAAGTATCCCGACTTTCTGCTATCGGAAGAGTCGGTTACAGGCGTAAAAAGCGGCAAAAAGGCCAAGCTGTGAAAGAATTGTATGGGATCTGCAGAACCGCATGTTTAGATTACTCGTGCTGATGTTCGCCCAAGTTGAGCATCTTGGTTGCTTACTTCCGCCTCAACATGATATCTTGATCCGGCACGTGTCGGAGATGGTCCTGCCACTCGCAAATTTTTCTAAAATGACTCTTTTCGCGGCGTCTGGGGAAACGATAAACTTGGTCAAATCATAGAGCATGTATCTCAACCGAATATGCCGATCGTGGTCTCGCAATAGAAGGAATGACGAAAGGTGCCTATCCCTTGCACCAATGGGTGCTAATAGATTGTGGCCCGTGCACGTGGTCAAGAACATATCGCGGATACAAATCAGTTAAGATAAACGAGAAGCCAATGGCTTGCGTGGCGTGCTTGCAGGCAGGAAGAAAGAGCCAGCTTAAGAAGCTTTCGGCCAGGAAGCCTCTATGCGAGCTTTCAGTAAATACTATAAAGAGATCTCGCAGTAGTAAGGAGTTTAAGAGACCTCAGTGGGCGCCAAGAACTCAGTTTAGCTGCAGATTCTGTCGAATACCGCTCCATAAAGTAGGACCTTATTAGCAGGAGCATGTTAATCGGCTTAATATTAAGGAATAAGGGCCTATATATAGAATGTACTAATATTTTAATATATTTATTGCTTTATTTAAGGCTCTGGTAATGCGGTAGAATGTGCATACACCTTATTTAATTAGTGTGCACGGGCCACAACTTATTGGACGCAGTTATCGATGCAAGGGATAAGATGTGGGCCGCAGCAATAACAAAGGCGCCTCTAACATGCTTAAAAGCGCAACGATGGTCGAAAAATCCAGGGTATCAAAGTCCTCATCTCCTGTCCATCTTGACACGTGTTAGTTCTTTTTTTTTCGCCGTGCAAATCTTACTGCGCCCACAAAGTCTCCCGCCCCTCGTTAGCTTCGCCTCCTTATGATGCAATGTCTGTCAAGGCGCAGGGCCAAGACTACGGCGACCTCAAGCGAGACGTGGTTCGCAAACCAAACAGCGACAGCGCCTTAAGAACGCCACCACCGCTGCGATCTCGAGCCTTGGCATCACGATTGGTGGAGATTCGATCGGGACGAGACAAAAGAGTCTGATTTCGGCCTGAGACTGTCCGCTTTCGGGTGAAAGGCGGCTGACATTGCCAAATACAGCCTGAAGGGAGGCGTGAGGGTATGTCCACGTATCAAGCGTCATGTGTATCATACACTACATGCACTCCAGCAGCAGTATGGCAGACTGTCACAGCCGGTTTTGTGATGAAGAAGCGTTCTGGAAGCACTGGTACACGATTTCGGCGAGACGCCTGAATGCCGGAGGACCTTTCCAAACTTCTTCAGTCTCCCCAAACTTCCCCAAGGGTGAAGTTTTTTTTTCTTTTACTACTCTCGCCGAGCTGGCCTATAGCGCCTGATGGCACTGGATGGCCACGCTCTTGAGCTGAGGGGCTTTTGTCTCAAACTGTCACGCTGTGCCTTCGCCTTCGCAAACAGCTTTACGGAGCACTACTGCAGTCGACGGAGCCACAACTCCTGAAGCCTGCAGAGAAGAAACGGCTAGCAGAGAGAGGGCTGACACCTGTCAAACGCGAACCCCTGTATACATAGAATAAATATTAAGCCTTCTTATAGCAATTGATGTAGTTGTTCTTGATTGTTCTGGGGTTATTTTTTTCTGGTTGTTGGCTCGCTGGAAATCCACCCTGCGCCCCTCCCCGCAACCCTGCCCGGACATCCTGGTCACGAATACGACCCTGCGAGTGCTTCTAAATTTGCGCTGACGAGCGTGATCAGCAGGCGAGAATCTTTGATCAAGGACTATTTCCTGCCCTTTTCGCTCCCATCTTTGAGACATCCCCTCCGACCTTCTCGACATTCGTTCGTTTTTTTCTTTTCATTTCGCTCTGTGCACTTGGGTCCATTATTGCGATCGTTCCGCTGAAGCAATTCCACGGACGACGCGTACATTCGCTTTTTTATTCAACCACCCTATTTTGCGCCGGAGTTTGGAAGGCTCTTGACCTGGGCCCGTGGGTTTCCAGCCTTTGCTGTCCATTCTCCACAGGGCTTTCTCCGCACGCAGCATAGTCGTTCCGCATTGGATACAATCTGATCGTCTATCTGCGAGTCTCGAGCTGGCCGTGGCTGCGAGACTGCATTTCGCCGCTTTTGGCCACGTCATGACGGAGAAGGGGCGAGAGGCTTTTACCATCTTAGTAGCCACCCGCGCCACTCTTCAGTCAGTCGGTCTACCCAGGGAGGAGAAGGAGGGTGCATCACGACATCAATAAATCGCCGTTTGGTTGGGGAACTGGGTTGGAACCATCGGAACCATCGACGGCAAACAGCGGAATCACAGGCTCCCGATTGAGGAGATGCGGCTTTTGTAATTACCTGTCCTGTGCATCCCAAACCGTCCTTGATCGTCCTTGACCGTCCTTGACCGTTCTTGACCGTCGTTCGACCGTCCTTGTTCGGCCTTGTCCACCCCTGTCCGCTTTCCTGTTGGCACGGCAAAAACGGGGCTGACAGTGATCTACCTCTTCTTTTTCGCAGGGAACCCCCCCGTCCGTCTCGCGGTAAGCCTTTCGCTAAACCACCTCAGTCAAAACTTTGAACCCGAGCTTTCCCCCAAAGCTCGCTGCATTCCTTCCCACTATTCCACCATTATGTCCGCTCTCCGATCTTTCCCTCCCGATCCAACCTCTTCAATTCCTTTCCTTCAAGCCCTCCAGGTCGAGGGGAAAAGTTTGAGAAAATGCTGACCGACAGCCAGCCCCCGTGCTAGACCCGAAGCTCTCGTATTGCTATTCCTCTGGCGCTGTTGTGCAAGCCACCAGCGATCACTTCGGGCTTTGCTTCCCAGCTGCCAGGAATCTGCTGTCTCTGACAACCTCATCGACAACTCCCTCGGTCCGAGCTTTCATCGGTGGCTAGGCAGTGTGAAATCTGTCTGTGCAACCTGTCACCCCGGGTACCGGCCTCGTCCACTCAGACACCTGTCTCAATTCACCAATTGACCTCGACACCTTTCACCATCTTACCGCACAACCCTTAATAATCACACAATCGCTTTGAGGAGGAATTAATACCGCGTGGCGCTGTGAGGCTCTTCACACCACGCGTCGGTCTTTGCTCCATCCATCCTACCCTACTCTGAGAGAACACGATCACAATCCACATCCACAACCACGACCATGGCTGGCTCAATGCCTTACTATTCGGGCCTCTTCATGGTAGCAACCCTCGTTCTCGCTCTACTCATAGACCGTACCGATTCTTTGACTCAGGAGTACTGCTCGACCGAAAACACAGGCGCAGGCAATGGAGCATGTATGAACGACCATTTCATTTCTGAGATGACCTTCGCTGACAGCCTCACAGCATATTGGACGTGGCAGTCCAACGGATGGTGCTCAACACACTGCCAGGACGATTACGCCTTCGCAATTGTACAGGGAAACAATTGCTGGTGCTCAAACTACATTCCCGCTGACCAGTCATCCGTCTCGGACTGCAGCGATAAATGTCCCGGCTTTCCCGCTGAGAGTTGTGGATCTTTAAATAATGATCTGTTTGGTTATGTTGCGTTGAGTAAGAGTCCTTCTGGGACCATGGGAGCCGCCTCGAGCACTAGTTCAACGGTCAGTAGCCCAACCACCTCTTCTTTATCTGTGCCTTCATCTACATTCTCTTCGCCGCCTACAACTTCGGCGGCGTTTTCTTCTTCTAGGTCTTCAGAGACGACGGTTGGTTCACCCTCTTCCTCGTTCTCTATTTCACCTACTTCAACACTTCTCTCTTCCGCGACGCGGGCATCCTTGTCTTCTCGGCATAAATCCAAATCTACTTTTGGGTTGTCTACGCAGTCAAGTCTTCTGATTATACATTCAACGTCTTTGGTTATAATTTCGTCTGCCGTTTTGTCAACTTATATCAGTTTGGTTTGCTCCTATTCCTCACCCACTTCCTCGATTTGCATTTTTTTGACTTTTTCTGCAGAGTCCATCGGCTCCGCCAACTTCTTCTCCTCTTGCTGCGAAGCAGACCGTTGACGATCCAAAGACTGTTTTTAGGACGGTCACTGCATCGCCTTCGGTATTTAGTTCCGTCGTTACTCCTGTATGATAAAGCCTGTTCTTTTTCCCTTTTTCTTTTCCCTTTAGTTGATTTGAATCATTCTCATGCTAATCAACTTGAAATAGACTCCAGCTGCAGCAACTTCGTCATCTCAACCTACCTCGGCTCCCGCATCGTCACCAGCAACGCAAGCAACGCAAACCCACAGCCCCACGTGGGTAGCAACTCCTATAACCAGTGTGCAAACCATTACGGTCAGCGGGGCAGTGGTGATACAAACCGTCACCAGCATGCCCACTAATCCGTCACAAATGACACAAACACCTAAGAAAGGAGTTTCCAAGGGTGCCATTGCCGGAGCTGTAGTCGGGTCGGTTGTGGGGCTCGCGCTAATCGGCGCCGTCGTCTTCCTTCTGCTGTCTCGGCACAAGCGGAATAAAGATGCGGAAGATTCGGAGGCTACAACAACAACTCTTCCCCCGCAAAGAAATACTAGCACATTGAGTAAGACGGGTCTTTTGAAGACGGAGAAAGATTCTTATATTCCGCCAGTAATCACGACAACGATGAATCGAAGCAGCTCGCATGGGCTCGACACGATTGATTCAACCAGCCCGATATCGGAAAGGAGAAACAGTAGACCGCTGTTCTATGACCAGAGACTGAATCCGACGGCATTAATGGATTTGGACAACGGGAGCCACACCAGTATAATAACGATTGAGGATAACCGGGACTATACCAGGACTCTGAATGTGAGTAGTCTGCGGTGATGTCTCTTGTTCAACTCGACACTGACATGAATATAGGTGAGGAATCCGGATCCGACAGATCAATGACCGTTTGGGTCACTCGTAAATACAGCTTCACCTTCTACTCTTTATTCTTGATCATAATTTAGCATTGGCGCAACGGTGTTTGTGGAGCGGCTATGGTGGCTTCGGCCCGAACTCTGTTCAGCCAAGGGGGCACCATTGGCTTTTAGACTTATTGAGGGTGTGGACTTCTCACCTTTGCGTGGAATGTCAGTGGGCTACAAGGGTTCTTTAATGATGGCTGAAAAAATGGTAATTGCTGTGGGCTGTACTTGTAAATGTCTTTTTATTACTCGAATGATGCATGTCACGTACATATGGCTGGGGTTCAGGATGGCAATACGGTTACTACTGGTGGATAGATGAAATCTGGTAGTTGGACTGGGGGAGGTAGTGTCGCAGACACAAGACAGATAGGTGGTGGCCAGGCTATGAGCATGCAAAAGCAATGACAGGGAAATGTGTTGGAATGAGCAGGAGGAAAAATAATTTTTGAATTGTTAAAGGAGAAAATTGGAACGTCGAAATTGGACATAGGCCACGCGAGCTGCATTCAGGTAATCTCTACAACAACAATAATCTGTAACAATCTGCATCGAGACCAATCGACAACAAGATAGCGTCTATAGCCTTGATTGACGTTCGTATTATGCTACGCGCGTCTCGGTGACGGTAATTGGGCCTGTTTCTATGCATTATCTATGTTTCTTTGTGCCGGTCGATGATAGCCTGCCCCAGACTCTCGCCACGGTTCCCCTCGAAAACTCCCGCCAACATCCACTGCGAAACAACGTCACACTCTCACACCCTAGGGCTCGCGCCCCCCCCCCCCCAACCCACTCCTTATACTACCACCAACATGTGGGAAGTTGATCCTGAAACCAGGAGCAAGGTAGGCCACCATTCCTATTTACATTTCCTCAACATACTCTGCCGCAAAGACCTGGCTTACGCGCTGGGTTTCGCTCGTTGCAGAGAGCTCATGAAGAGCTGTGCCACTCAACACGTCGAGGTTTCAGTGAATATTCTTGAGCAGTGGCTAATATCTGGTGCGCTTTTTTTATAGTTGCTCGAGATTCAGAAAGAGAACGGGAACAATGTCTGCGTTGATTGCAATGCGCCGAGTCCGCAATGGGTACATGCCTCTCCTTCCCTCCACCACCACACCCGCCGATTACATCCCATACACACTAGCACACCTCTACAGAAGCCCGCGAACCCAATCCACACAAACCGTTCTCCTCTCTCCACCGCCCACACACTTCTCCCCCCTAATTCCATCCAGCACTAACCTCCCCTCTCCTCCCGCCCTCCAGGCCTCCCCCAAACTCGGCATCTTCATGTGCCTCTCCTGCAGCGGGATCCACCGCGGGCTAGGCGTGCACATCTCCTTCGTGCGCTCGATAACCATGGACGCCTTCAAGCCCGCCGAGCTAGCGCGCATGGCCGCCGGCGGCAACGAGCCCTTCCGGGCCTTCTTCAACGCGCACGGCTCCAACGCCGCCGCCGGCCGCTCCTTCGCCGCGTCCACCATCGCAGAGAGATACGACTCCGCTGCCGGAGACGAGTGGAAGGAGCGGCTGAGCTGCAAGGTGGAGGGGCGCGACTTCGACGCCGAGAAGCTACCGAAGCGCGGGAAGAGGGATGGTGCAGGTGGAGCGGCGGCGGCGGCGGCGGTGCCGACGAGTGGGCGCGCCTCGGCGGCCGGGTCGCGGTCGCAGACGCCGCTGTCGCGGACGCGGTCGTCGGACGTGGCTGGCGGCATCCCCGCGCGGTCGGCGTCTCCCTCGCTTGGGACGGCGTCGCTCGCACCGTTGAAGAAGACGCAGAGCGAGACCTTCTTTGCGCGCATGGGGGCTGAGAATGCGCAGCGCCCGGCGGAGCTGCCGCCGAGTCAGGGCGGGAAGTATGCGGGGTTTGGGAGCGAGCCGGCGGGGTGGAGGAAGGATGGGGGGGAGGGTGAGGAGGGGGCCCCGCCGGCGCTGGATGAGTTCCAGAAGGATCCCGTGGCCGCGCTGACGAAGGGGTTTGGGTGGCTGGGCGCGACGGTGGGGAAGGGGGCCAGGACGGGGTATGAGGGGTGGGTTAAGCCGGGGGTGCAGAAGGTATGCTGTTGTTTTTTTGTGGTTCTTTGCTTGGGTTTTTGTTGGTTGGGGAGGTGCGGGTGTGGGGATTTAAAGGGCGGGATGGGCATGAAGATAGGGATTGGGGATTGGGCTCGCACAGCATTCTCTACATCTGCTTTACGCCAGGGGCTCCGGACGGGAATTCTTCAGTTGCTAATACGCGTTATACAGCTCGCCGAAGCCGACCTCGCAGCCCAAGCCCGCCAAACAGCTGCCACGCTTGGCCAGGGCATCCAGCAGGGCACCTCCGCCGCCGCGACCTCGCTGTCCCGCTTCGTCGAGGGCTCCGCGGATGACCACGACCCTAATCAGTCGTCGGCGAACAGGTCCCGCAGTACAACAGCGCCTGAGAAGAAGGATTTCTGGGACTCGTTCGGCCAGCCGCCGACGGGGCCCGCGCCCGATAAGAGGGATTTCTGGGATGAGTTTTCTAGTGCAGGCGAGGTGAGGGCGGCGGGGGCCGGGGTGGGGGTCGGAGCGGCGAGGAGTAAGCCGGCAGGGATTGGGACGGCGGCGATGAAGAAGGGGGGGGCGGGGGCGGGGGCGGGAGGGCAGGCGCCGGCGGGGAAGGAGGATGAATGGGGGGATTGGTAGATGTGAAAGGGTAATGGAAAGGAGTTTGGGAGTTGAAGAGGATGCTTGATGGGTTGATTTTGTAGGTATGCTTTGCGTGCATTGGGTCCTGTTCAAGGTAAGACGAGATAGGGTAGTATAGGGTATCGTGGGTAATATATGAGTATTGCCTTGATATTTATTTTGAATTCGTGCTATTCTTATCTTGTGGCCTGAACTCCTTTAATGAATAGCGTAAAGAGTCTCTTGCGAAGAATGGGATCTAGGATCCACATAAGGAGATTTGGAATAAGTCCAGCACTGACCAACAAGCACGCAGTGTTTGATTGGCATAATACCCATCTTAAACCGATCATATGGGTTTCGGTCCCTAATTTGCGCTTCCAGATGCTGATCCCGTTTAGGAGAGTTCAATGGTCGAAGTATCCATGGCGCTTTTAATCCCTCAACGTAAATGTCTTCTTTACATGTAGAAGCTGGGACCATACAACACCGGCCACTGGCCAATTTAGCCAGTCTTCTCCCTTCGATAGGGTTCGCTGAGGAGATCCTCGGGTCAAATAGAGCGAGAAGGTGGATTATTGGTGAATCGTCTAAATAAGACGAATTTGTAGGTAGATCTCCGAGTGAACGCTGCAGATATTCAACTGCAGAGATGTTGGGAATGCCAGATATTATAACATTTCCAAGAACTACACGCCATGCGTCCCACACTTGCGGGAAAAGATTGAAATCGAAATTCCATATGCTTGACCGGCCACGGAGAGATCTAAAGCCGTCTTGGAACTGTCGTCGTTGGGCGGCTGAGAATAGAGAGCTCAACAGTTCAACGCTGATATCCACGATAGTATCTAGTCTATTGCTAATAATCACAAGAACGGATGATTCTTCGATTAGAAAATACTTCTGTCTTGGGTTGTAGCTCGATTTATCGTCCTGGTACCGATCAAACCTATATCGCTGTTTGTGTTGTGGTAGCCAAGTCCAATCAGGAACCCAAGAAGGCAGACCCTGCATTCGCTGCTCTGGGGGTATATCCTCAACGTGGCAGGTTATATGGCTAATGTCGAATTTTTCCATCACATAAAGAGCGAAGTCTTCATACACACGCCCGCAAGATTTCTTGTAATCGACTGCAATCCTGTGATCAGGAAGGTCTGAGGCAAGCCCGAGATGAGCAAAAATCATATCACGGTCATCACTAACACCAAGACCGCGGCGAGATACTACCAAATCGAGCAGATCCGGCTTTGGCGTTCCGGAAAATAAACTCGCGTGGTATAAGTTTCGAAGTTTTTGCATTCCTGGGAGTGTCATGTCTTCTCGACTCATCGAGCTGCCCTGTGGTTGCGCAGTTGGATACAGAAAGTCGTATATACGGTTCCACCTCAGTCGCAGTTTCCCACATTGAACCCACGGGTCTCGTGCCAGGACCAGCTCTTGAAGTACCCACACACGGTTAAACCAGGGCCGACGGAGAAGGTCAAGTCTACCGCTATCAATCACAGAGCGATCGAGGTCACCTATGATTACCTCCCCCCCAGTGCCTGTATTTGAGGCCAAGGCCTTCAGCAGTGCTTCTGAAGCAACAGTCAGAGGACCAAGATAGATGACTGTGTGGTGCGCGAGCGTGTAGATTCTCCCCATCATCATCACCTGCCGGTTCTTCTCCTCATCGTCTTGCTGGTTGATGCAAAGAGCATCGGCCCAGAGACGCAAGACTCGTATCTCATCCTGCAAATCATTCAAGGCTGCGTACAGGTTCACAGTCACTTGTACGGGCGACTCGTTGACCCAGATAGTCCGCGTGTCCGTCGCGTCGCCCCAGACATATGAGAGCGCCGTGTAGTGGTCTATGATCTCATTTTCGCATCGTGATAGAGTTGTGTGGATAAGGCTGCACTGAAAAGCGTCCGAGTTTACAGTGGTTACGGTTCTGTTACCTGAGGCTTTCGGCGGGATGATTATGAGTCTGATTCCATCCTTTTCGGTGAGTGCTTCGTACTGGAACGCTTTAGGAGAAATTGACATAGTGAGACCTCTCTCAGACTCGTATTAGGCTTGAAAAACGGCAAGTTGTCAATTTCCCATGGTGGATAGGATAGAAGCTTTGGCCACCGCGTGCACGCAGCCACCGCATGCACGGCACCAAAATATATCGCTTTCAAATACTTATATCTTAACAACTGCAAAAGCTATTTATATAAAAATTTAAATATAGCTTATTAAATAGTAAATAAATCCTTTTACAAAATAAAATATAAAAAATTATACTCTCTATAATGTATTCTACTAGCAAGTATTATAAACTACTAAGTGTCTAATATTAAAATTTACTAAAAATTAGGAAATTTATACCTTTGTCTGTACGAGTAGAGGTTGTAAATAACGTTACGCGCAGAGCGTATGCGGCAGGGGCCGTATGGCGTAGCGTGGGTCACCTGACCACCCACGGCCCGATAGATAGCCCGACCTTTACTACCCCT
>Ga0307507_10010282_pt1 | contig 12142 bp, 5 predicted proteins | sample 7_EM_MG_FD_207223 | JGI IMG/M metagenome (GOLD analysis project Ga0307507, IMG submission 207223) | Populus trichocarpa ectomycorrhiza microbial communities from riparian zone in the Pacific Northwest, United States - 7_EM | ecosystem: Host-associated > Plants > Roots > Unclassified | place... | reverse complement strand
TTTTTGTTATTTTATATGTATTTAATTTTTTAATAGATTTTTATTATTCATTTATATTTTTTTATCTTTTATATAGGTAAACTTTATTTTTTCAAATAAAAAAAATCAAATGATATTTCTAATGCGTTTTAGCCTTGCATGGTATTTTTTTTTCCTTTTATTTTACTCAATCAATTTAATGTATGTATCAATTTCTATTATTATTTGATTGAATAAAAAAAATATTTTCAAAAATAAGTTTAGCAAACATAATTAAGTAAATATTCCGTCTTGCGAGATGAAAAATCTTAATATACATCTGTCTCTTAATTTTTCTAGATTTATCTTTAGTTATCATTTATGGCTTTTTATTTATTTATTAACACATATAGTTGTTGATTTATTTGATTGCATGCATGCCTAAACTTTTTTATTTTCTAAAACAACACATCAAAAAAACTTGTGTATATAGTTTTGTTGTTAAAAAAATTAAATATGGCTCGCAGCGAAGAGCATGTCACATAACTAATTTATATCCAAAGCTAAAAGAAATCAAACTTTTATTGTACATGCATTTATAATTTATTATGCTTGTATAGTAAATTTACTATTTTACCCTTGCCTTATAAAAACAACTTGCTTTGCTACGAGGGCAATCTAGTCTTTTCACAAGGGTTCAAATGTCTTTGCAAATTCATAAGAGTCATTATAGTCATCTCATATATTTTTTAGTATAGTAAAAGTACTAAATTAGCCTTGAAAGTTATTTTCATTTAATTACGTTGAGGGGCATGTTTGGGTTTTTATGTTTTTCTAAAAATTAGAATGACCAAATTGCCCCTTAAATCAAATTTCCTAAGCTTTGAGTCCATGAGTGTTTTTGTAATGCCTTATAGGTTTTTCTGTTATTATAAAGTTGGGCTAGGGGTGATTCAGTTTTTCTCCATTATTAACGTGCCAACATTTAAGGGGACTCCCCGCTTTTTGAGCAGCGTGAGCCACCGTTAAGTGGAAGAATGCCAGCTTCTTCTACGGTGCTTTAAGCTCCACAACACCCTTTTCCATGTGGGGCAGCGCTTAGAAGCTCCATAATTAGGAGTGATCATTTTCGGTTCGGTTTTTATAAAAAAAAATAACTAAACCGAATTTTTTTTAAAAAAAAACTGAAACCGATTCAAACCGACCGGTTTCGGTTTGATTTTTTAGGACAAAAACCAGTTCAAACCGGTTTGGCTCGGTTTTTTCGGTTTGGCTCGGTTATTTCAAAATTTTAATCGGTTTAATCGGTTTTTTTTCACAGTTCGATTTTTTCGGTTATTTTTTTTCCAGTTTTCTCGATTTAATTGGTTTTTTGGTTTTTTTACTCACCCCTATCCATAATAGTTTTTCATCGAGCACCCCTTCCTTTTCTTTTCTTCTTCACTCTCTCCTTTCCATTGAATTTTGTGTTTGACCATGAAAAAAAAATCAACTTTGACTTTTTTATTTTATAAAATTTCATATTTGGTCCTCAATGTTTTGATTTTAATGTTTGACTATTGACCTTTTTATCACCTTAAATTGAAAAAAAAAATAACAAAAAAATGACTCAAGTTAATAAGAGTCAACTTGTTACACCCGAGTCAATATGGCTAATCACAAGACATGCAACTTGAATCATGAAACTGTGATAACCCCATAGAAAATAAATCGATACAAAATATGAAATCCAATATCTAATAAACCCGATGTTGAAGGATTATATTAAAAAAAAATTAAGTTTGAACTTAAAAAAAATCCTCAAAGATTTTGAAGACTATATTAAAAAAAAACTAAGTTTGAACTTAAAAAAAATCCTCAAAGATTTTGAAGACCAAAGTAGACCTTGACATTTCATTATTCATTCCCATAGCGAAATACCAAGGCCTTTTTTACTATACTATATTTATGGTCTGTGCTTTGTTGTGCTCTAGTCAAGATTTTTCTTAACATAAAAAAAACTAAGGTAACAAATCTAAGACTTGAGTCACCGGACCAATTGTTAGTTTAAATAATATGAATAAATAAAATATAACAACAATAAATAAAATGAAAAAAAATAATAACAAATAAGGGTAAAAAAAACAACATGAGCTCATTCAAGATATAAAAAATAATGTTGAAGGGTGAAATTGAAGAAAATAATAAAAGCAAGAATTTTTTTTTTAATTGGGTTGACTATCAAACTTCATGACAATAGGCATAAGATTTGGATAATCTCATGGGAAAAAATCAGGAAAAAAGGGACCACATGAAAGGAAAGAGGAAAAAGAGTATAAAGATCATTTTTCAATACATCAAATGTTGAATTATGAAATTAAAACAAATAACTTAAAAAATGACAAAAAAAATAAAATCAACTATTGCTAACCTTTGAAACCAATAGCTCTGATCATGAATCTGAGAATAACCCTATAAAAATCAAACCTAATAAAATTAACAAAGCAAAGGTAAAAAAAAAAAATAGGCAGGGAGGGGGGTGGGGTCAGCTTAAAATTAAAGAGAAAAAACTAAACAAACCCAAACAAACTTGGTTGAATTTTTTAAACTCGCAACTTGTAAAATCTTGGACTCAAGTTGAATCAAGAAACTTAATTTTCAACCAATTTAATTTTAAATGGTTAAATTATAAAAAAGAAAATATCAATCTTAAAAACTTACAAAAGTAAAAAAGATAACAATAAAAAGAAAAATGATCAAACTTGATAGAAAAAACTCCATAGAGGATGAAATTGTAAAAGAAAATCTAAAAAATAATCTCAAACAAAACAAATAGCAATAAAAAAAATAGAGATTAAATCTGAAAGATAAAAAAAAGACTGAAATTAAAAAACATTTGTAATTTTATGATACAGGTGTGTTTTTTTATTTATTTATTTAATATGATTTGGGTTATAAAAGTGACTAAGAAAAAAAGACTAATATATGGACAACTAGAAAAAAAATAAGAAACAACAAAAAATGCACGGCTAAAAAATCATATAGAAGGAAGATAAACAAAATAAAAACCTAATCACTAATGATATAAATGTTGAATGATAAAACTGAAAAAATAAAAAAGAAAAAAAAACCTTAGAAAACCCGAGTGAACCTTCTAAACTTGGACAAAGGTTTCAAACTCGCAACTCATTAAATTATAGACCTGGACAGAATTAATAAGCTCAATTCCTAACCAATTTAATATTGATTATCCAAAGTAAATCCAACAAAGAGCCATAATTAAAAAAATAAAAAATAAATAAGGGTCATTTTTAAAATCAATGGAAGATCCTAGAGAAAATAAATAAATAAGAAAAAATAATTTTAAAAATTTAGCTCAAATAAAATAAAAGCAATTAAAAGAATGAAAACTAAATTAAAAAAAATATATGGGAAATGAAATAGGAAAAAAAAAGAATTCTAACCTTATAAATTATTTAAAAAAAATAATTTCTTGAAGGAAAGTAAGGAGAAAAAAAAATAAATCTAAAGAATTAGCTAAAAAAATCAACAAAAAATGATAAACAAAAAGATCCAAGATAACCAGTTCATTTTCAAGACAAAAAAAACATTTCACGGAAAGCAAACTAAAAAAAGGAACTCAATCTTGAAATGAATAAATATGGAAGGATGAGATGGGGAAAAATTAGCTTAGACAAAGGGGGGAGAAACCAAGCAATCGTCTTAAACTTTGTCAAATCTTAAAAACTCATAACATGTGAAACCCTGGATTTGGGTCCAATGAAGAGTTTGTTACGAACCAATTTTAAAAACTTGTCAAAGTAAAAAATAAAAATCAAAAGAATAAAGATTAAATTTGATAAGAAAAAAAAACCAAAATGAGAGTGAAATCACAAAACAAAATTAATTTAAAAAATAATTTCAAACAAAAAAATACCAATACAAAGAATGAGGACTAAATCTAAAAGATGAAAAAAAATCAAGAGGGATAAAATTGAAAAGGCATACCAATTTTATAAATTATTATATTGAAAAAAATCATAATAAAAAAATGGACAAAATCTAAAGAATTAACAAATTAAATGGCTTTTCTTGAATTTTTAAGGGGCCGACGCAAAAATCTAAATAGGGAGAGAGAAAATAAGAGGGAAAAAGAAATGGCTACCAACATCAAACCATAATGAATCTTTGAACATGTGTCGCCTCGTCGGGTTGAGGACGCCGAGACCTTTCAAACACCATCATAGAAGGCTGCATTTGATTACCTGACAATCCCACATGCATCGCCTAAATGACACCGAGGTTGTCCACACTCTTAACGATTTTTTTTATATTTAATATATGTTAATTACAAAAAAAAACCTATGCAACCTTAAACCTACAATAAAACCAATGTAAAATGACAAAAAAAAAATATAAAAATTGTGAGAGGGTTAAGTTGATTTTGTCTTTAAATGTATTAAAAATAATTGCACTTTTTTGAAAAAAATTGAAAAGACTAGAACATCCCTGGGTAATAGGCATTATATTTTTTTGATTCCATGGTTAAATTTGTATTTTTATTGTGCAAAAAAAGATAAATGACTAGTTTAATCCTATAATTTGTAAAAAACAATTATGTCATGATGAAAAGACCATCCTACCTTCAATACCAAGTTCAAATGTTTTTTAAGCAAATAGCAATATCTTTAAATTACTATTCTAATAAATAGTGATTTGAGTTTTTTAAATTATTATTAAATTTTTGTTTTTATATATATTTTGGTGGATCTAGAGTTTCATTCATACTTGAGTCTTTAAATCCACCCAAATATAATTATTTTACGGTGTTAGGATTCCTACATCATGCTATCACATTTATTTGCTATGAAAAAATAATACAATTATATGAATATTTAATTAACTCATTATCTAACCATCTAAAAACCTATTATGGCATACTGGATTTTATAGCTTCATCAATATATATATGTAAGAAAAGTTACTAATTTATGTAAAGGAATGGAGAGAATTTCTTTCTATCAATTCTAGATCAATGTGCAAATGTAAATGGGAGATAAAATACCTTAAAAGATTTCTTTATTTAATATATTCTGGTCGATGCTTGCACTTCATATATAAGAGAAAAAAAATGTATGATTTTTTAGTGATACATTCTTTGTTTTATTTTCTTTTCATAAGAAGACGTGAACAATTTAATTAATTGTTCTAAATTACATATAGAGGTTTAAAAAATATTTAAATCTCCGAGTGAGTTTACATTTTATTTTCATAAAAAAATAGACTCTGTTTTAGCGATTAAATCAACATCACAAGTGCACTGTGAATTTTAAAGAAATTGAGGAGAAAAACAAAACAAATATTGAGGAGATAACGAAGATATCTTAATCATTAATCTACTAATTCAAAGGGGATTATTGAGGAGAAAAACTAATTTAAAGAAAAAAAAAATTTAAAATTCTTGAGAAGCGTGGCCAGGTGTAAGAACAAACACCCCCTATTTTTTATTTCGCATTCTCATCGTGCACGATTTGATGTGGTTTCCTCTTTTTCAAAGATCAAGGACGCAATTGAAATTTATTTAACAGTATAGGGGCAGGTTTGTACTTATATTTTTTTTGAACTAGTCCCTTTACCGTACATGTTGAAACTTTCCACCGTAGACGTCACGTCACATTCACCCCGCAAGACGGTGCCGCCACTCTTGTTTTAAGCCTTAACATTCCCATGGTCCCACAAAGTTCCCTCAAATGAAATAACCGACAAGTGATCGAAGGCTAAAATATCCACGGTCCTAAACCATAGTGTTGTAAATTGTACGAAGATTGTCAAACCCGGTTTAAGGAATGTTTTTTTAACAAAAACACCCCTGTAGTTCCAGAATATGCAATTAAGTACCTTAACATTGTCCATCAAGTAATAATCTTAGTAATTTAGACCTATGAACACAAATCTCCTTCTAAAATCGATTTTAATTTTGATTCTTATTAAGTTTAAAGCTTATCATTAGTAAAATTCAATAGAAAAATGCTACAAGTCAACCTAAGAACAAATGCTGTTGATCCTGGACATAGGGACTAACACGGCTACAAATTGAAACGTCAAGGAGTAAATGGATTAGTGTAAAATTACAGGGACTTCAATGCTCAGAATCTAACTTTCCTTGAAAACAAAAAAAAACCCACAGTACAAAAGGGAGAGAGAGAGAAAGTGCTTGTTGTTGTTGTTGTGTTGGCGAATGAGAAGGTTGGATTGGATTGCCAAGAAAAGCATCCAAGACAGCAAGAAAAGAGACGAGAGACACAAGACCATCTCTCGACAATAATAATTAATAAAAGGATGAAGAAATTGATGAGGAGAAATCATCTTACCTCGTTGAGTTCATTACCTTCTTGTTGTTGAAATGGAGACAACCTTTTTGTTCACCAAATTACCATTGAGTGGCTGCGTTCACTTGGGATTCAAGTCACCGTCTTCTTCCTTTTTTTCGCGCTTCTCTCTCGACCATGACCTTCTCTCTTAAACCCTCTTTTGAATCCCCCTTGCTGATCCCTCTCTACCTTCACCACTATTCATTCTCTATCTCTCATGGACGCTACCTCTCGTCCTGCCGTCGTCATTGACAACGGCTCAGGGTACTGTCTCTTTCTTTGATGCGCCCAAGGTGTTTGATAAAATGTCTCAATTAATATTTTTTTTATTAATTGTGTGTTTTGTTGCTGTTTTGCAGGTATACTAAGATGGGATTTGCGGGAAATGTAGAGCCGTGTTTTATTTTACCATCAGTAGTAGCAGTAAACGAATCGTTTTTAAATCAATCGCGAACTTCTTCTTCGAAAGCAAATTGGCTAGCGCAGCATAGTGCAGGGGTTATGGCCGATCTAGATTTCTTTATAGGAGACGAGGCGCTTGCCAAATCGAGATCTAGTAATACTTATAATCTTAGCTATCCAATCAAACATGGTCAAGTTGCTAACTGGGATGCCATGGAAAGGTACTGGCAGCAGTGTATTTTTAATTATTTGCGTTGCGATCCAGAGGATCATTACTTTTTATTGACTGAAAGCCCGCTTACTGCACCGGAGAGTCGTGAGTATACCGGTGAGATTATGTTCGAGACCTTTAATGTTCCTGGGCTTTATATTGCCGTCAATTCTGTGCTCGCTCTTGCAGCTGGTTACACAACATCCAAGGTTGGTTTCTTAGAATTTCTTGGTCATTTTTAATCATGCAAATTTCATTAGAGGCTGGGTTTAGAATGAAAATATTGGGTTTTGAGTTTTGGTAGTTATTTTTATTTTATTGAATTTAGGGTTTGGTTTTGCATTTTGATTTGGGACTTTAAAGTAGGGCTTGAAATGATAAACGGGTGAAACATATCATAGGTTGCTCGTGAGTTCATTGTAATATGTATTTTAGTAGTTTTATTGGAACGTTCAAGCTACCTAATTGAATGTGAATAAGTTTACTTGTTTGTATTTTCCCTGTCTTGATTTTTGGGGGATGACTTATTTGACACATGCAGCAATCTATGGTAAATGTGTGTGTGTTCTTGAATTAATCATTTAACAAAAATACGCAAGTCAAGAAAAGCCATTGACATGTATACCTGTCTTGAAATTAATGATTTCTTGCAGCTAAATTTGAAAACATAAACATTAAACATAAACTAGCTGGTGTTCTAATTTATGTTGCTTAGGGTTAAGTGCTTTGAATTGGTGGCACGATGTGTTCTTTGAGAGAGATGATTCTGATTTTTTTGAGGAAAAAAAGAAGAATGTAATACTAATATGTTTCTTTTGCTCTCCTTTTTAGTATTTAACTGCAATTGAAGTTTTCATTTTAATCTTGCTCTTAAGTTGTATGATTATGATCCTTTTCCTTTGAGATTGACCTACAGTTCTTTTAGTGTGAGATGACAGGGGTTGTTGTGGATGCTGGAGATGGAGCTACTTATGTTGTACCTGTCGCAGATGGTTATGTTATTGGGAGCAGCATTAAGTCAATCCCTATTGCTGGCAAAGATGTTACTCTATTTATCCAGCAGCTCATGCGGGTAAGTTGGTTTTGACTTCTAGCAATCGGATTTGGTATTGGGCACTCTAGATATACTTCCCTCACTGATAGCATTTTTTTTTGTCATGTTTGGTTTATTTTTAGACGTGAAAGAAGAAGAAAAGTAAGGAAAATACATGAGAATGGGTGGGCAGGGAGGAGAAAAGTTATTTATTTATTCTTTTTTTTTCCTTTTTTATGGAATGCTATTTTTTTTTGAGAAAATTGTGTCTAGATTTTAATTGAGAGCTTACACCTTTTGCTAAAATGTTCTTGACATGTCTAGATATTTTCCCCCTCAAAATCTGATCTGTTTTAGATGAAAAATTCTTATGGTCATGAAATAGATTTTATAGAACTTCCTCTCAGTTTTGAACTAACAAATGGAAATTAGAAATTGTCTTCCTGACTTAGAACATTCTTTCTAGTTCTATGAGCATGATCATTTGAAACATTTAATGGAGAGGTACAGACCATAATTCTGCAGTTTCATGATGTGACACCTAATGCTTCTGTCTTGCACTAGCATCCGAGGCAAGATTATGGTCCATACTTAAGACATGTTTTCCTACGACTTGATTGTTGAATTCAATTGCTTCATCTGCACTCCTCTTATTCAACCTCTAACTTGAATTTGTCACCATACATTGTGGATCCATCATCAATCTATTGTGATTTAGCTTTTAACCTTTTGCTGTGCGTTGTATTAATTTTGCTTGTCTACTCAGTCCTTATTGTTTGCAAAAGTTCTATCAACTCAGTACGGAGTTGATCTTTAGAGGCAACCATGGGTTTCCCTATTTATAACTTTTGGGACCTTTTGGTTATTTATGCTTCTGTGTACCATTGCAACACTGAGGTTTTTTATATCCTGTTTACTTTGTGTTAAATAGAAAAAACCATTTAGGTTTTGCTGTAAGTGAGAGAGACAGACAATGTGGATTCAAGCTCCTCTCTTGTTTTCTAATCCCTGTAGATGCTCAATCATAAAGTCATCAATTACTTACTAAAGTAATGTTCATATATTTGTACTTGCCATTTGAGTCTATGGATTTGGGGATTGTATAGCAATGGTATTGACTGAGGTTTCCTTTTTGTATTCTGTGGTGTAGGAAAGAGGAGAGAATGTACCCCCGGAAGATTCATTTGAAGTAGCTCGGAAAGCGAAGGAAATGCATTGCTATACTTGTTCCGATATTGTCAAGGTCATTTTTGCTTCTATTAGAATCTTGAATTGGATATATTGATCTGCATTGCCTTCTTACTTTCAAATAGAGCATAAAGGTTTCATTGGAATTATGCTGTTCTGCCACATCACATATGTTTGGATCTAGAATAACATAGTAATATGCCGGCTCTCAAAATGATTCAGGAGTTCAACAAGCATGACAAGGAACCGGCAAAGTATATCAAGCAATGGAGAGGTATTAAACCAAAAACAGGAGCACCATATTCCTGTGACATTGGATATGAACGATTTCTTGGTCCTGAGGTTAGTTCTAGCTTTTCGAGCATGGTATTTTCTGTGCAAGCAACTTAACTTATTTTATTGTATGACAAACCATGGTTTTCACCAAATGTAGACGAGAAATAGGCTTGATTTATATAAACATCACTGATGCAAGTACCATCTTGTTCCTCAGAGAAATTCCATTGGATTTGCTTATGAAGCCAAAATCTTTGGGAAATATTTATTCTTTAAGCTTTTTGTAAGAATTTCCCCACAATTGAAATATGTATTTCCTGCTTGCGCAGCATGGGAGAGTAATCTTGCATACATGCTATGCAGTATTACTGTTGGTTACCCTTGCAATCACTATTTTTGTCTATTCCTACTTTATTGAAATCATTTTCCCTGTAGTATCTAGATATCCTAATTACTATGATTCTGAAAATCTTTACACGCTGAAACTCTGAGATTTGCTTTAGCCACAATCTTCCTGAATACATGCCAGCGTTCAAATTGAAACTTAATTACATCCTTTTTTTTTCGGAGGATTGAACTCAATATCTTCTTGGGTAACTGGTGATGGTTTCTTATTTTCACGAATAAAAATATATGAATGCAAGAGTTACTTTTTAGTATATGCCGAGCATTTGGTGAGCATAATTAATTCATTATAATATGTTACTTGTGAGTGCTATCTTATATACTGTTTTCCACTGTACTTTGTTTTCTGATTTTTTTAACTTGTTCACCAGGTATTCTTTAATCCTGAGATTTATAGCAGTGACTTTACCACTCCTTTACCAGCTGTGATAGATAAGTGTATTCAGTCTGCACCAATTGACACAAGGAGGGCTTTGTATAAGGTGAAGTATCCATAGTCCAGGGAAAATATAGTTCAAATTTTGGACCTTGTACAAAATTCATTCTGAGGAAACAATACAATATATTTTACCCCAATAGTTAGGAACAATAAAAAAAATTGAAATGAGATTGTGAATTGGTAATTTTCAAACTTTGGCATGAGCTATTTCTTCTCACAGAGATGCAATTGATAATTGCAATTGCACGAGTGAATACAAAGTTGCACTTAAGCACATTCTTGTATTTGCTCAATATCTTTTTTTTGTGCTTATTATCACACATTGGTTTTTATTTTGAATTTAGAATATAGTGTTATCTGGAGGATCAACCATGTTCAAAGACTTTGGTAGAAGATTGCAACGGGATTTGAAGAAGATTGTGGATACACGTGTTCTTGCATCTGAAGCTAGACTTGGTGGGGGAGTAAAAGTAAGCATTTTATTATTTACACGCACAATAAAAAGATATTTTCAAATGTATAATATTTCTTCTATTTTTATTCCTGTTGTGACTAGCGCAAAAATCTTGAACATGTTTGTTGTTTTGGGTCTCCAGTCACAACCAGTGGAAGTGAATGTAGTCAGCCATCCTATCCAGAGATTTGCAGTCTGGTTCGGCGGTTCAGTGTTAGCATCAACACCTGAGTTTTTTGCTGTAAGAATTATTCATCCGGTCCATTTTCTAATATATATGAAAGCTTACAATATTCTCCATTCCCTTACAATATGATGCACTTAAACTGCATTCTCCTTTGGATTAACTATGTTTCCTTGAGGCAGCCTGTGGGCCTAGAAATTAACAAATTTTGAGCAATGACTTTCCACATTTGAAAATTCATGGCATGTTTGATCCTTGCTTTCATTTTTCTAAGGAACAAACATTAAATTTAATTGTTAAAAATGAAAAAAAAAAAAATCCTAACACAATTGCTCTCGTTAAGAAATTGAGAGAATAACACATTAATCATGTATAAACTGGTCAACACATGCAAAACAAACTATTTTTCGTTTGCTTAAAACAGATTATACCTATGCTAGCAGCAAAACAATTTGAAAGCGAATATTAAAACAATCATTTTGACACTTTACATAGATATATGTGACAGATAGAAGAGAGATCGTGTGCTTTTAAATTCATATTGGAAACCCATGGAAAACTAGGGTCAACATGTGAAGGAAAGATGTGACAAAGTTTGATACAAGGTTGAAAATTGAAAAATTAGTTTATAAGTTTTTTATATTACTCTAGTTGATCATATGTTTTTTTTTTTAATTAAGAAAATAGTAACAGTTTCCACTACTAAGCAATCCTTTTATTTGTCTTCAAATTGATCTGGCGCTTCTTAACTTTCATCAAGTTAAAGATAAGTTTATCACTTGTTCCTGTAACAAGTTCGTGAACACTTAAGCAAGCTCTTCTCTATCAAAGTTCAGATCCAACTAAGATTTAAGTGCAACCTTTTCATATTCATCTGTGAATTCTTGGAATTAGTGTGAGTTGAAGTAAAACAACAAATCTAATGTCGATTGTTTTCTTGGTGACTGCTGCCTATTTTTTTGTTGAATGTTGATCAGCCATGCATTTTGCTCATTGGCTTATGGACTCATTCCTTCTCTAGCTAGTGCTGCTTTAGATGGACCTTTTGTTGTTTTTCTTATTATTGTCATTATCAAAACATCATTTTGATCACTGTTATTACCACCACCATTTTTTTTAGGGAGATCAGAAGGTTTGATTAAAGGTTGTTTTCTGAAACCAGAGGCATAGCAACAACCTAATTATTTTACGAGCTTCACAAATTTGGCACTCACTTTTTCTACAAAATGAAATTTGTGTGGT
>Ga0307507_10010281_pt1 | contig 12145 bp, 10 predicted proteins | sample 7_EM_MG_FD_207223 | JGI IMG/M metagenome (GOLD analysis project Ga0307507, IMG submission 207223) | Populus trichocarpa ectomycorrhiza microbial communities from riparian zone in the Pacific Northwest, United States - 7_EM | ecosystem: Host-associated > Plants > Roots > Unclassified | place... | reverse complement strand
CGTCGTCGTACGACGAGATCGCTCCTACGGCGATCACGGCCGCCCCCGCCGGAGCGGCGACCTCGTGCCGGATGCGGTCGGCGAACGGGGTCTGGTACGAGCGGCCGTACGCCGGCTTCTCGTCCTTCGTGACCTGGCCGGACGACACGTCCACGGCCGCCGCGCCGTGCGCGACGAATGCCCGCGCGATCTCGACCGCGTCGTGTTCCGTGTTGCCGTCCGGGGTCCAGTCGGTGGCGGAGATCCGCACCGTCACCGGACGGTCGGCGGGGAAGGCGGACCGTACGGCGTCGAAGACCTCCAGCGGGAAGCGGAGCCGGTTCGTGAGGGCGCCGCCGTACTCGTCGGTGCGGTGGTTGGCGACGGGGGAGAGGAAGGAGGAGAGCAAGTAGCCGTGGGCCGCGTGGACTTCCAGGAGATCGAAGCCTGCTTGGGCGCCCCGGCGGGCGGCGGCCACGAAGTCGGCCACGACCGTGTCCATGTCGGCCCGTGTCATCTCGCGCGGTGTGTGGCAGCCCGTGCCGTAGGGGAGTGAGGAGGGGCCCACGACCTCCCAGTTGCCCTCGGTGAGAGGCTCGTCAATGCCCTCCCACATGAGGCGAGTTGAGCCCTTGCGGCCCGAATGGCCCAGCTGGAGACCGATCTTCGCGGTGCTGCGGCCGTGGACGAAGTCGGTGACCCGGGTCCACGCGTCGCGCTGTGTGTCGTTCCACAGGCCCGTGCAGCCCGGGGTGATGCGGGCCTCGGGGGAGACGCAGACCATCTCGGTCATCACCAGGCCGGCGCCGCCGAGCGCCTTGGAGCCGAGGTGGACGACGTGGAAGTCGTCCGGTACTCCGTCGACGGCGGAGTACATGTCCATCGGCGAGACGATGATCCGGTTCTTCAGTTCCAAGGCGCCGATGGTGAACGGCTGGAACATCGCCGGGACCGATTCGGTGAGGCCCTGGGCTTCGGCGAAGCCGCGCTCGATCAGGTCGGCGAAGCCGGGGTCGCGGTCCTTGAGGTTGTCGAAGGTGATCCGGCGGGAACGGGTGAGGAGGTTGAAGCAGAACTGCGCGGGGTCCTGGTCGGCGTACCTGCCGATGTTCTCGAACCACTCCAGCGAGGCCTGCGCGGCGCGCTGGGTGGACTCCACCACTGGGCGGCGCTCGGTCTCGTACGCCGTCAACGCCGCGTCCACGGTGGGGTGTTCGTGCAGACATGCGGCGAGTGCGAGGGCGTCCTCCATGGCGAGCTTGGTGCCGGAGCCGATGGAGAAGTGCGCGGTGTGGGCGGCGTCGCCGAGGAGGACCACGTTGTGGTGGTGCCAGCGCTCGTTGCGGACCGTTGTGAAGTTCAGCCAACGGGAGTTGTTCGTCAGGAGCTTGTGTCCGGCGAGTTCCCCGGCGAAGATCTCGCGGATCCTGGCCACGGACTGCTCGTCGCTGACACCGGGCGGGAACTGCGTGCCCTCCGTCGCGTCGAGGCCGGCCTTGCGCCACACGTCCTCGGCCATCTCGACGATGAACGTCGAGCCGGAGTCGGAGAAGGGGTAGCCGTGGATCTGCATGGTCCCGAACTCGGTCTGCTTGACGAGGAATTGGAACGCCTCGAAGACCCGGTCGGTGCCCAGCCACATGTACTTGTTCGCCCGCTGGTCCAGGGAGGGGGCGAAGGCGTCGGCGTACTTGGTCCGCACGGCCGAGTTGATGCCGTCGGCCGCGACCACGAGGTCGTAGGAGCCGCGCAGTTCGTCCACTTCCGGTGCGAGGGTGCGGTAGTGCACGGTGACGCCGAGTTGGGCGGCCCGCTCCTGGAGGATGTGCAGCAGGTCCTTGCGGGCCATCGCCGCGAAGCCCTGGCCGCCGACCGTGAAGGGGTGGCCGTCGAACTCGATGTCGATGTCGGTCCAGCGGGCGAAGCGGCTCTCCATCGCGTCGTGGACGACGGTGTCCGCGTTCTCGATGCCGCCGAGGGTCTCGTCGGAGAAGACCACGCCGAAGCCGAAGGTGTCGTCGGGCGCGTTGCGCTCCCAGACGGTGATCTCGTGGGCGGGGTCGAGCTGCTTCATCAGCGCGGAGAGGTACAGCCCGCCCGGTCCGCCGCCCACGATCGCGATCCTCATGCCTGGTTCTCCTTCTCGACGATCTGACGCAGCAGGAAGTGCTGGAGCTTTCCGCTGGTGTTGCGGGGCAGTACGTCGCAGAAGCGCACCGCGCGGGGGTACTTGTAAGGCGCCAGCTGCCCCTTGACGTGGTTCTGGATGTCCTTGACCTTGGCCTCGTCGCCGACGACTCCCTCGACCAGGACGACGAACGCGCAGACGACCGAGCCGCGTTCGGGGTCTGGCTTGGCGACCACGGCCGATTCGACGACGTCCGGGTGGGTGTTGATGGCGGACTCGACCTCGGGACCGCCGATGTTGTATCCGGAGGACACGATCATGTTGTCCGTGCGGGTGCGGTAGTAGAAGTAGCCGTCCTCGTCGCGGACGAAGGTGTCGCCCGTGACGTTCCAGCCGCGCACGACGTAGTTCTCCTGGCGTCGGTCGTCGAGGTAGCGGCAGCCGACCGGTCCGATCACGGCCAGCCGCCCCTCGACACCGGGGCCGACCTCCTCGCCGTCCAGGTCGAGTACGGTCGCGCGGTAGCCGGGGACCGGCCGTCCCGTCGAGCCGGGCCGGATGTCGTCACCGGCGGCGGAGATGAAGATGTGGATCATCTCGGTCGCGCCGATGCCGTCGATGACCTTGAGCCCGGTCTCCTCGTGCAGTTGCTGCCACACCTCCTCCGGTATGTGCTCCCCGGCGCTGACCGCACTGCGCAGACCGTGCAGCCGGTCCGCCTTTCCGGCCTTGAGGATCTGCCGGTACGCCGTCGGCGCGGTCGCCAGCACGGTGACGCCGGTCGCGGCGACGAGTTCGGCGAGCGGCTCCGGTGCGACGGCTTCAGTCAGCAGTGCGCACGCACCGGCCCGCAGGGCGCAGACGACCAGGATGCCGAGCCCGAAGGTGAAGGCGAGCGGGGCGGTGCACGACACCAGATCGTCGGGCCGTAGACGGAGGGTGTGGCGGCCGAAGGTGTTGTCGATCGACAGGATGTCGCGGTGGAAGTGGGTGGTGATCTTCGGTACGCCGGTACTGCCCGAGGTCGGTCCGAAGAGGGCCACGTCGTCGGCGGCGGTGTCGACCGCCGTGAACTCCGCCGGTTTCGAGGCGACTTGGCGCGTCAGGTCGTCGGGCGCGTCGCCGCCGTAGGCCACGATCTTGAGGTCCGGCAGGACGGTGTCGCGTACGGTCTCGACATCGGCCGTGAAGCGGTGGTCGACCAGTGCGACGGCCGGGCGGGTTTTCTCCACGACGGGGGTGAGCTCACGGGCCCGCAGCGCCGCCATGGTGGTGACGACGATGCCGCCGGCCTTGAGGACACCGAGCCAACACGCCACGATCCACGGGTTGTTGGGGGAGCGCAGGAGCACCCGGTTGCCGGGCACCAGGCCGAGGTCCTCGGTGAGGACATGGGCGACCTGGTTGGCGCGGCGCAGCAGCTCGCCGTACGTCCACACCTCGCCCTCCGGCGTGCGCAGGGCCGGGCGGTCGGGGCCGAAGGCGGCGGTGGGTACGTCGATGAGCTCGGCGCCGGCGTTCAGGCGCTCGGGGTATTGGAGTTCGTCGGTGGTGAACTCCAGGACCGGCCACTGGGCGCGCGGCGGGAGATGGTCACGGGCGAACGTGTCCGGATAGGCGGAGGGCGAGAGGCCCATCTGGTCCAACTGGTCCATCGGGAGGGTCCTTTCCGCAGGCCGGGGGCGGGCCGTGCAGGGATCAGGAGCTGCGTGGGAATCAGGAGCTGCGGATCAGGCCTTCCTGGACGACGGTGGCCAGGTGGGTACCGGAAGGGGTGAAGAAGCGGCCGACGGCGACGCCGCGACCGGAATCGGCGGCGACGGCTTCCTGGGCGTACAGCAGCCAGCCGTCCACGGGGCCGGGCCGGTGGAACCACATCGCGTGGTCGAGGCTGGCGGTGACGACTCCCGGCCCGGCCCACGGCAGGCCCAGTACGCGCAGGACGGGTTCGAGGATCGTGTAGTCGCAGACGTAGGAGAGCGCGGCGAGGTCGCGCTGCTCGTCGGACAGGCCGTCCACGGGACGCAGAGAGTCGAACGGCCTTACCCAGACGGCCTGTTGGGGTACGCGCTCGCCCTCGATCGTGAGGTAGACGGGGCCGGGTACGTGCCGCATGTCGAAGCTGCGCCCGCCGCTCCAGTAGTCCTCGGAGGTGTCGGTCATCGTGCCCCGGGGCGCGGCGGTGTCGCGCAAGTACGAGGCGGAGCTGGGCAGTTCGGCGGGATCCGGTACGCCGACGGGGGGCTCGGCGGCGAAGGTCGCGCCCGGCTCGCCCGCGGCGAAGTTGGCGAGGCAGGTGTAGACGGGCTTGCCGTTCTGGAAACCGCGGACCTGGCGGGTGGCGTATCCGCGCCCGTCGCGCAACAGCTCGACCTCGTAACGGACTTCGGCGCCGATGTCGACCGGCCGCAGGAAGTAGGAGTGCATCGAGTGCAGCGTCTTGCCCTCGACCGAGCGCATGGCGGCGGCTGCGGCCTGGGCCACCATGTCGCCGCCGTACGCCTTCGGCCACGGGCAGGGCTGCGTGGTCGCGGTGAACGCGAGGTCGAAGTGCTCGGGCTCGGCAGGGGCGAGGGTGATCGCGGCGGTGAAGGCCGCCGAGGTCGGGACGGAGCGGACGTCTGCGCGGACGTCGGTGTTGGTGGTCCGGGAGTCGGAGCTGGTGCTCTGGGTGTCGTTCACGGCCGGTCCAGCCAGTCGCGCAGGGCGGCGTCGGCCACCTCGTCCAGGTTGACCACGATGTTCTCCGGGGTACGGGTCGTCATCCAGGTCAGCGGGTTGTTGCGGTCGAGGTTGCACTCCACGTGCGGCATGAACGGCGGGACGAAGACCCAGTCGCCCTCCGTGAGGTCGAGGTAGTCGTCGAACCGTTCGCCGAAATAGATCCGCGCCCGGCCCGACAGGACATAGCCGCCGGTCTCGGCCTCGCCGTGGTGGTGGGGCACCGAGCGATAGCCCGACTCGTTGCTCACCTTCCCGAACCACAGCTTCGTGGCCGGCGTGTGCTGGACGGAGACGCCGGAGATCCGGGTCGCCCCGGCGGACTGGCCGGTGGCGCCGACCTCCAGACCACCCCGGGTCACGACCGGTACGACCAGGCCGGACTCGTTGGCGTACGACGAGTTGTCGCCCTCTAGGACGTACTTGGAGAAATCGGGTTCCATGATCAGCTCCTGGAGTCGGTGAGGTGGAAGTCGGTGAGGTGGAAGTCGGTGAGGCGGTAGCGGTTGCGCAGGGTGCCGATGCCGGGGATCTCGGTCTCGACGAGGTCGCCCTCGGCGAGGAAGACCGGCGGGTTCATGCCCGAGCCCACGCCACCAGGGGTGCCGGTGAGGACGATGTCGCCGGGGCGCAGGACCGTGAAGGTGGAGATGTAGGCGAGCAGATCGGCGGCGTCGAACACCAGCGTGCTCGTGTTTCCGCGCTGCCGCTCGACGCCGTTGACCCGGCAGATCACCTCGACACCCGCGACCGGGTCGAGCTCGTCGGGGGTGACGACCACTGGTCCGAGTGGCGTGGTGCGGTCCCACGCCTTGCCCTGGAACCACTGGAGCGTGCGCTTCTGCCAGTCCCGCACGCTGATGTCGTTGGCGACCGTGTATCCGGCTATCGCCCGGCCGGCCGTCTGCCGGTCCGCGCCGGTGAGCTCGGCCCCGACGACGACCGCGAGCTCCGCCTCCCAGTCCACGTCGAGGCCGGGCGGCAGGACGAGGTCGTCCTCGGGGCCGGTCAGCGTGTCGGCGTACTTGGCGAAGAGCGTGGGATGCGTCGGCAGCTCACGGCTCATCTCCGTGATGTGGTCGGCGTAATTGAGGCCGCAGCAGACGACCTTCCGTGGCGCCGGCAGCGGCAACACGGGGGTGGCGCCCGGCAGTTCGGCCCCGGCGAGGCTCGCGATGCGGTCGGTCGCCGTGGTCGTCAGCAGCGCGGAGAGGTCGTCGGCCGGCAGCGCCCGCCAGCGGTCGCCGTCGAGCACGGCGGCCGTGGTGCGGTCTCCGTGGGCCACGGTGGCGAGCTTCATGGGCGTTCTCCCTGGGGGTGACGGTGGCCGGGGTGGCGACGGCCGGTGTGCCGATGGCCGGGTGGCGACGGCCGGTGCGGCCGGGCTGCGTTATAGCGAGATTTTCACGACCGTCGAAAACAGTCAATAGATGAGTTAGGCTGCCTGCATCACCCCGTCCGGTCCGTCCGAGGAGGAACCCGCAATGACTCCGATCCCGGTGAACCCGCCCTCGCTCCCCACGCCGAGCGGCTACTCGCACGGCACCCTGAGCGGAAACACGCTCTACCTGGGCGGACAGACGGCCCTGGACGCGGACATGCGGATCGTCCCTGGCGGCATCGTCGAGCAGTTCCGGCAGGCGTTCGGCAACGTGCTCACCACGCTGCGGGCCGCCGGTGGCATCCCCGAGGACCTGGTCAGCCTGACGCTCTACCTCACGGACATCCCCGACTACCAGGCGCACGGCAAGGAGATCGGGAAGGCGTGGCGCGAGCTCGCGGGCCCGGTCTACCCGGCGATGGCCGGCATCGGCACGACCGCGCTCTGGCAGCCGGAGGCTTTGATCGAGATCCTCGGGGTCGCGGTGATCCCGGACGAGCGGCTCATCCGGCCGGAGTCGGGAGACGTTCCCACGGTGTGACGGATTGCCGTGCGGGCGGCGACGAACTTCGGTGATATCGCCGAGTGCGGTGGTGCGGGTGGCTTCGGTCGGGCTGGGGTGCCGCAGCGGAGGTGGCCGGTGATTCGCTTCCCGGGATGACGGTACGACTCGCTCCCAGGCATGACGAACCCGTGCAGCTCACACCGGCGTCGGCGGCTTGTCCCGGCCAATTGCGTCGAGCAACGTTGTCGCGGCCACGGTTGCCCCGTCGGTACGGATCGCGACGGCCATCGTTCTCGCCGGTGCGTGGGTCTCGGGGGTCAGTGCCGTCGTCAGCGCGGCCGACAGGGGCCCGGCGGCGAGGTCGGACCGTGGCGTGCGATGGCGATGTTCGACTCGGCCGCGGGGCCGGCCCGGTACGGCTGGTCCGCCATCCGGGGCGCCACCGTCTGAGGCGCGCCTGCTCGGGTGGCATCCGTCGTGGTGCCCGCGCTGCCGTGATGCACGGCAGCGGCCACTCGGCCGAACAGTGCCTGCGGGTTGACGTCGCCGACGGTGACACGGTCGTCCCTGTCGGCGATGGGGCGAAGGGTGGTCCACCCGTGGGAGAACAGGGCGCGCAGGGCTTGCGCACGGATCGCATCCACGGCCACCCGGGCGACGTTCTTGGCTGCGCGCATGTTGCCGAATCTCGCGTACACGCGTGGCGCGCCGACGTGCCGGAGCGCCACTCCGAGCGCGACGCCAAGCTCGACCGAATCGAGGAGGTCCCGCAGCGGTTCCCCGACCGGGTGTTCGCGTTCGACGAGTTCGGACCGCTCGGCATCCGGCCCACCGCCGGGTCGTGCCGGGCCGAGCAGGGGCATCCCGAGCGGCACCCGGCGAACTTCCACCGCACTCACGGGTGCGCTACTTCCACGGCTGCTACTCGGTGGGTGACGACACGCTGTGGGGCGTCAACCGCGCCAAGAAGGGCGCCGGGAACACCCTGGCCGCGCTGAGGTCGATCCGCGCGGCCCGCCCGGACGGCGCCCCGATCTACGTCACCAACCACCCCGCAAAGAGCCGTGCGCTACACGCCTACCTGCGCTGGCGCAACAAGAACGCACGCCACCCCGACGTCCTCGCCGCCCAGCGGAAGGAGCGCGCTCGTATCCGCAGCGAGAAGGGCATCCGCTGGGGCGGGCGTCCCCTCCCCGCCGAACGGCGTCAGATCCTCAAGTCGAGGACTGCATGACGACCTGCTCGCCCTCTCCGTTCGGTTCCTCGAAGTTGACCAGATAGCGGTTGAACAGCGTCTCGTCCACGGTGACGGCGTTAGCGCCTTCCACACCGCTCCGTACTTCGAGGCGGCGCTTCAGCGTTGTCCGGTCGGCCTTGAGGTGGACCAGTTCCCAGCGGCAACCGTGGCTTTCAACCAGCGCCTTGTAGTCGTCGCGGGCGGCGCGACTCCAGAAGCTGTAGTCCACGACCACGTCGGACCCGGCCAGCATCAGCTCGACCAGTTCCTGCCGCTGCTCGCGGCGGACCTCTTCCTTGAGCTGGTCGAACGCCTCAGCTCCCAGCACCAGGCCGGCGTCGCGCTGCCCGAGTCGTTGCCAGACCACCTCGTCGATCGACAGCCGGGCGAAACCGCGTCGTACCAGTCCCATCGCGTAGGTGGTCTTGCCTGCTCCCGGAAGACCGCACATCAGCACCACCGTGCTCACTTGCTGCGTCACGGAGCCAGGTTAGACCAGGGCTTCGGCGTAGTCGGATGACGTCCTTTTTGTGATCACGCGAGGTCGAAGAGTGTGAGGGGGCGGCGGGGATCGCGGGCGTTGCCGCGAAGGGCGGCCGCGATGTTGGTGACGCCGGCGAGCTTCAGGGCTCCGATGGCGAGGTTACGCCGGGCGCCCCATAGCGCGCGGCGCGTTGCCGGTCCGCAGCTGGGAGGCGTCCTCGGCGAAGGTGGTGTCGAGGACGTGGTGTACGGCCTCGATGTGCCAGTGGTCCTTGATCAGTCTCGCCGGCTGGGCTGGAGTCGCCTGCTCGGCGGTCATGCTGGTGACCGCATACACCGTCTTCACCGTGGTCTTGCCGGACTTGCGGTCCGTACGGCGGCGCTTGATCCGGACGGCCTGGCGGGCTCCGGGCAACAGCAGGTTGTTGACGGTGCCGACCTTGATCCGGCGGATTTCCGAGCGGCCGTGGCCGATGCCCTTGTCGGCGTGCTCGCGCCGGATGTGCAGCGCGTCGCTGGTGACTACGGCTCCGGCCAGCTCGGCGACGGAGTCCAGCAGAGGCTGGGAACAGGTGATCTCGTTGGTCTTCTCGCCGACGTCCAGCTGAGCGAGGACCAGGCCGGTGGTGTGCTCCAGGGCGGCGAGCAGATGGATCTTCCGGCCTCGGGCCTCGGGCCTTGGCCGCGCCTCGTAAGCTCTTGCCGTCCACGGACAGCCCGCGCAGTCCGGTCGGCTCGGGGCGGCGGTCGGTGAGCCGGCTGCCGATGGCCTGGTCCAGCGCGTCGCCGTCGATGCGGGCCGGCAGCCGCCGGACCATGGTCTCCGACGGCAGGGTTCGCCGGGGCTGGAGCGGTTCGGAGCCGACGCCGAGCCGGTGGAGGACATGCGCGGGAGCATCAGCGATCCACTCACCGACCGCCAGCAGCGAGGTAGCCCCTGGCGGCACGGCACAGGCGGTGAGCGCGAGTACGACGGCCACCGTGTGGCGCACCCCGCGCCGCACCCGCGCGGGTCACGCGGGTCCGGCACCTGGCACAGCCGTTCCAGCAGGTCCGGGACCTCCTCCGATGCAACCTGGGGCTGATGGCGGAGCTGGTCAAGAGCAGGCGGGATCGGGGATGACACGCCGGCAGGCATGGTCTTCTGCCGGGGTCATGGAGCGTGGAGAACTACATGCTCTTGGAAGCCCGTGCCTGTTGCGTTCCAGCGGCCCGAGCCGGCGGATCGGCAACGAGCAAGACATCACACGCCTACGCCGAGGCCCTGGCATGGACATGGGTTATGGCTGATGCCACTATCGGGCGGATGCCCGATGACAACAGAAAACATCCCTCGATCTGGCATCACCGCGACTTCCGGCTCTTATGGGGTGGGCAGACGGTCAGCGAGATGGGATCGCAAGTCACCGTCCTAGCCCTGCCGTTGGTCGCCGTCGTGCTGTTGGAGGCCTCCGCCTTCCAGGTAGGCCTGTTGTCGGCTGCGGAGACGAGTGCGTATCTGCTGGTGGCGCTGCCGGCCGGGGCCATAGTGGACCGGGTCCCCAGGCTCCGGCTGATGATCTGGTGCAACCTCGCGCTGTTCCTGGTGATCGGCTCGGTGCCGCTGGCGCACGCGGTCGGGGCGCTGACGCTTGCCCAGCTCTACGCCGTCGCGCTGGTCTCCAGCGTCTTCTCCGTGTTCTTCTCGGTGGCCTACCAGAGTTATCTGCCGGTGCTGCTCGACCGTAACCAGCTCATGGACGGCAACGGCAAGGTCGCCGTCTCCCAGTCGGTCGCGCAAATCGCCGGGCCCAGTCTGGGCGCGGGGCTGGTGGCGCTGATCGGCGCCGCGGGGGCGATGGCCGCCGACGCCCTCTCCTTCGCGCTGTCGGCGGGCTCGCTGACAGCTATCCGTACCCGCGAGCGAAGCCGGCCCTCGGCCGAAGCCGACCGGCGGCCCAGGCTATGGGAGCAGATCCGGGCAGGGCTCGCCTATGTCACCCGCGACCCCATCCTGCGGAACTCGGTGGCCTTCAACGGCACAGCCAACTTCTTCGTCATCATGGTGGAGACCCTCGGCCCGGTGTTCCTGATCCGCACGCTGCATCTGCGTCCTGCCCTGGTTGGGCTGCTGCTGGCGCTGGGGGCCGTCGGCGGGGTGGCCGGCGGCGTGGCGGCACGGTACCTCGCCCAGAAGGTCGGCTCGGCGAGGATCAGCTGGATCTCGATGACCGTGCTGTCCCTGCCCGGCCTGCTGATCCCGCTGGCCGGGCACGGTTGGTGGGTGCTGCTGTTCGGCTTCGGCTGGATCTCGTGGACCTTCGCCTCCACCGTCGCGGGTGTCTCGCTGACCACTTACCGCCAGGCCGCCTGCCCGCCGGACATGCTCGGCCGGGTCAGTGCCGCCGCACGCTGGATCACCTGGGGCACACTGCCGCTGGGCGGCGTGGTCGGCGGCGCGCTCGCCACCGCCCTCGGCGTCCGGACCACCTTGTGGATCGCCGTCGCCGGCGGCTGCTGCGCGGGACTGTGGCTGTTCTTCTCACCATTGCGTGGCATGCGCGACATCCCACTCGGAAAGCCCGAGCCCGCACCCGTCGGCGGAAAGCCGTAACGCCACCGCGACACGCCACCGCGACCTCGTCGGGCGGTCGGCTTCCCACGGGCCTGAGTTGGCGGATCGGCACGAACCAGACATCACACCACTACGCCGAGGCCCTGGGAGTCGCCGAACAATAACTCCTCAGTTTTTGTGGGTTGTTGGGTCGTAGGATGCGGGGGTGTCGGAGGGGACGAAGGCAGAGTTGGTGGATGCGTTCGGGCTGTTGCTGCCGCATCTCGATGAGCGCCAGCAGCGGCTGACGCTGGGCGCCGCGGCCCGCGTTCTGGGCCACGGCGGGGTCCGCATGGTGGCCGGGGCGGCTGGGGTGGCGGAGTCCACGGTGTCGCGCGGGAAGCGGGAGCTGGAGCTGGAGCATGCGGAGGAGCCCGCTGGCCGGGTCCGGGCGCCGGGTGCGGGTCGGAAGTCCTTGCGGGAGGTGGATTCGGGGCTGGTGCCCGCGTTGCTGGCGCTGGTCGAGCCGGACCAGCGGGGTGACCCGGAATCTCCGCTGCTGTGGACGGTGAAGTCCACCCGGAATCTGGCGGCCGAGCTGACGCGCCAGGGGCACCGGGTCGGTTCGGACACGGTGGCCGCGCTGTTGAAGGCGGAGGGCTTCTCCCTGCAGGGCACCTCGAGGACGACCGAGGGGGCCCGGCATCCGGACCGGGACGCCCAGTTCCGCTACATCAACGACCAGGTCACGGCGTGCCTCGCCGACGGGCAGCCGGTCATCAGCGTGGATGCCAAGAAGAAGGAGACGCTGGGCAACTATGCGGTCATCGGACGCGAGTGGCACCCGGCCGGGCAGCCGGTGCAGGTCCGCGCGCACGACTTCCCCGAGAAGGGCGCCCAGAAGGCGGTGCCTTACGGAATCTACGACATCGGCGCGGATACCGGCTGGGTGTCGGTGGGCTGTGACGGGGACACCTCTGCCTTCGCGGTGGCCACTTTGCGCCGCTGGTGGAACGGTGAGGGGCGCCGCCGCTACCCGCACGCTTCCCGTCTGCTGGTCACCGCCGACGCCGGAGGCTCCAACGGCTACCGTGTGCGCGCCTGGAAGAAGGAACTCGCCGATTTCGCCTATGAATCGGGCCTTGATGTGACGGTCTGTCACTTTCCACCGGGAACAT
>Ga0307507_10010280_pt1 | contig 12147 bp, 3 predicted proteins | sample 7_EM_MG_FD_207223 | JGI IMG/M metagenome (GOLD analysis project Ga0307507, IMG submission 207223) | Populus trichocarpa ectomycorrhiza microbial communities from riparian zone in the Pacific Northwest, United States - 7_EM | ecosystem: Host-associated > Plants > Roots > Unclassified | place... | reverse complement strand
AACTACTATATTAAAGAACTAAACATAAGCCAATCTACTTATAACCCCTGCTTACTCCACCTTAACAACCCCACAAATTTCGGAATAGTTGGTTTATAGACTAATAACACCCTCCTACTAGCCAACTTAGTCTTTGCAGCTTTAGAATAGGAGAAGATTAAAAAAGCTAAATTCCTAATTAAGGAACGCGAATAACTTACGCCAGAATACCTAATTAAGTTTAACAGAGGCATTATCCAACAACAGGATTATATAATTACGCTTATATAGGAGCGCCAATGCTAGAACTTAACCCTTGTTAATATTAAGGAAGCTATTATAATAACTAGTTCCAGAGGCACTATTCGCATAGCACTTACACTTAAGGACTAATACATCGCCTAATGAGCAAGAGGAGCTTATATTGCGTCTATATGCCAGCCTAAAGCTTCTTTTGATTTATCCTACGCTGCCTAGGTAATTAACCCTAACAAGAAAGACGCAAAACTGCTTAATAAGAGGATTTAGTGGCAAATTGAGAACCCAATAAGAGGTTTAAACTTTGTTAAACTTAACATAGAGATATTATAACTACTTATATTCACTAATTCCTTATTTGCAAATAACAAGGATCTCTTATTACAGATTAGATATATTCTGGTACTAGCAGACTTATTAAATAAGGCGAACATCGTCCACTAGTCCTTAGTTAAGTGTAAGAGAATTACTAGAAGCGTACTAGCCTCCAAATTATATGCTATGGCCCATGGTTTTAACATCGGCGCTATAATTAAGGCCATAGTTAAATTGTAACTTAATATTAGCCTACCGCTTATCCTTTACACTGATTTAAAGTTAATTTATAAATGCCTCGTCAAACTAAGAACTACACAGGAGAAGGGACTTATAATTAATGTTATATGCCTACGTCAGTTATATAAAAGACGCGAGATAGCTAAAGTTAAGTGGATTGATAGAGACAGTAACCCTATGGACGCTATAACTAAAAGCAAACCGTTATTAGCTCTTAAGCGACTCATTAATACAAACCGAATCGAGTTGAAGACAGTAGAATGGGTAGAACGTGCTACTGACAATAGCACTGATATAAAGGCATAGGGTAAGGAAGGAAGGAAGGAAGGAAGGAAGGAAGGAAGAAAAGAAAGAGAAGTGTATATATGGATTTTCGAACTGCACAGTTGTAAGATACTAGTCCTCTGTATTTTCTAAAGTACTCCTAGTGTAGCTAGAATATATTGTATTGCAATAGGAGGCAAATTGCCGCCATATGTGGCAAGTTGCCGTTATGTAAGGCAAGTTGCCGTCACGTGTCACCGCGGCACTAGCGTGGTAAGGAACTTTAAGTTCCTCACCCTTCTTCGTATTGGAAGACAACATCCATCTACAACACCGCATAGTACATATCATTGTGATATATGTATTTTGCACGTTGTTAAAGCATATTAACATTAACTTAATAATATCTAACTATAGAAGCCAGTTTATTTTAGACTTCTAGTAAGCTCTATATAAATAATTAAGTATTTAAATATAACTCTTAACTACCTTTTATCTTAAGATAGATAGTTAATCTAAAATTATAAATATGATTATAGAACAATGCCTATAAATATACTACTCCTATCTGCAAGACAACTAGAAAAAATAGCTGCCTTTAGCTAAGTTTACTGCAAATAATATAATAAATGTATTAATAGGCATAACGCTATTCTATATAACCTACGGATTAAACCCTTAACTTAGATTTAAACTATAACCTAAAATTAATATAATAGGACCTATAATTAAATAAATCCAGTTAATTAATACGTATAACTTTACTAATTAAATAAAGTAGTTAATGGAACTATTTATTTATTTATTAATCTTACACCAATTTAGCTCTATAGCCATGCGGTACTCCTATTTTACATAATGGGAAAACCCAATACGGGACAAAAAACCCCCTCCTCAGCCTATTATACACTCTCTGCCGTCTACTTTGCAGCCTATAAGTATTGAAAAGGCGTCTGCAGACGCCTACTCCTTCTATTTAGCAAGCCTCTTACCTAGCTAGCCTACTTACTCCCCTTTCTTTCTCTTCCTCCTCTCGCAGGAGCTCCTCCGCATAGTGGAACTGCGGTAGGACCCGCAGTTATAGGAACTATCTTGCGAGCCATTTCGCTCCCTTGGCCGTACTAGCTAGTTTTTTAACCTCTAGGCGGCCTACCACTAGCCCTTGCCTCTGCTCTGCGAACCAGGGGCAGTAGGCTATAATATATAACGCCGTCTCTTTAGCTTGGCCGCACTAGCATATAGGGGAGGGAAAGTCTGGTACCCTAGCCTTATTTAGAAAGGCCGCTAGCCCTATCCATCCCGTCCGTATCTGCGTTAAAACTGAGTTTTCTGCTTTCTTAAGCTCCTTATATATCTTTAGCGGTTCTTCTAACGGTGGCCTTACCCCTATAAGTCCCCATTTCAGCCAATTAGCTCCCTATCTTCTCTTCCAGCTTACTAGAAGCGGCATCTCTATCCTTTATTTTTGCTGCCTCCACTCCTCTACCCACTGGGTCCGTTTCTCTCCCTCTATATATATATTTCCGTTTTGGTTTTAACCCCGTCTTTATCTTTATCTTTAGGCTAGTTTCCTCTATATCTATACGCAAGCCTCCATAACTAACTTTTCTTTATGCCTAAACCTAAAGTTTACAAGTCTTTTATTTAGGTAGAGATCTAGCAGGGGTATAGAGGTTTTAGTTTCAAAAACTAAGGTAGAAGTTGCCTTATATGCCCCTACTATTACTCTTAGGCACTTATTTTAAATCTTAGCTAGCTTTACAGCTGGGCCCACAGGTTTAGTGCTTTTAGGACCTTTAATTGGGGTAGGCATATGCCAGATTACTACTCTATAGGCAATAGCGGGCTAGATTACAGCGTTATAGATCTGCCTTGCCCGTATAAAGGTAGCTCCCTATATTAAGGCTATTGTCCGCAGTAGGGCGTTTGTATACGTTTTCATCTTCTTTTATATCTCCTTTACATATACCCCCTAGTTTAGCTATAGGTTAAGCTAGACACCTAAAATGCGCATTAAGGCCTTAGGCTTAGTCTCTACCCCTAATAGGGGGAGAGGGGCCTGTATATTAAACTGCTTTGGGTTCTGGGATAGATATATAAGCTTATACTTCTCTAGGGCAAAGCTAGCGTTATAGCGGCACACCCAGTTAAGGCAGCGGTTGTGGCCACGCATTAGGATCTGGCAGTTTTCCTCTATAGACAGACCGTACGTAAGTAAGTTAGTATTATCTATAAATGCACTAGCGCTTAGTCTCTCCTATAGGTTATTATAGAGGTCTAGTAGCTCTGCTATATAGAAGAGGAACAGGATAGGTAAGAGGGGAGACCCCTATAGGATGCCTATGGATATTGGGAACTCCTCTATTTCCTAATCTAAGAGTACTAGCGTTGTAGATCTATCCGTCATAAAGGTTTTTACCTAGGCAGCTAGCTCCTCTAGGATCCCCTTTGCCCGTAGTATATGCTATAGGCGCTTTTGTACTACCCTATTAAAGGCTCCAGTAATATTAAGGGAGAGTAGTGACGCTATATTGCCTTTTGTCTGCCAAACTGTCTATACTTAGTTAACTAAGAGGTCTAGGGCTGTCTCTGTTAATCACTTCTCCTGGGCTCCCATCTAGTAGGCTAGTAGCATATTATACTTTTCCGCTATATAACGTATCTATTCTGCCGTGACTGCTTCTATAACTTTACCTACTATACTTAGTAGGGCTATAGGTCTCTAGGCGTTTAGTAATAAGTAGTTATCTTTTCCTTACTTCCTAATAGCGACTATATAGGCTCAGCGGAATTTTTTCGGCTAGTACGCCTTCTCCCAACAGGCCTTTATTAGGGCCGCCATCGCTTTAGCAAACGGCTGTCCTAACGCCTTAAGGAAGGCGTTTGGGATACCATTAGCCCTAGGGGCGCTGTATAGGAGGCAGTCTTTTATTACCCTCTATATGTTATCCTTATTAATATACAGAAGCTGTTCTGCGGGTAGGGGGTACTAGTACCCCTCTATATCGCTTATATCGGCTTTGGGTTCTTAGGGGAAAAACCTTTTCTAGAGTAAGTTAGCCTTCCCTTATATTATATCTGCTACCTAAATTATTTCTTCATTTCTTACTTTCTATAGCGACGGGATTACAGGCGGTTTGGGTAATAGGTAGCTACACTTTCTTACCTAATAGACTAGCTTCTAGATGCCATTTAGCTTAGTCGCGGCCTTATAAACGCTTTGTTAAAACTACACTATTTTCACTCTCCAGATTATATTCTTCTTGCGTAGGTTAATTATCCATAGCTCTTCTATTAAGACCCCCTATTACCTTGCTACCCTAGCTACCTATACCTCCTCCTCTACGTCCTACGTCCACTAGGGGTAGGAGTAGCCTACCATATTCTTAGCTGCTAGTACTATTCTCTTAACTAGGCCCTCTAGGAACTCTAAAAGGTTAGTTATATAGTCTTTAATTTCCTTAGCTATAGTAAGGGCGCCTAGTTGCGGGAGGTGCTCTATACCTACTGCAACCCTATCTTAATCCATCTTTTTCTAGTTATAGCGCTACTGCCATTACTGCTAGCTTTGCGGAGGCGACTCTAGGGCAAGAAGTGTTATAATTAGATAGTAGTCTAAGCCGCTTTTAAGCTAGTTATCTTTTTTACAGCTTATAAGGTGCCGTGCCATATTTACTAATCCAAATACTAGGTTAATTGTACTTACAGCCCCTCTAGCCTCCTATATTTCTACCCCTAGTGGGATAAGAAGCTGTAGGTATGCTTTACAGGTAATACGGATAAGGTTATCTACCATATTATATTGCTTAAGGCACTGCGGTCCACCCTAGATAGGGTAGTATAGGTTAAAGTCTCCTATAACTATATACTCTCCTAGCTCATTAAGTAGCTATAAAAGGTAATAGATAGGCAACTCCTAATTTACTATTCTAAGTCCTCCTAGGCTAGCCAAGTAGACGTTATAGATATACACTATATAGTTTCCGGTTTATAGTATAAGGGAGGCTATATCTGGGCGAGGGTACTAGACCAACCACTTTAATATTAGGATTTGCCTATTTACTAAAAAGCACGCGCGGCTTCTAAAGCACCTTAGGTAGGCTAGCCAGTAACCGCAGCTACTTAGGCAGTATATTACATTTACTTATTAGTTCTGCCACGGTTCTTATATTACTAGAATTTCATACCCCTACCGCGTTGCTTTTATAATAAACGGCATTATTACCTTATCTTTACTTTTCTGCACGTTATACTATACAACTTGGAGTGTATTTATAGTTCTTTATTATTCTATATAAGGTATACTGCAATGTCCTAATTATTCTAGGCGGCCCGTGGCCTATTTAGCGGTCTACCTATTAGATTTCTTAAACCCCTTACAGAGACGCTGCGGCCGCGCTTCCTAGTAACTACACTAGTAGGCCTAACCTGCCCTACCTAGATTCCTTCTATGCGTAACTGCTCCTCTGGTCCCTATGTGCTTGGGATTAAAACCGACCTATAGAAGCTTATTAGGGCGCTACTCTATGTAGTGCTACTAAGTATACTACTAGGGGTACCGCTGGCGCGGTTAAGTGGCGGGTAGGAGAATATACTGCTCGCAGAGCTTGCGTACTATTTTGGTCTTATTATATACGCTAGGCGGGCCCTATCTGCCTACTTACTCCGTACTTTATATCTACTTAACTAAGCCAGGTGGCTTAGGTTACAGTTCGCGTATTAGTGTTTTATAGGGTTGTTATAGAAGCCATAGGATTTATTATTGTGTCCTAGCGCCATATAAAGTCCGCATTTCTTTTAGCTGCTGCAGAATTGGGCTATATGGCTATACTTTTAACAGTTATAGCACTAAGTAACCCAGCAGTCCCTATAATAAAGTTCGCAATCCTTTAGCTTACTCTAAAAAAGGAGCCCTTTGTCTATAAGCGTGTTTGCTTATTTAGGGGTCGCTACGTTAATAATAAGGTATATAGTTGTTTTCCCTAGCCGTAAGGGCTTCTTCGGCCACTGTATATAGAGGATTTTGATTTTATTACTAAGATATCTATTCTACCCTAGTATCTAGCGGATTACTTTATCCTATTTACTATAGTCTACTGATATAATTCTTATCCTATAGACTATAACAGGGAACTTCCTGCGGTTTACTTCTACCGTTAGACTAATAGCAGAGAGCCATCTATTATCCTACTCTAGTTGTTCCTTTGTCTAGGCAGTATCCGCTATTATTATAATGTCTCTACTTGGCAGCTTCCTCTCTACTAATACCTTACCTGTAATCTCTGGGCTCCTACTCTTATTAATCTCTTCTACGATCTAGCTAATTGGGTGGTTGTGGTCCTATAGGGACGCGCCTGGGTTTTATATAACGAGTTCGCGGGTTAGACGCGTAGGGACTTTATGGACCGGCTATGGGCCTGTCTAGGGAGGGAGGCCTGCCTATAAAGCTGTGGTATAGGTCATTGGCGCCAGAGGCTTTGCTGGCTGGTTTTATTTTTTAATTAAGTCCGCAACGGCTTCTGTAAGCTTTTAAATATAATCATTATTAGCCGTAACTTATGGAGGTAAGCAGAGCTTGCTAACCTCTGCCTTAAGCTCCTCCCAAAGCTCAAGTTCTTTGCCATTTAGAAGGAGTAGGTTATCTAGTTTTTAAATCAGCTTCGCCACCTTTTGTTGCGGTGGCTCTGTGGGTACGGGCTGCGGTGCTAGTGCCTCGCGTGCTGCTGCACCCTGCGATGCCTGCGACCTCGCAGCAGACCCCTGTGGGCTTATTACGGGTAGTACGCAGCTTCGAAGGTGTATTCGGACGTGTAGACGCGTAAAAATGACGTGTTCTGAGCGTGTTTGTGACTTTTAACTTTTGGGCGATGCTTGTAAATGGAACTATTATAAAGCAAATTAATATACGCTTATATAATATGGGAATAGTATATAAATAAAGGACAAGCTCCTATATAGGACTTTAAAGAAGGTAATATGGTTTACCTAAATATATAAAACCTACAAACTTAATGGCCCTTAAAGAAACTTAATTAGAAGTTTATAGGCCTATACTAAATTAAAAAGAAACTAAGTCTATATGCCTATAAACTTAAACGTCTAACTAAAATAAAAATACACTTAACGTTTTACGCAAGTTTGTTAGAACCTTTAAAAGATAAATCTATAACTTATAAAGTAATACTACTACCTCCTATAATTAATAATAATAATAATTCATTGCTTAACGTCCGATTTGGATCTCTATTGGGCCCACATGGACTACTCCTTATTTATATATGGGGAGAAAACTCTGCTTGAGAAAACCCCGTAATCCATCTCCCCGCCTTTTGGAACTCGCCTACTTAGCGCCTATAAGTCGCCTATGGTGCTCTACTACCTTACTTTTTAACCTCCTTGGGAACTACTGCTGCCGTAACAAGCCTACGGACGCGCTAGCATCACAAACTTTACTCTACTACTGTAGAGTTATTAGGGGGCGCCTATTGCCCGCCCCTTTGCCTTCTATTACCATTTCCTTTGCAACCTAAAACTGGTCTAGTACACTTTAGCTAATAAGCCACTGGGTAACCACCTTAAGACCTTTTTATGTTAAGAGTAGTGTATTATAGTTTTCTGTGCCAGCTACTAAGAGCATTGCTTCTTGGTTGGTGCGTAAGGGGCATAACAGTATTACGTGTTTTGGTGTCTGTCTTAGCCAGCCACATTCGCATCTTACCTCCTATAATTATTAATAATAGTAATAGTTCTTACTTTATTAACTTAATTAATAATATATAATAGAAAACATAATTTAAATAATTTAAACTTCTTATTAAGTGGAAAGGATATAAAATACAAACCTAAAAAACCTATAACTAGATTAAGGCCAACGTGCCTTCCTTAGTAAAAGAATTCTATAAGGACTATTCTTTGCGGCCTACTTTAGCTAGATAAATATAATATAAAGGCAAACAACTGCCACCTAATATAAATATATAAAACATAATAGCAGGAAGCTTAAATTTAAAAAGAACTTATAATATTTATAATATTTATAATACGGTTATATAACATATAAGATATTAAAGAACTTTAACCGCTAGTTAAAGTTATCTAATTAGTTAAATTTGCCTTGCTAAGACCTACTATAAAGATATTAGTTCTGCTTACTGCCTTAACTAAGCTAATAGCAATTTTCTATCTAGGGGATGGAAAATTCTAATTAGTCTATTTAATAATTAGAACTAGTAAAACTCTATACCACCGCCTAACGCAAAAATACAATATAATTAAATTATAAATTCTTAATTAAATTAAATTGTTTTAGACCTTTGGCTAAAGGGGGGGTACTATAACAGGACTAGCCTAGTTACAGTAGGAATGTCTCGGTGAAATACTTAATAGATAAATTCCGACGCTTTAACCAAATTCTGCCAGATTAAAATTAAATTCTACCGAAGTCCGTTGAAGACCGCGTGTGTATATGCGTACGCATCAACCACCAAGACCCCTAACTATTTAATTATATAATTCTCTTGTTATTCCTTTCTCTTCTTTACGCAACGTCTTGTACTCTGCAAGAGCTATATACCCTTAGATTTAGATAGAATTTATATTGTTCCTTTAAATCTTCCTTAAAGCCTCTTCGCGCCCTCACAGATTTAAATCCCTATTAGGCCCACACGGACTACTTTTAAGGATTATATTATACTCTTATTTAGTAATAGGATCTTTTAATTTTAGTAACTTTATAATAAAGTCCTATAATATAACCTCTTATAGTCTTTCTAGTATTTTAATATGTTGTGATCCTCTGTGTAGCTTATGCCTTATTAGTTTATTTCTTTAGCAATCTAGGTATTTCCTCATAACTTTTCTCGCTAGTCCCTAGATTCTATTAATAATATACTCCTCTTAGAGTCTTAATACTAGGCCTATAGCTCTATTATGCCCTTAAGTTATTCCCTTATAGAATTCTTTAATAAATTATTCTGCGATATTCCTTAGAATATAGGTTGCTTCCCTATTCTTATAATGTTCTATATTTAGGTCTTCTAGCTATATTTCTAGAATTCTTTATAACTAGAAACTCTCTAGTGTCTTATAGACTTAGTCTAGTTTATCTTCTTATATTGCTGCGATTTTAGGATAATAATATCTAATTAATACGTCTTTGTCTTTTCGTAATATTGCTCCTAATAGCTTTTCTTTATTTTATAGTTCTGCCTTTCTGCTAAGTGTATCTGCTCTTGCGTTCTTAGTGCCCTTAATATACTAAATTTTAAAATAATATTCTATAAGCATCTCTACCTATCTAACTTATTTATAGTTAAGCTCCTTTGTTATTAGGAACCCTATTAGGTTCTTATGGTCCGTCTTAACTATAAATGGTTTTTCTGTGCCTTATAAGAATGCTCTCTATTTTTTAAGTACTGTAACTATACCTAATAACTCCTTATGAGATAACCTAACCGGTCTCTAATGGCCCTATATCAGGCGAGTTTCAGAATCCAACGTACTTCAGTCTTAGCTCCCTGATCATCCAAATTTATACTGTACTTCCACCATGGCTTGTTGCATAATCAAATGCATCGTCTAGCCTCTTGTTAAATGTGCGTGGCACCACAGGAAGACCGAGGAGGACCACGACAATGGGTTTTGTCCAACATGCAATTGATTAGTCATTTCCAAACCTGGCGAAACCCCAGACGACTTCTTTGCTCGAGCGAAGGCGATTCAGGATGGAGGACCAGGATCTGCTCTGCTGGGTCTGTTGAATCTAAGGTCGAAGAAGAAATCCAAATCAAAGTCTAGGAGTATGTGGCATACTAAGAGAGGTGAGAAACATCGTCGAGATTAAATTGAACGTGATGGCTGTACTTGCTGGCAGTAAAAGTTAGCTACCAGGCCATATTTGTTCCCCTGGTTATACGAGAACCATGTATCTACTGACTCATAAAGTCAACATATATATTCACTTAGCATAATGAATTTCCTTCACCCTTTTTTGAGGTGCTGTTGGCGGCTTTTAAAGCCTAGCAAAACTTTCGACAACTAATATATCAATCAGCAAAAGCAATACCACCCCTCCTGCCATTTTTATTTCCAAAGAGCTCCCGCCTGGGGGCTACTTCTATATAGGACCTGGTTCTGATCAACAGTGATGGAATTGGACTGGACTGGAGTGGATTTGAGCTCAAATCCACTCCATCCAGCTAGTAAATTATTTGGCTCCAGGAGCTCCACAGAGCTCCACTACATTTATATACTATATTTAGAAAAGCTTGGCATTAATATAGTGTTATAAAAGGAAGCGTAGATATCCTTTAACCCGTCGAGGTGCAATGCCAAGCTGCACCGTGCACGAACACCGTGCTGAGCTTTACGCGAGGCATTAACAGAGCATATAAATAGACCAAATAAGCTGCGATTTTTGCCCATTTTAATGCCATACAATGCCGCGCACATTCAATGACATCGACTATGTGAAGTGGAAAGACCCTTACACTAAAAAATCGAAACAGCCACCGCCAGAGCCATGGGCTCACGTCGCTGCAGTTCTTATCACGGGCCCCATAAATCAGGTCAAACGAGAGCCTCTGGTTGGCTGATACTTATCGATAACTGAGAGCCAGAACCGGCGGGTTAAGGGATAGAATAACTCGCTAAAAGCTACCTATATTATGCCTCACCAATAACCTTAGCCGTATAGTTAATCTTAATAGCCATATATTGCTTATCTAGCTCCTCTCCCTCCTTATTAATTATATCTTCTACCTAAACAGAGACCTCCACGGCAACTGCGGCAATATGTTAAGCCTTAGCAGCTTCCTTAAGTAACATCCTTTTGCAAACCTCTCCTACTATCTTATCTAGTTCCTTATTATTAAATATGCCTTTTAGTAGTGGCCCGTATAAGTGCTTGTTGGAATCACGGTAGGGGGGGTTTTGGTTTTAATCGTTTTCTTCTTCTTTCTTCTACTTCTACAGGTGGAATTTGGTGGATCTCCTGAGCTCGCTTAGCTCACGTGGTTAACCCAATTGGTTACAAGCAACCGTGTCTACTATATTACAGAACCTTATTCAGACAGTGCTAATAACCCTTATTTGCCTTAATAATCTCTATTTATAATTAGGAACGTCAGCCTATAAAAAAAAAGTTATAGCTACTAAAGAGCCGCTCGTATTCGCCGCTTATAGGAGGCACAGCTATGGTAAGATATTAAGCGCAAATTAGGCAAGATTAGACTGGCTCTTATAGCAATCCAGCTGGTATTATATAACGTTAAAGTGCTAGTCCTCGGTAAGACGTATGCAATTAGTAGCAAGTTATTAGATTTAGGGTAAGTGGTTTTAAGGCGTTTGTGAGCTTAGGCGGAGGTATATAGCGGTAGTAAGGAAAAGATAAGGATTAAAGCAACAACAATAACGGGGGCAGGAGGATCGACACTTATGTACACTAGAGTTTTTAGATTATATAGTTCGTATACCTAATTCTAAAATTGGATCCCGTTGTTGACGTCGCTAATTGGCTCTATCCTTTTATTACGCCTGCCGAATCGGGTTAGAGAATTGGAGCTCTAAGAGCTCCGCAGCTTCAAATCCACTCCGTCCAACCAACCAAATCGACGGAATCCAGTCCGGTCAAAATACGCCTCCACCATGGAGCTCCTAAATTAACCCAGTCCAATTCCATCACTGCTGATCAACGCCAGCTATATTTGAATATAAACATACCTGTACAAAGCCCGACAAGACCTACACCAGCTACCTAACTAAATGAACCGACCACAAATCTTCATCCTCTCCTTCGCCCCAACGGAGGCTCAAAGGGACCCTCACCACCTCGATATTGGCCTCCCTATTATCTACAGCGTCAACCTCCGCCATGCCTATGTCCCACCGCCAGACTTGCTATTAAGCAAGCAAGCTAAGCCGGAAAGCCTTAGCTTGCTGGCTTGAAACTTTTCGCACCTGAAGCTGGCTTGCTTGGCTTGCTTGAAGGCTTGTTTGATTTTATAGATATTTTGGAGTAATATACAAAATTAAGCCTCCGAGCCATCGATTTGGCCAAAAAGCTCCTCTGCAGCCCCAATTTATAATCGTCGT
>Ga0307507_10010279_pt1 | contig 12148 bp, 3 predicted proteins | sample 7_EM_MG_FD_207223 | JGI IMG/M metagenome (GOLD analysis project Ga0307507, IMG submission 207223) | Populus trichocarpa ectomycorrhiza microbial communities from riparian zone in the Pacific Northwest, United States - 7_EM | ecosystem: Host-associated > Plants > Roots > Unclassified | place... | reverse complement strand
TATATTTTTATAGTACAAAACTACTGGAAGGCTACTAAAGGAGCTAGATTACCTAAAAGGACCTCTACTAAAATGCTTTTAGGTAAGGCAAGACGTTGGGTAATAGTTATACTTATATTACCCTTCTTCTTCTTAGATGTATTAGATGCACCTAGGTTAAGAATATTTAATAGATACGCGCTTATCTGTATACTGGCTGGTAAGGTAATACTAGAAGTATAAAAAGAGGTATATTTTAGAGCAGGTGGAGGCGTTTTAGTTAATATAACTACTACTTCTATATGTAGTCCTTTCTTCTTATTTATATGCTAGGTCATTATAATATTATTAAGCTCATAAACGTGTACTTTGGTATAGATATCTTGTGGGACAATATTATAAGCTATTATATAATTATAGGAAGCGGCCGCCCTAATAGAGTACTTATCCTTAAAGGATCTGCTTAGATGATTAGCTTTAACTTTATTAACCTAGTAGTTAATTTTAGTAAGAAGCTCTCTACCTATAATATACTGCGTGGAAGTTAAAGCAAGATCTACCTCTGCTATATAAGCTTTCTAAATTGCTATGTAGTATATCCATACTATATTAGGCTTTAAGGGAGTTGGTAAGCTTAAATCTACGCTAATAACTTAATTGGGTGTATTTTTACGTCTTAGCGGAGGCCTTAAAGGCTTAATAGCTTTAGGCTTCTTTCTAGATGTTAACTTTAGATTTAAACTATTCTGGCTTAAACGCCTAGCAGGCTTCTAAGTACGTTAATTTAACTTAGAGACTTTAGTAGCCTTAGTAGATTAGGTAACTCTAGTAGCTATAAAAGCTTCTATAGCTTCTCTAGTTGGACGAACTATATGCCTACTAGCTATTTAAAAGCCTTTCTCTTCCTTTAGAGGCTTATAAGGCTTTTGCTTAATAGTTGGATTAACTAGCTCTATATTCTTATCCTTATTATTTTCCTTATTTAAGTCCTTATTTAACTCCTGCGACTTTAACTCTACCTCTTCCTCTGCTACCTCTTCCTCCTCCTCCTCCTCCTCTTCTTCTTCCTTAACGTCCTTAGGCTGCGGAGGCGGGTAGCGCGCTAGAACTGTACGTAGGCCCATATAAATAGGTTAAGTAATAATATTCCGCTTAATTGGTTAAGAACCTTGTGTAGATTAACTAGCGGCTTGTTTCCAGAGGCTCTTATAGGCTACTATAGCGCCTATAACACTTAAAAATTGACCTAGATAGATAATATAATATAAATATAAAACCTTACTATTTTGGAAGTAAAACTAATACGTGCAGGCGTGGTAGGTATATGATTTGTATAGTAAACTCACCAAAAGTCAATGTTGTGTGTGCGTGGCTCGCTTAATTTGATTTTCGCAACACTTTTGCAAACTACAATAATGTGACGGGCTTATATAAATGCTTCTGAACCAAAGCTTGTAGATTGCTACCATACAAGAATACTAAGCTAAGGAGAAGAAGAAGAAGAATCGTTTAGGGGCAGTAGGTAGGCATGTCGCGAGGGCCGCCAAGGCGCTAGTGGTAAGCGGGCCAATAGCGATTTTGCATGCCGGGCATGGAAAATCCTGATTGGTTGAATATGGCCGGTGACGCGCTCCAGCACCGTCACACCTAGTAGAAGTGCAAAGCTAAGGGGATTTAATACTTTAACTAGGAAGATTCCTTACGGAAGAATACCTAGACGGATAATAGTAGTGGGAGTGCCTAGAGAACACTTATTTATGGCATGTAAAGGAAAAGAAAAGAACTAAGTATTAGCCTAAGGAGGACTAAGTATAAATAGGATCTAGTAGCTAATAGTTAGGAAAAGGGGAGGCCCATAGGACTAGAGGGAACCAGTAGTAGAGCCTTAGACCCTTAAGGAAATTCAAGGTTAACACCTAAATTTATAAGTTAAATAGCAAGATCAGCAGTTTAAAGCGTTAATAGATAGTGGAGTAATAAGGATCCATATATTACCAGCAGTAGTAAAAAGGATAGGGTTACCACATAGACAGAAGGAATACCTATATCCACTTATAATAATTTTAAAAGATTAGATAGCCTATAGAGGAGGCATTATTAATCTTAAAATAGGACCTATTTAGTTAACTATTAAAGGAAGACAAGTTAAGATGTCTTTTAATATCCTACTATTAGGAAGGGACAAAGTAATACTAGGAATGCCTTAGTTACAGGAATACAATTTAAAGATTAATTAGGTTATAGGTTAGGTTAATATTAGGGATACTTAACAACGCAAAGTATAATAGTAAACTAAGTTAGTATAGTACTAGGTTAGGGTAATATATAAAGAGACTAAGCGAAGCTTAAGTTATATACCAAAGAGATACTATAAGTATGGTAAAAAACTATGGTTACCAGAAAGTAAAAAGCTGTTAGAGTATATAGCATAGGACTATAAAATAGAATTGGAACTAGGAATAAGTTTAAAGTTCTTTCCAATTTACAAGCTTACTAAAACCAAGTTAGTAGCGCTTAAGGAGTTTATCTAGGAGAACTTATAAAAGGGATATATTAGACTGTTACAGTTATTAGTAGGATATCCAGTATTATTTATCCTAAAGAAAAACAGAAAACTTAGGATGTGTATAGACTATAAATAGTTAAACAGCATCACTAGAAAGGATAGGTATTCTTTACCCTTAATTAGCGAAATCTAAGATAGAATAGGCAATGCGCAAGTCTTTATAAAGATAGATCTAAGGTGGGTATACTATTAGATTAAAATTAAGGAAGGCAATAAATAGAAGGCAGCCTTTAGGTTAAAGGAAGAACTATATAAACTGCTAGTTATGTAGTTTAGGCTTATAAATGTACTAGTAACATTCTAGAAGCGAATTAACAGTATATTAGGAGAACACCTTAATAAGTTTATTATAGCATATTTTAATATTATTATTATCTACTTAGAAAACAAGGAAGAATATAGAGAATATATTAAGTGGGTCTTAAAGAGACTATAAGAAGAATAAATGCTAGTAGCAATTAAGAAATATAAGTTCTTTATAAGAAAAACTAATTTTATAGGATTTATTATTAAACTAGAAAAGATCAGCATAGACCTAAAGAAAGTTAAAGCTATAGTAAACTAGCAAGAACTAGAGAATGTTACACAGTTAAGGTTGTTTTTAGAATTTTGCAATTACTATAGGAGGTTTATAGCACAGTGGTTAAAGAATATTAAGCTATTTACAAGGCTAACAAAGAAAGAGGAACTATGGGTTTAGGTAAAAGAGTAAAGAAAACTATTTAAAAAACTTAAGGAGTTGTTTACCTAGGAACTAATCCTTAAGATCTACCAACTAAAGTTAGAAACGGTTGTTAAGATAGATGTATTAGACTTTATACTAGGAGCATACTTGCTATAGAAGCATTAGGACGCATGGCATCCAGTAGCATATTATAGTTAAAAAATAAAACTACTAGAGTTAAACTATAACATCTATAATAAGGAATTATTAGGTATAATTACAGTACTTAAAAAATAGAGAGCATTCTTATAAGGCACAGAGAAACCATTTATAGTTAAAATGAACTATAAAAACCTTATAGGGTTCCTAATAATAAAGGAGCTAAACAGAAAATAGGTTAGATAGGCGGAAATGCTTACAGAATATCATTTTAAAATTTAGTATACTAAGGGTACTAAAAACGCAAGAGTAGATGCACTTAACAGGAAGGTAAAGTTGCAAAACGAAGAAAAGCCATTAGGAGCTTTACTGCGAAAAGATTAAGATAGATTAATTAGGTATAATTATCCAAAAATTATAGCAACTAGAGAAAGTTAGATCCATAAGTTACCTAAAAGTAATTGGATATAAAAGATCTAAGATATATAGGTAGAGGATCCAGTTACGGAACAGTATAAAAATAGAGAAGCAACTTATATTCCAAGATCTATTATAAAGGAGTTTATTAAGTTATTTTATAAAGGACTAACTTAAGGACACAATGGAGCTATAGGCTTAGTGTTAAGACTTTAAGAAAAGTATATCGTTTAAGGAATCTAGGGACTAACAAGGCAAGTTATAAAGGAATATTTAGATTGTTAGAGGAATAAACTAATAAGGCATAAGCCATATAGAGAGCTACAACCTATTAAAATACCAGAAAGACCATAGGAAGTCATATTATAGGACTTTATTGTTAAGTTACCAAAGTTAAAAGATCCTATTAGTGGACAAGATTACAACGCAATCTTAGTAATAGTGGATAAGCTTATAAAGTAGGGATACTTTATAGCTTATATAGAAGAGATATTAGTAGAAGATATTGCTAAAATCTATATTAAAGAAGTGTTTATAAGACACGGAGCACTAAGCAAGGTTATATTGGACAGAGATCCAAGATTTATAGCAGCATTTTAGGAAGTATTTCTGGCAGAATAAGGAGTTCGCGCAGCAACCTTAATAGTATATTATCCGCGGACGGATGGACAAATAGAATAATTAAACTAGACACTAGAATAGTATCTAAGGTATTATATTAATCACATATAGAACAATTAGGTATCGCTATTACTAGTTATATAGTTCGCGTATAATATAACACCATAAGAAAGAATAGGGATATTACTATTTAAGGCAAATTACGGATATAAACCAAGAATGTCGTTATTGCTACGTTAAGTAAAGAAAATAAGTAGTATAGCTAAAGAAAGAATGGAGACGCTAATAAATCTTTATGTAGACCTTAAGGAAATAGCTAAGATGGTATAAGAAAGAATAAAAAGGTACTATAATGCTAAGAGATCTAAGGGACCAGATCTTAAGGAGGGAGATAAAGTATAGCTACTACACAAAAATTTTAAAAGTTGATAACCAAGCAAAAAGTTAGACTATGTTAGACTAGGACCTTTCAAAATCGCGAAAAGAATTTTATTAGTTATATATAAGTTAAACCTACTAGCTAAAATAAAAATCTACCCTATACAGTATATTGTAATACTAGAACTAGCATATGGGAATATTAAGCTACTAGTTTATAAGGTAGACATGTATAGAGGACAAAAGAAGGACAAATGGCAAGTTTTAAAGATTGTTAGTTATAAGGATGTTAATAATAAAACATGGTACAAAGTAAAGTGGATAGGCTATAGTAAGACTACCTAAAAACCACTAAGCAACCTAGAGAACGCTATGGGAAAGGTATAGGAGTATTAAAAGAAAGTAGGTTAGGGAGTATTAAAAAAGAATTGCTAAAGGATGAGTTACCTAAGGGGGACCTAGGAAGAGCAACTACTACATTACTTAGAGTTGTTTCCTTCTTTAGAGATACTACCCTCTTATTACCTAGCTTAGATAAACCCTGTTAAACAAGCTTCCACTCCTTAGAATAAACCTTTTTACGCACCTTCTTAAGACAAAGAAGACGCGCCGAGGTAGACAAGTATGCTTTGTAAGTAGTATAAGTACGCTAAAGCTCCGCAAGGGAGGCTAAGAGCTTATTGTCAAGTTTTATAGCGGTAGATTGAATATAAGACCCTATAATAAGTTACTTAGGGAACTTAAAGACTGTTAAGAGTTATAGGACACGTACACTTAGCGTTAGAGATAGAGCGAACGTTATAGGATAATTGAATATTTGCTTTAGTGCACTTTAAGTAAGAGGAAGGTTGTCAAGAAAAGGACTCGCTAACGTAATATAAACTAACCCCTCTTTTGCATAATAAGAACATGGAGATAGCATGATCTTACCTAGTAATAGTATAGCCATTATGGTACGAGTATATCAAGTAGTAAAAGAAGAAGAAGATACTTTAGGTATAATAAGTAAGGATATTAACCAGATTAATTAGATAGATATTATACCTCTAGTAGATGACTTGGAGATATTAGGAATCTTTAAGGATAAAGATAAAGAGGAGGGAGATAGTGTTATGGACAGCTTAAGTACAATATTATAACTACTTGGAGAGGAGTTAGTAGAAGCTAGTTAGTTAATATAGGCATAGTCTAGGATAGATCCAGTGGAACTATATAACGAGGAATAGTAGCTAAGGTCACGTAATGTAATCTATATAATCTGTATAATCTGTGTAATCTATGGAATAGAGTAGATAGAGTATATGTACCTTATAGAGCAAAGGGATTTCTTAAGTATATAGTTGTGTATTTAAAGGACCACAGTCCCTACCTAGATAGTTCTCTCTTTATAGTAAATCTTAGAATACAATTAGAGTTAATCTGTTGGGCAACCACTCTACTAGTTGTTATTACGTTGTTGACTTATTGTTTATACCTATATACTCAGCCCATTAACGAGTCCACCGTAGTACCCCTATAAGGCTCCGTTACAATCTAGAAAAATGATTTATTTACCTTAGTTAATCTCTATTTACCTTACCTATACTATTTATTAAAAAGTTATGCGGAGGATTAAAATTCTATATTAATTATTAAGCTCTAAATATAATTATAATTTAAAACTAATATCTAATTCCCCTAATTTAAGAGACGCTTAACTATTTAGTAAATATATAGTACTTTATAAAGCTTAATATAGTTACTACCTCTAATAAAATCTATATATATAAAGGAGATAAAAAGTATATAGCTTTTTATATATAATAGGGACTCTTTAAATACCTAATAATGCTATTTAGCGTAAAGAACGGTCCTAGTATATTTTAGTAATATATTAATAATACGCTTTATAAATTCCTTAATATATTTATTACCGTGTATATTAATAATATCTTAATCTATTTATCCTTACTTTCTAAATATTAGAAATATATTAGAATAGTCTTTAAACGCTTATAAGATATAGGCTTATAATACAATATTAAGAAATATAAGTTCTACGCGTCTAAGGTTATATACTTAAGCTTAATTATATCCTATAATGGAATTAAAATAGACTCTAAAAAAGTCGCTGTAATTATAAACTAGGAAAGCCCTAGCAATATATAAGATATCTAAGGATTTTTAGGATTTACAAACTTTTACTATTAATTTATTAACTATATTTTAAAAATTGCCTAGCTATTAGTAAACCTAATAAGGAAGAATATAAAATTTAAATAAACCGCTAGATGTAAATAAGCCTTTAATAACTTAAAATATTACTTTATAATTACTCTAATTCTTACCTACTTTAGCCTTAATTTTAAATATATTATTAAAACAGACTTATCTAAATACGCGCTAAGGGGAGTGTTATTATAATATAATAATAATGGCAAACTATTCTAGTAGCCTTTCTCTCCTAAAAACTTGCCTTTACTAAATTAAACTATAAAATATATAATAAGGAGCTGCTTATAATTATTAGATACTTTAAATAATAGCGTCCTAAGTTTAAAGGATTGTTGTTCCTAATATATATGCTAACAGACTATAAGAACCTATAGTACTTTATAACTATAAAGCAATTAACGCAGCTCTAAATTTATTAGGCCAAATACCTCTTATAATTTAATTTTAAAATTATATACTAACTAGGCAAACTTAATTAAAAGCCTAATATATTAATATAATAATTACAGGACCTACTTATAAACACTTTAGACAAATAGATTATAAATTAATTATAGATATTACTACTCCCTAAATATTTTAAGAAACTATATCCTATATTCCTAAATATAGAACTTAATAGAAATAAATTAGAAATTAATAAATAGGAAATAGAATATAAATATAAGAATAGTATATGGATAATAGATATAATAAAAGCGATTTAAACTGGAAAATAATAGTATAAGGATATTACACTTACTAAATACGAAATTTAAAATAACTAATTATACTATTAATAGAAGATAGTAGTTCCGAATTCCAAACCCTTATAATTTAAGATACTTAAATTTATATATAACTCCCCTATAGTAGGACATCCTAGCCATATAAAGACTTATAAGATTATTTAATAAGTATATTACTAGTCTATAATGCATAACTATATATAAAAATATGTTTAAGTATGCAGTATGTACGTATATAGAAAGACCTCTTATATAAAGAAGTAAGGAGTACTTTAACCACTACCAATTTTAATATAAAAATGGCGTAATATCTTAATTAACTTTATAGTTAACTTACCTAGCAGTAATAGGTTTATAAATATTATAGTAGTAGTTAAATATTTTATAAAAATACGGTATATAATTCCTATGGACTTAATTAATGCAATCTTAGTAGCTAAATATTTTATTAAATATATCTTTAAGCTATACAGACTTTCTAACTTAATAATATCTAACCATAGAAGCTAGTTTATTTTAGACTTCTAGCAAGCTCTATATAAATATTTAAATATAACTCTTAACTGCATTTTATCTAAAGATAAATAGTTAAACTAAAATTATAAATATGATTATAGAATAATACTTATAAATATACTGCTTCTACCTATAAGACAACTGGGAAAATAGCTGCCTTTAGCTAAGTTTAATATAAATAATATAATAAATGTATTAATAGGCATAATGCTATTTTACGCAACCTATAGAGAAGACCTTTAACTTAGATTTAAACTATAACCTATAATTAATATAATAATAATTTATTGCTTAACGTCCAATTTGGATCCCTATTGGGCCCACGCGGACTACTCCTTGTATACATATAGGGAGAAAACTCTATATAAGAAAACCCCGTGATCCATCTCCCCGCCTTTTAAAACTCGCCTATATAGCGCTTTAAGGCGCCTACGAGTTACCTATGGTGCTCTACTGCCTTACTTTTTAACCTTCTTGAGAACTACTACTGCCGTAACAAGCCTACAGACGCGCTAGTATCGCGAACTTAACTCTACTACTGTAGAGTTATTAGGGGGCGCCTAGAGCTCGCCCCTTTGCCTTCTGTTACTATTTCCTTTGCAACCTAGAACTAGTCTAGTATATTTTGGCTAATAAGCTACTAGGTAACCGCCTTAAGACCTTTTTATATTAAGAGTAGTATATTATAGTTCTCTGTGCCAGCTACTGAGAGCATTGCTTCTTAGTTGGTACGTAAGGGGCATAATAGTATTACGTGTTTTAGTGTTTGTCTTAGCCAGCCACATTTGCATCTTAGGCTACCTACTAGGATACCTACCCAGTAGAGCCAATCTTTTAGTCCTATTATTCCTATTCTTAGGAGTATTGCTATTATATTTTCTGCCTTTGTTAGGCCTTCTTAGAGCCCTTAGGTATTTACCCCCTATAGCGTTAACTATGCTACAGCCTAGGTTCCTCTTGCCTAGGACAGCCTCTGTACCTTTAACTCCTATACACCTCTTTAGTATTGGTCCAACCAGTACTATATTGCGGTAGATAGTTTCCCTATACTCTTTTATACTCTACTTTAGCTCCTTTATCTCTCTTGCTATTATCTTTACTGGTTTCTTACGCGTCTCCCTTCCTCCTCTATATAGGCCTGGGCCCTAATACAGCACTATTCTTCTTCTGCTTTTTCCACCTGTTTCTCTAATATGTTTTCCCTACTTTAGGGTTGTTAGTTAGCTCTCCTATAGGGCACCTTAGGGTCCCTCCATAGTTTGTTTAGGCGTGACTTAATATACTTTATAACACTAGAGTTGCGCTCCTTTTACACCCTTTATATTGCAGCGGCTTCAATATATAATTATAGGGGGGGGATATTAGCTTCCTTCTTAAGCAGTGCTGTGGCCATTTGCTTATACCCGCCTGTTATACTCTAGAGGTAGGCTGTTTAGACCTTTTAGAGTAGTTTAAGGAGTAATTTAGGGGGGCCTTTCTTGGTTTCTTCTATAGCCCAAATACTAGATCTATACGTTATAGTTGGCCAGACAACTGCTGTGTATAGTAGGCGTAACCTCTAGAAGCATGGACCCTATATAGAATTAACAATTCTGGACATTGTAATATACTGCGCTTGGCCCTTATAGGCCGCTTGTAACGCATACACGCTCCACTAGAGTTTACTATCTACCTATACTCCTAATACCCTTAGGCCTTGAACTAGTTGGCCCCTAAAGCCTTAGATATAGATTATATACTAGAGATCTACAGGTTGGTTACGTTTTCTTATAAAGTAGATTAGCTGGTATTTCTCTAGTAAAAATTAGACTCCATATCTTCTTACCTATTTAATATAGGTGTTATAGGCTTTCTCTAATATTCTACAGTTTTCTACGGCTGTTGGCCCATATATAATTAGGTTTATATTATTAACAAAGCCTATCCCCTGGGTCACCCCTTCCTTAAAGGACTTAAGTAGGTTGTTTATAAAGAAAAGGAAGAGTATAGGCGAGAGGGGTAATTCTTATAGTATTTCTATTATAACTACAATAGGGGGGCTCTGGTAACCGCTAAAGATTAGCAATATTTCTTTCTAGCCTATAAACCCTTAAACAAATTATATAATCTATTCTAGGAAGCCCTTTGCCCTAAGGATGTATAGGAGGCGCTCGTAGGGTATATTATTATAGGTACCACTAATATCTAGGCTAAGCATTAATACTATAAAGTCCCTCGGCATCGCCTATGTAGATTTAATAGTGGTGGTAAGTAACGTAAGTGCTAATAGTGTTAAGCGGTTCTTTCTTACCCCTATTTAAGTTTATAGTAGTAGGGCGTGTTCCTTGGCCGTATCTACTATATAGTCTACTATTACCCTTTCTAAGATCTTACTAAGGGTGTTTTCTAAGGCAATAGGGCGGTAGCTTTCTAGGATTAAGTAGTCTGCTTTACCTTCTTTTTATAGGACCACCGTCATTATAGATCTTCCAAGTCATGGGTAGTAGCCTATAGCAAAGCATGCTTTAGCTACGTCTGCAAGCTAGGGTGCTATAAGTAGTCTATAGGTCTTTAAGGCCTTATTTAGTATCCTATCTAGTCCTAGTACTATATTATTTAAAAGGCGGCTAATGGTTCTGGCTATTTCCTCTATTATTATATCGCTGTTAATCCACAGGCGAGTCACCGGTATTTTACCTATAATATTACTAAGGTTTACTAGAGCCAGTTAGGGGAAAAACCTTTCTATAAGGATTTTTGCCTTCTTATTATTGTTATTAGTGGCCTGTAACTCCTCTACTCTTTATAGGGGTAGTAGGTATAGGTCTTCTGCTAGGCGCCCTACCTTTTTTTTTTACCTATTTCGCTATAGCCTAAAGGCCCTTATTATGGGGGAGGCTTAGGTTAGAAGTATACTTATTTATAAACCGTCTCCAGTTATTTCTTGCTTCTTTTTTTAGGGTATTCTTTAACTAGTTTCTTGTGTCTTTATATTATCTCTTATCTTTAGGGTTGTGGCTACTTATATATTTCCTTCTTACTTATTATTAGCTGGCAATAAGCACCGCGTATTATACGGACTACATCGGGAAAATATTCGCAGGATGAGATTTAAGTAGACTTTGATTTTCGCGTTTCGCGTAATTAACATGCAATTTAACCAACTTAACACGCAATTAACTAACTTAACACGCAATTAACCAACTTAACACGCAATTTAACTAACTTAACATACAATTAACTAACTTAACACGCAATTTAACTAACTTGACATACAATTAACTAACTTAACACGCAATTTAACTAACTTAATATGTAATTGACTAACTTAACACACAATTTAACTAACTTAATATGCAATTAACTAACTTAATACGCAATTTAACTAACTTAATATGTAATTGACTAACTTAACACATAATTTAACTAACTTAATATGCATTTAACTAACTTAACACGCAATTTAACTAACTTAATATACAATTAACTAACTTAACAACTTTAAAAGCTAACTATATATTTCTTAACACGCAATTAACTTACTTAGTAACTTTAAAAGTTAAATAATACACAGTTGACCTACTTAACAACTTTAAAAGCTAACTGTATATTTCTTAACACGCAGTTAACCTACTTAGCAACTTTAAAAGGTAACTATATATTTCTTGACATATAATTAAGGTAAAGTTATATGCTATATATTTAACTATTATATATTATCTAATATAATCTTATACAATCTTATATAGTTTTATTACTTAGAGGCTCTGCACAAGGCTCTGCACGAAGCTCTACACGAAGCTCTGCACGACGCTCTGCACGACGCTCTGCACGACGCTCTGCACGACGCTCTGCACGACGCTCTGCACGACGCTCTGCACGACGCTCTGCACGACGCTCTGCACGACGCTCTGCACGACGCTCTGC